>AR_comb_assmDRAFT_10241393_pt1 | contig 41885 bp, 33 predicted proteins | sample ArasoioldDNA_FD_10543 | JGI IMG/M metagenome (IMG submission 10543) | reverse complement strand
GGGTGAAGTATCACGAAAGGACGAACAGCAGATTCGGCAACTTGAGGCGGAAATGCTGAAAGGCGAGATGAATAGCGATCCGGTGGTATTCGAAAACATTCTTGCCGATGATTGCCTCATGCTGCCAGCCGGTCCGGCGTTCACAAAAGCCAAGCTTGTAGAGGGGGTTCACAAGTCTAAGGGGCAGGCTCCTCCATATATCCCAAGTGAGGAAGACATGCACGTTTACATGCTGGGTGACACCGCAATAGCCATGTACGTGAAGGAATATGCAGTAAGAGCAAATCCCAACCAAGTTGACCGACAGGACCTGACTGATGTCTTTGTAAGGAGCGCCGGTACTTGGAAGCTGAAAATATCAAGGGCAAGCCCGCTCCGAAAGACAGAAAGCTGAGCGCGGCTGTTGACAAAAAATCACGATGTCAATCGTCGAGGTTCTCGCGGGCGAGGGCGCGCGCCACGTTGCAGACCGATCACTTTGCGGCGGTGGCCTTCTTGGGAAACATCTCCCCGATGCGCCGGATCTGAGCGCCGACTCCCTTGAGCTTTTCTTCGATGTGCTCGTAGCCGCGATCGATGTGATACACGCGGTCGATGATTGTCTCGCCATCGGCAACCATCGCTGCCAGCACCAGCGAAGCCGAAGCTCTTAGATCGCTAGCCAGCACAGCCGCGGCACTCAGGGGAGTCTTGCCGCGCACCACGGCTCGCCGCCCTTCGATCTTGATATTTGCGCCCATGCGCACCAGTTCCTGCGCGTGCATGAATCGGTTCTCAAAAATGTTTTCAGTGATGATCGACGTCCCCTCGGCCTGCGTGACCAGCGCCATGTATTGCGCCTGGCAATCGGTGGGGAAACCGGGATGTTCTTCGGTCGACATGTCGGCGGCGGTCGGCGGATTGTCGCCCATTACACGGACCGCATCGGCTGAAGCCTTCGTCTTTACCCCCACTTCGTGCAACTTGCTGAGCAGCGCGTCGAGATGCGACGGTTCGCATCCCGCAACGTTCAGATCGCCGCCAGTCATTGCGGCGGCGATGATGAACGTCCCCGCCTCGATGCGATCCGGGATGATCCTGTGCTTCGCGCCCTTCAGCTTGCTCACGCCCTTTACGCGAATCGTTGGCGAGCCCGCCCCTTCAATCTTCGCTCCCATCTTGTTAAGCAGGTCGGCAAGATCGGCGACTTCCGGTTCGCGGGCACAATTCTGCAGGATCGTCTCACCGTCTGCGAGAGTCGCCGCCATCAGCAGGTCTTCGGTGCCGGTGACGGTGATTTTGTCGAACACGATTTCCGCTCCCCGGAGGCGGTCGGCCTTCGCTTCAATATAGCCATGCTCTTGTATGATCTTCGCCCCGAGTTGTTCCAGTCCCTTGATATGTAGATCGATGGGACGGGCTCCGATCGCGCATCCTCCGGGAAGCGAAACCCTGGCTCGGCCGGAACGCGCGACCAACGGCCCCAGCACAAGCGTAGAAGCTCGCATAGTCTTCACCAACTCATACGACGCCTCAGGCGTGGCGAGGTTCTCGCAGTGAATGGTTGTGCGGTGGTGCGCCCGTCCGTAACCGAGTTCAACGTCGGCGCCCATGGCCGCCAGCAGGTTGCGAGTGGTCTGGATGTCGCGCACCTGCGGAATGTTTTCGAGAATGACCGGCTGATCGGTGAGCAACGCCGCGGCCATGCAGGGAAGGGCAGCGTTCTTAGCGCCGCTCACGCGCACCGTGCCCAAAAGAGGCTCTCCTCCGCGAATGACGAATTTATCCATGAACGAGTCCCAGGCCTGATTGTAACGGGACTTCTCGCGAGGAATTGTTAACTGGATTGGAACGAGAGGACAAGTCCGGGAGGGTTGAACTGAATACTGTGTGTACTGGGGGAGCGGCGGGGAAATCCTGCACTCTTGAATGCCGGGATTCTGATACGCAAACCTTGCTGATCTACGGGCATCCAAAGCAAGCGGCCAAATCCTTGTCGAACTCTGATCTTACCTCCATTCTGTTCCTTCTCCTGGTCCTGGTAGCGCTGGCGCACATGCTCGGATACGCGTTTTCAAAGCTGCGCCAGCCTAAGGTGGTCGGCGAGATTCTGGCGGGTGTGCTTGTAGGTCCCGCGATTCTCGGACGGCTTTCGGTCATGTCGTGGATTACAAGCACCGCCAATCGGGAGGCCGAGGTTCTCAATTTTGTCTACTGGCTGGGACTGTTGTTGCTGATGTTTCTCTCCGGAGCTGAAACCCAGCAGTTGTTCACCCGCGAAGAACGGCGCGAGGTCGGCTGGCTGACGATCGTGGGCACTGGGATTCCATTCGTACTGGCACTGGTTCTCGGACCTTGGTTAGTGCGACCCTCGCTTGCTGGTCCCAATGGCAACGGGGCGTCACTGATGATCATTCTGGCGGTCGGCGTGGCTGTGACGTCGGTGCCGGTGGTATCGAAGATATTTGCGGACCTCAAAATCCTGCACACCCGCTTTGCGCGACTGGTGCTCGGCGTTGCGGTTCTGGAAGATATTATTCTCTGGCTTGCCGTGGCTGTGGCCACGGCGCTGGCGGGAAAATCCGCTGTGAACCCACGACAGATGTTCTTCCACTTGTTGGCTACCCTCGGTTTTTTCGGTCTCGGATTGACACTGTTTCCCCGCATAGTGAAGCGGCTCAATAAATCCAAGTACAACATTTTTGCGCGGTACTCTCCGGTCGGGTACGCAATGGCAGTAATGCTTGCGTATTGCGTGGTGGCGGGAGCACTAGACGTCAGCCTTGTCTTCGCCGCATTTCTGGCGGGCTTTGCTGTGGTTCACAAGAAGCGCAGAATCTTTGCCGAAGCGCTGGATGCGATCGGGAAGTTTTCCTTTGCCGTGGTTATCCCCGTGTACTTCGCGATTGTCGGGCTCAAACTGGATTTGATTCGTGGCGCATCACTGGGGATGATCGCGGCGTTTCTTGTGGGAAGCTGTGCCGTCAAGATTCTGTCGGTGGCGTCGGCGGGACGTTTTGCCGGATTCCGTGGCTTGGATCTGATCAACCTTGCGATCACGACGAATGCCAGGGGCGGACCCGGCATCGTGCTGGCCAGCGTGGCCTTCGATGCAGGAATCATCAGCCCTCGCTTTTACACGACCCTAGTCGTAGCTGCAGTGCTGACTTCGCAGGTTGCGGGGGCGTGGCTGGACTACGTGCTTACGAAAGGATGGCCGTTGCTTGCGCCTAAGGGAGATGAGTCAACTGCCGTCCCGATTGAAGCGATTCCTTCGGACACAAGGTCGTGACATTGCCCGCCGCGGACATCGATTGGGAATGTGCGGGATTATGGTACGCTCTGCAGAGCGCAGAAGGGCGCATCCGGTCCGCGGAAAGGGCAGAAGCCCACCTTGCTGTCGACAATCCAGCTTCACGAACTGACTTTCTGCCTGTAAAGCAGCGGAACTCGGGCTACGAAAGGAAGTTCGCATGCCTGTCAGACGTCTCCCCGATAATCCCAGCCTTGAACATCTCAAGTACCAGGCCAAAGACTTCTTGAAGGATCATGCTGCGCGCAATGCTGCGGCGGCTCAGCGCATCCGGGAATTTCATCCGGACTGGAGAAAGTCGTCCGATACCGAAATCTTCGCTGCTAACTTCCGTTTGAGCGACGCCCAGCTCACCATTGCGCGCGAATATGGATTCCTCAGTTGGCCGCGCTTGAAGCGCCGCATCGAGAAGCCGAAGCCAAGCGACGAAATCAAGCTTCCGCATCATGAGCGAATTGAAGATCCAGTCTTTCGCCACGGAGTGGAGTTGATCGATGCCGGCGACGTCGAAGGTTTGCGTTCTTATCTGAAGAGTCATCCGAAGTTGGCCTGTCAGCACGTGCAGTTCGAGGGCACGAACTATTTTCATAACCCTGGATTTGTGGAATTCATCGCCGGAAACCCGGTGCGCCACGCCACGTTGCCCAAGAACATCGTGGATGTGGCGAGAGTGATCCTGGACGAGGGTGTCGACCAACCAGCGTTGGATGAGACGCTGGCCCTGGTAGCAACCGGATCCGTGCCGCGGGAATGTGGGCAGCAAACTCCACTGATCGACCTGCTCTGCGATTATGGAGCAGACACCGAAAACGCGATCCGTATCGCGGCTGTGTTGTACGAATTGGAGGCGGTGTTGGCGCTTCTGCGGCGCGGCGCGCGCTTGACTCTGGCGGTGGCGGCCGCGCTGGGAAGAATCGAAGATGTGCGGAAGCTGCTTCCCGCAGCGAGTGCCGAGCAGCGGCATCTCGCATTTGCCTTGGCAGCGCAGTACGGGTATGTGGAGATTGTGCGACTCTTGCTCGACGCAGGGGAAGATCCCGATCGCTTTAACCCGGTGGGCGGCCACTCCCACGCGACCGCGCTTCATCAGGCGGCAGGCAACGGGATGCTCGGGGTCGTGAAGTTGTTGGTCGAGCGCGGTGCCAGAACCGACATCAAAGACATTCTTTTCGGCGGCACACCTCTAGGCTGGGCGAAACACGAACGCAGGAAGGATGTCGAAGAGTACCTTCGGGAAAAGGGCGCGATGGATTCCTGGTAGGGACGCTGCTCACCGAAAGTCAAACTGACTTGGCGAAAGCGATGGCCTGCCGCACGTGGCCCTTGCTTTTTTTCAGTGCCGCCGCCGCTTTCGGCCGCGTCGCGCCCGCTGCCAGCATCACGACTGCCACTGGCGTGCGATTGCCGCTGTCTTTCAGCGCGCGAGCGGCGGTTTCATGATCCGCGCCAGTAGCCTTCTCCAAGATGCGAACGGCACGCTGCACAAGCTTTTCATTCTTCGTCCAGACATTCACCATCAAATTGCCGTAGACGTAGCCCAGCCTCGTCATCGCCCCGGTGGAGATCATATTCAGGACCATCTTGTGCGCGGTGCCGGCCTTCATGCGCGACGATCCGGCGAGAATCTCGGAGCCTACTTCGGTGACGATCGCGAAATCAGCCGCCCGTTGCAGGGGTGAGTCGCGGTTGCAGGTAAGCGCGATCGTGTGGGCTCCCCGCTTATGCGCATATTCGACCGCGGCGATGGTGAATGGAGTGCGACCACTGGTTGCAATGCCCAGCACGACGTCATGCTTGCCCGGTCTGCGTTTCTTCATCTCCGATACAGCCAGCCTCGAGTCATCCTCGCTCGCCTCAGTGGATGCCCCCAGCGCCCTGGCTCCCCCCGCCATGATGTACTGCACCGTCCGCAGACTGGTGTTGAATGTTGGTGGAATTTCAGATGCGTCGAGCGCGCCCAGCCGTCCGCTGGTGCCCGCGCCGACGTAGATCAGGCGGCCGCCATGCCGCAGTCCATTGGCCACGACATCAATCGCTCGGGCAACTTGCGGCAGCGCACGCCGCACGGCAGCCGCCACGGTAGCATCCTCGTCATTGATAAGCTGCACGATTTCGAGCGACGACATCTGGTCGAGATTCGCCGTGCTACTCAGAATCTGTTCGGTCGGGAGTTGCCTGAGATCAGACTTCTGAGGCCGTGATCGGGTCAAAGTCGTGCGCCTTTCAGATTGTGATGAACAGTCATTCTAATCGTTGCCGCGTTCTCTTTTCGGCTCTTGTCATCCTGAGTCGCGTTTCTTGTGGCGAAGGACCTTATGGTCTCTCGCCGGCCGCAAGGAACCCGGGTGACGAACCCAAGATCATCCCAAGCATTTAACTATGGCGTCGTTAAACTTCGGTCGTATTTGCCTAATCGCCTGATTCGAGCAGTCTGGCCATGTACGGTTGGTAAGCAGCGTGATCGACAGCTGCCGATCCGGATCGATCCACAGCGACGTTCCGGTATATCCAAGGTGACCGTACGAGCGAATTCCAAAATGCGAGCCCGATTGCGAAGGAGCAGAAGGTGTGTCCCAGCCTAGCGCGCGCGAAGTTCCAGCAGGAGTACCCTCGCGTCGCGTGAACAAGGCAATCGTCTCAGGCCGCAGGATAGGTTTTCCCTCCGAGAGCAGCACGTGCGCGAAGCGAGCTACGTCTTCAGCTGTGGAGAACAGCCCCGCATGTCCCGCCACGCCTCCTAGCTCGAAAGCATTTTCGTCTTGCACCTCCCCCTGAATGACGCGCTTGCGGAAGGTGCTGCGCTCCTTTGCCGGACCAGTCGTCGACTGTGCCGGGCTGCCCGCCTCGCGTTCATCCGCGGTAGGCGGAATATTCGGCCGAAGCTCTGCGGGCGGGTTGAACGTTGTGTTCGACATGCCCAATCGGCCGAAGATCTCACGCTGACAGAATGTGTCCAGCGATTCTCCAGTGATGCGCTCGAGCGCAACGCCAAGGATGATGAATCCGATGTCGCTGTACTCCGCGTGCCTGCCGGGATCAGAAGACAGCGGCAAGGCAAAGGCTTTCTGCAGGAGTTCGTCCCGACCCTTCGCCTTCAAGAAAAGCTTTTCGTACGCCGGCAGCCCTGAAGAATGTGACAGTAACATGCGAAACGTAACGTCGCGTCGCCGCTCATCGCTGGTCAGAAATTCCGGAATGGTGCCCGACACCGGAGCCTCAAGTTCGAGCAGGCCCCGTTGGTACAGGATCATCGCCACGGTTGTCGTTGCGACAGCCTTTGTGACCGACGCCAGATCGAACAGCGTGCCGACCTCGACGTCAATACCCTCGCCCGGTAGCGAAGGACGCAACCAGGGCGGGGCACCCTCCAGGTCCTCTTCGTACACAAGCTTCCCGAACGATTTCAGGGCTACCAGTTTTTCTGCGTGAGTCACTGCAACAGAGGCTGCTGGGAACGCATGTCCGGCAATCGCCTCGCGGAGAACGGAAAATGCGGACGAGAATTGCTGGTCCTGATGTTCGAAGCAGCGGGGTAAGGTTGTTGCGTCGTTGAGAATCTGCGTGCTCGCTTGAATAATTCTGACCTTCGCGGGTTATAGCAGAGTTGGCCAGGCGCGGTAAAGCTTCCAACCAAAGAAAGAGGCATCCGCGAGATTACCTGCGTTTGTTGAGGCTTGCCGCCGGGTTGTGTAAAGTCAAACCATCCATTTTTTCATGGTCAACTCGATGCCCCAAGTTGTTTTTGCCCCTACGTGCGGAAAGCGCGGTTGCGCCTTGTTCATCATCGTTTTGTGCGCGTCGCTCGCGATCGCGCTGCGTGCTCCGGCGCTTCAAGCCGAAGAAAGCAATTCCGCTGGCCTTCTAGCGCCGGACGAGAGCGGGGCCCAGCCGGCGTCTTCCGCGGCGCCAGCCTCCAACCCGGTGAAGTTGAGCGCGGTCGATGCCGTCATCCAGCAGGCGATCGCCGATAACAATATTCCCGGCGCGGTGCTTGTCGTTGGGCACAATGGCAAGGTCATTTATCGAAAAGCCTATGGCCATCGCTCGCTGGAGCCGAAGCGCGAACTCATGACGCTCGACACGGTCTTCGACCTGGCCTCGCTCACCAAAGTGGTCGCGACCACAACGGCGGTGATGCAACTGATGGAACTGGGCAAGGTGCGCATGAATGATCCGGTGGCGAAATATATCCCGGAATTTGCGCAGAACGGGAAAGAGGACATCACCATACGTCAACTGCTGACGCATTATTCCGGGCTGGCGCCTGACCTCGATCTCGCCGCCGCTTGGGAAGGGAAGCAGACGGCTTATCAGTTAGCCTGTGTCATGCCTCCGGAGACGACACCGGGGTCGGGTTTTGTCTACAGCGATATCAACTTCTTTATGCTTGGAGCGCTGGTCGAGAAAGTTTCGGGTGAGAGCCTCGACGCGTACACCGCACAGCACATCTTTACGCCGCTCAAGATGACGCATACCCGGTTTGTGCCTCCGGCGGTGTGGCGGTCGAAAATCGCGCCAACACAGTATGACGAGAAGGACAAAATGCTGCGTGGCGTGGTGCACGATCCCACGGCGCGGCGTATGGGTGGCGTGGCCGGGCATGCGGGGCTGTTTTCGACTGGAGACGATCTGGCTCGATTTACGCAGGCGCTGCTTGACGGCGGCGATGGAATTTTGTCATCAGAAGCCGTGCAGAAGATGACCTCTCCCGAGCAACCTCCCTCGGCGCCCGTGCTGCGCGGGTTTGGATGGGACATTGATTCTCCGTTTTCGTCCAACCGCGGCGACCTTTTCCCGCTAGGGTCCTACGGGCACACAGGATTCACGGGCACATCGATCTGGATCGATCCGACCACGCACGCCTACGTCATTCTGCTGACTAATGCGGTCCATCCGCGGGGAAAGGGCAACGCCGTCGGACTGCGTGTGAAGGTGGCGACTGAAGTCGCGGCCGCGTTGTCCCTGACCGCCGACGAAAAAGAGGCGCTGCGATGGAAGAGCATTACGGGCTACAACGAAGCCTTCAGCGCGGCGCGACGCATGAGCGCGCGCAACGGCACGGTGAAGAACGGCATTGATGTGCTCGAGGCGCACGGTTTCGACGTGCTGAAGCCTCCGGCAGGCTCGGCGCCGGAAGCGAAGAGGCATATCGGGTTGGTCACAAATCAGACGGGGCTGGACGCATCCGGCAAGCGCACGATTGATGTGCTGGCGGCGGCGCCAGGGGTTTCGCTCGATGCCATCTTCAGCCCCGAGCATGGCGTCACGGGCACGGTCGACACTACCGATATCAACAACTCGAAAGACGCAGCGACCGGCGTGCCGGTGTACAGCGTGTACGGCGGGAGCGATGCGGCCCGGCGTCCTCCGCCGGAAGTGCTGCGCAGCCTGGATGCAATCGTCTTCGACATTCAAGACGCGGGCGTGCGCTTCTACACCTACGAAACGACGTTGGGATATTTCCTGGAATCCGCGGCCAAGGCTGGGATCGAAATGATCGTGCTCGACCGGCCCAATCCGATTACAGGTTCGTTTGTGCAGGGTCCTCCAGCCGATCCAGGGCACGAGAGCTTCACCAATTATTGGACGGTGCCTGTGCGTCACGGCATGACCATGGGCGAGCTGGCGAAGATGTTTAACGCCGAGCGCGGCATCAATGCGAAGCTGACTGTTGTTCCCCTGGACGGATGGCAGCGCGGCGACTGGTTCGATTCGACTGGGCTTGAGTGGGTGAATCCATCACCGAATTTGCGCAGCGTGACCGAGGCAGCGCTGTATCCGGGCGTCGCGCTCATCGAGGGCACGAATGTTTCTGTCGGCCGCGGAACGGATACTCCATTTGAGTTGGTCGGCGCGCCGTGGATGAAGAGCAAAGAACTGGCGGCTTATTTGAATGCGCGTGGCATTGCGGGAGTGCGGTTTGTGGCGACTACGTTCACGCCTACGTCGAGCAACTACAGCGGACAGGCGTGCCAGGGAGTGAACATCATTCTTACGGACCGCAATGGCTTCGACGCGGCGGAGTTGGGGATTGAGCTAGCTGCTGCGTTGCATAAGCTTTACGCGGCAGAGTTCAAGATTGAGAAGATGCAGGGATTGCTGGTGAACCAGAGCGCGTACGATGCGCTCATGGCGGGGCAAGATCCGCGCCGGATCGCGCAGGACTGGATGGATGAACTGGCGAAATTCGGGAAGGTGCGGGAGAAGTATTTGATTTACAAGTGATGTGGTTCTGAAGTGGATGATCTAGTTGTCATCCTGAAGCGCGTTCTTTGCGCTAGAGGGCCTATGCAGTGCGCTGAAATTGCATAGGTCCTTCGGTCCGCAAACTCTGCGGACCTCATGATGACAAGCCCGCTCGATCCAGATTTTCGCCCTTCCGCCTTCTTCCAATTGGACAGGGTAACTGTTCCCCTAGGTGACCGTTCGTAATTTGAAAATGCCCGAGACCGGATTCAGAATCTAATTGCCCACCACTTCGTAGTTCAGCCATCGTTAGCTTCCTGGCCGGGAAGTGACGCCGTTGAACGAATTCACTCTGGCCTGATTGGGAACCTTAACAAGTCATGTCTCGCGCGAAAGCCACCATTCTCTGCATTGACGACCACTGGAACGGGCTCATTGCGCGGAAGATGTTGCTCGAAAAAAACGGCTATGAGGTTCTGGAAGCCAGTGGTGGAGACGAAGGGCTGAAGGTGTTTCGCTCGCGCAACGTGGATGCCGTGGTAGTCGACTATCAGATGCCCGGGATGAACGGGGACGTGGTAGCCGAGAAGATAAAGCGCATCAACTCGCATGTCCCGATCATGCTTTTATCTGCCTATGGACCGCTGCCGAAGAGCAAGCTGCGCGCAGTGGACTCGTTCTTGACTAAGTCGCAACCGCCGAAAATTCTTTTGTCCACGCTGCAAGGACTGCTGGGCGATCAACATAAACCTTTTTTCTCCCGTTGGCTCGACCAATGGAAGAACCGGAATCAGGTGAGCTCGTGAAATTCTTGAAGTTGCTACTTCGCCAAGGTTGCACACACCGTTTCTCGTGGCCGCGCATCGACGACAACGGGCGTCATTATCAAATATGCCTGGCTTGCGGAACGGCGTACGAATACGACTGGAAGATGATGCACCGGACGAACCGCCTACTGGTGGCAGCCGTCCAACACGAGTTGCACGGCGGTAGTCTCTCGCACTAGCCCCTTGTAGTGGGCCTGGGGGAGCAGTCGTGCGGTGCGCTAAACGAAACAGGAATGCGGCAATGACTCATTTTTTTCAACGCCGGCCTCCCCGACGGGCTCCGCGGGTTAGTCTTCATGGGACCATCTCTGCTGTGATTCGGCTCGAGAACGGTCGACAAATTCCTGCCACCCTACGGCAACTCTCCATCACCGGGGGATTGTTGGACCTTGCGATCTTCCTGGAAGAGCGCGCCTGGGTGGATTTGACAATTTACTTGAGTTCCGGCGGTGTGCGAGGCACTGCTGAGGTGATGTTTCCCATGCGGGGCGGCGTAGGCTATCTACAGCCGTTCCGCTTTACCAGCCTCAGCGCGGAAGAGCTACATGCACTCGATCAGGAAGTAACGGGCCTGCTGAAGCAATCCGTGACCTCAAAAACAGGTGACTCGGGCGTGCGGGCACCGCGCTATTACCTGGAGTCGTGGTAACACGTTGGGGAAAAGCCGCGGGCGGGGAGCGCCCCTGCCCCGCAAGCCGGATAACTCCGGGCTCTTAATCCTGCATCCTAGCGCCTAAAGCCGTAGTAAGCTTGGGGCATACACCGATGCCGGGAGGTGCGGGATGCGCACAATTTTGACACTGCTGCTGGTCTCGGGAATAGCGTTTGGGCAGTCCACGGACCAGACGAGGCCCAAGTTGCCCCCGTCCGCCCACACAGTGCAAAGCGACAAGGGCACCGAGGTGACGTCGGCTCCGACTGGCGCCAGCATGGAAGAGGCGCCCGATCCAAATGTGGCCGTGATTCCCTCGGGAACTAAAGTCCCCCTGCTGCTCAAGCAGGCCATCTCCACCAAGAACGCGCGTGAGGGCGATCCGGTGTACGCCGAGACAGCATTCCCCTTCGTGCTGAACGATCACATTCTGATTCCCGCCGGAACTTACATCCAAGGCAAGATCATGCACACCGAGCATGCAGGCCGCTCGAAGAAGCGCGCGGAACTGCTGATTCATTTCACGTCGATGATTTATCCGAGCGGCTACACGGTGATGCTGCCGGGATCCATCCAAAATACGCCTGGAGCCGACGACAAGGGTGTGAAGGACACGGAGGGTACGATCCAGCAGGACAAGGACACGGGCAAGCGGATTGAAGACGCTGCCAAAGGCGCGGCGGTTGGCGGTACGCTGGGCAGCATTGGCGGAGCTGCCGCCGGAGGGTTCAACGGCGCTCGCTATGGCGGCCTCGCCGGGATTGCAGGAGGCGTCGCTTGGGCGCTGCTGAAGCACGGCCCGGAAATGAAGCTCCCGGTCGGCACATCGCTCGAGATGGAGATTCAACGCGACGTGAAGGTCGACGCCAGCCGGATACAGATGGCGAAGGCGCAATAAGACCCTGAATTCTCGGTCATCCTGAGGCGCGCTTTTTGCGCCGAAGGGTCTATGCCGTCCGGGCGATTGGCATAAGACCTTCGGCCCGCAAACTACGCGGTCCTCTGGATGACAATGCGGGTGAATGTCCAGAGTCTTAAGCGTCCTCCCGCATCAAGCCAAGCAACTCTCGCATTCGCAATTTGCTCTACGGGCCCGCGCGGCTGCTATACAATCCGCGATAGGGGCGAAGCTGGCCCGATCGTGGGAGGCGCTTGTGGAAGCATTCGGCTTTGGCTTTACAACAATCATCATCGTTATTGTCGCCATCTATCTTCTCAGTTCCATCAAGATTCTTGCGGAGTACGAACGCGGCGTCATCTTCCGCCTCGGGCGCTTGTTGCCGGCGGCTAAAGGGCCGGGCGTGATTCTGGTCTTCGCGCCCATCGATCGCATGGTGCGGGTCTCACTGCGGCAGGAGGCGCTCGAAGTTCCTCCGCAAGACATCATCACGCGTGATAACGTGACTCTGAAGGTCAACGCAGTCATCTTCCTGCGCGTAATTGAGCCGCGAAAGGCGGTCGTGGAAGTTTCGAATTACGTTTACCAGACTTCGCAATTCGCGCAAACCACGCTGCGCTCGGTACTGGGTGAACAGGAACTGGACGAACTGCTGGCGCATCGCGACAAAATCAACTTGCGGCTGCAGAGCATTCTCGATACGCACACGTCTCCCTGGGGCGTGAAAGTGACGAACGTCGAAGTCAAGCAGGTCGATATGCCGGAGTCGATGCTCCGCGCCATGGCCAAGCAGGCCGAGGCCGAGCGCGAAAAGCGGTCGAAGATCATTCACGCCGAAGGCGAGTTCTCTGCAGCGCAGCGGCTGGTCGATGCCGCGCACCTGCTCTCGGGCGAGCCGGTCAGCGTGCAGTTGCGCTACCTGCAGACGTTGACGGAGATCGGCGTAGAGAAGAATACGACAGTAGTATTCCCGGTGCCGGTGGACTTCTTCTCGGGGATTCAGAAGATGCTGGGCAAGTCGGGCTAGGATAAGCCGGCGCTGGCAAAGACGGCATAATTGCTCGTGTGGCGACGGGCGCCTTTGCCAGTCCCGCCAGCGCGAAGCGCGGTGTGTTCATGGTTGCCGCCCGGCTATTGGGGGTGAGTTATGGCTTTGTCGGAAGATACTGAGATAACACTGGGAACGGGCAAGTTGCTCGTGCTCTTTTTCGGTTTGGTTGGCGTGTGCGCATTGTTTTTCGCGCTGGGATATTCACTGGGCCGCAAGTCGGAGCCAACGGTAGCAGCCGCGAGTGCGGCTACACCGCAGATTTCGTCGAATACCGCGAAGTCAAACAGCGCGTCGACAGCCAATCCCGCCCCATCGATGACCTTCTACAAGTCAGTCGAGCAGAAGGATGCTAACCCGCAACTCACGCCGCCCGCTGATACCAAGACCGACACGTCGGCTACTGCTGCAACCAATTCCACCACGACCGCACCCGCTACAACGCCGGCGGCGAACCCCAACGATTCCGCGACCGCGCTGCCTACATCCGGATACTTCGTGCAGGTGGCTGCCGTCAGCAAACAGGACGACGCGGAAGCGCTGGTCGATGCGCTCAAGAAAAAAGAGTATCCGGCATTTGTTGCGTCGCCAACCACCGACAAACTGTTTCGCGTGCAGCTTGGACCCTTTGCCGAGGTGAAGGAAGCCGAGGTGATGCGCACGCGATTGATCGGGGATGGCTACAGCCCGATCCTGAAGAAGTAGTTTGTACATTGACACCCATCGATTATCGCGATATCTGTAAGTTCTCATGTCCTCTGAGAGTTCTCTGGATCGCATGCTTCACGCTATCGCCGACCCTACTCGTCGGCGCATTCTGCTGGTCTTGAAACAGGGTGTGGAGAGCAAGACCCCGGCACCTAGGCATTTGCAAACCTCCTGCTTATGTGGCGGGGACATCGAGGAGCGTATCCATCTTTCTCAGCCGACGGTATCGCATCATATGGCGATTTTGACGAAAGCCGGACTCGTTGACGCAACGAAACATGGGCAGTGGCGATGGTATCGGCGGAATGAAAAAACGATCCGCCAAGTGGTGAAGATGCTGCGCGGGAAACTGTAGGAGTCTGGAGCTGTCACCCTGAGCAGTCGAAGGATTTCTATCACCGGTAGTGGTGGCTATGACTCAGGAGTTTTCTCTAGACACGAGCACGCCGCCCGCAACCATAGTTGAGCATGTAGGGATCCTTCGACTCCGTTTTCGTCCGCTTGACGCGGACGAAAACTCCGCTCAGGATGACAACGGGTTTGGCGAGTGCCTGCGCGGATGTGGTGCCCGGCGCTACTTTCCCAGCGCCCACTTCTCCAGATCTCCCGTGGAGTGCAGCAGGCCCAACTGCGCGCGCTGCAATTCGAAAGTCACATCCTGAAGCGTGATGAAGCGCTCGCTCACCTGCGAGCGCGCATCATCGAGATCGTGCAGGTTCGCGGTTCCCGCATCGATTTTCGTTTGGACGGCGGTCAGATTCTTCTGCGCGATTTCGGCTTCGAGTTCGGCCACGTCGCGCGCCGCTTGCAACTGTGCCACCGAGCGTTGCAGGCGCAGTGTTTCTTCCGAGACCTGATTTTTCGCGGCTTCGGCTTGCTTACTCGCTGTAAGCGCGTCGGCGTCGGCGACCTGCGCGCGAGCGCGTTGTGAGGAATTAAACAGTGGGAAGCGGATGCTTACGCCTACAGTGGCATTGTTCTGCTGGAAAGCATTGGTCACGCACAACACCGAAACGCCGCCCACAGTGCAGGGTTTCGAGGGAATGTAATAGTTCTCGAAATTATTGAATTTGGAGAGAAGCGCATACTGCGCCGCGAAATCTACGCTCGGCCACAGGGCCCTATGCTCTCCCTGCGCGCGCAGATATTGCGCGCGGGCGTGCTCCACAGAAGCCTGCACAGCGGGGCTGGAGTCGGCCGCCGCTTTCGGCGCATCCTCTGATGTGGCAGGCGCCGGAGGTGCGGGAATTGAGTCAGGATCGGTTTGAATGCCTGCGGCTGGTAGCCCGGTGAGCTTGGAAAGATGCTCGCGAAGCACGTCAGCCGCGCCCTGCGCTTGGGCAATGCGCAAGCGAACGCGTGCCGCCGAGAGGCGCGCCTTGGTGCCTTCAATTTCGCTGTCGACGCCTTCTTTGACGCGCTGGGCTACCGCCGCTTCGATTTTGTTGGCGTCAGCCTGGGTATCCCGCAGCTTCGCCAGGCGCTGCTCCCACTTCGCCAACTCCGCATAGCTGAGGGCCGCGTCCTGAATGATCTGATTGCGTTGATTCTTGGTTCTCAAAGATGCAACCGCCGACTCGACCTTGGCCGCCTTTAGAAACTCACGTAGCGACGGGTTCAGCAACGCCGACTGAGCGTTGATGTTGAACAGGGACGGAGCCGCACCCTCCAGAGACAGGGGAAAACCGTACGAGTATCCTAATCCCGCACCGGTCGAGAGTTGCGGGATGTAGCTGTCGCGGAGTTCGCGGTACCCCGCGGCAGCACGCTGTTCATCAGCGGCTGCGATCCCCGCACCGGTGGCGTGAGACAAGGCAAGCTCGACGACGCGCCTGAGCGGGACAGGTTCCGCCAGCAATGATGCTGGTAGAAGTGCGATTGCGACAGTCCAGAGCAGGATCAACACACCGCGGTTCGAAGGTTTCATTGCGTCCCTTTCAGCAGTGAGGTCGTATGAACAAGTTGGATGCAAGGGAAATTCTAAATGCCGAATGACAAGAGCATGCCAGTTTTCGATTGGGATTGAACCACCAGTACTCTCATCGCGGCCGCAAAAACGTGCCACGCGAGGCACCAAGAGGATTTAATCTTTAGTGCTCGACACGGGTCAGGTCTTCCTGAGCGCGGTGGTAGTTATGGAAGAGCGCGAGAGCGGCGTGGTATTCCTGCGCTGCGCCGTGGTGGTCGCCCTGTCTTTCGAGCAACTGGCCCCAGTATTCGTGTGCCTTGAAAGCGGGGCCTTCTTCCACCGTACCAACCGAGAAGTAGCGGCGCAACAGGCGAATGCCCAGCGCGGAATCGCGGCCGGTACGCATCAGCAAGCTGGCAGCGTCCATCAGTGCCTCATGATGATCCACAGGTGCGGTCTCTACTTCGTGCAGCGCCTTTTCCATTTCGTCAAGCCGGTTGACGTGACGAAAGAAGATGGCAAGCTCTGTCCATGCCCAAACACCCGAATGACTGGCTGCGATGGCGGCGCGGTATTCGCGCTCCGCCGCGCCGTAGTCTTTGTTTTTCTCGGCGATCTGTCCTTCTACCCAGCTGGCCGCAGCGGGGTTAAGAGCACGAATCGTGTCGGCCTGCTCCCGCGCTTTGTCTTTGCCTCCGCCCACAATCCCAGGCGCCGAGAAATAGAATTCAGCGAGGTCTTTGCGGGCTTCCCAATTTCGGGGTTCGAGTTCGACGGCACGCTCGAAGGCAGTGCGACTTTTCTTCGCCAATCCCGCGGCGGAAAGAAATCCGGCATGGTCGGCCTTCTCGCCATAAATGCGACCGAGCCAGACAGAATGAAGGCTATTTTTCGAATCGAGATTGCGTGCGCGCTCGCAGTTTGCGATCCCGCGATCCCACTCTTCCATCATGAGGTAGGCGCGGCAGAGCAGGTTGTAGCCGCCAGCGTCGTTGGGAGCTTGGTGCACTTGCTGTTCCAGCACTTGCACGGCTTCATCGACGTGACCTGAGGCGAGCAGATCCTGGGGCGATGCCGCGAGAGATACGCCCGTCACCATGAGTAAAGCAGCCACCAGGAAAAAGATCGCTGTTCCGCGCATACTAGGGCACGACCTTCACGGATGCGCCATCGGAAAGCGGCTTCATTTCTTCGGCTGGTAACGCCACGTGGTCACCCTCGGACACGCCGGAAGTAATTTCGACGCGAGTCAGGTTCTGCAGTGAGAACTGAATACTCTGGCGCTTGATGTGATTGTCCACGATTTTAAAGACGTAAGGATCACTGTCGTCGATGTGCATGGCGTCGCGCTGCAGCGTGAGCACATTGTTATGCTCGGCAGCGACAATGGTCACTCCGAGATTGATGTTAGGCAGTAGCCGCAAATCCCGATTGTCGATCAGGCAGGTGGTTTCGCCGACGTTGCGATTGCCGCGAGGCTTGACTGTTGAGGGCACGCTGCTGACGGAGCCGGTCCAGGTGCGGCCCGGGACGGCGTCCCACGTGGCCTCGACGGGCTGGCCGATCTGCAGGCGGCCGATGTCCGGCTCATCGACAAAGGCCCGCACCAACAGCTTTGAAAGATCGGCTTCCTGCAGGAGCAGGTCACCGGTTTGCACGAATGCGCCCTGCTTCACGGGAAGGGAAAAGACCGTGCCGTCGAACGCAGCGCGCACCCTCGATTTGCTCAGCGCATCCACTGCATCTTCGTAAGCGGCCTGCGCTTCAGCGGCCTCGGCCACAGTGCGGGCGATCTCCGGCGGTGAGTAGCGGTCCTTTTGCTTTTGCTCGAGCATGCTCACGTCGGCCTGGGCGCCTTGTAGGGTTTCTTCCGCGTGACGAACTTCGCCGGGAGATGCGGCACCTTGCTGCTGCAAACGCCGGTATGCGTCAAGATTCCGCTGGGCGAGGTCACGGGCGCTGCGGGCTTTGATCAGTTGCGTGCCCAGGGTGATCAATTCCTCCTGCGTGCCGCTATTGTTCGTGGCGGCCAGATTGGCCTGCGCCGTTTTGATTTGCGCATGGGCGCGGGCGGCTCGGCTGCGGATATCCGAATCATCCAACTCCAGCAGCATTTGTCCTTTGCGCACATGATCGCCTTCTTTTACCAGAAGACGTTTTACCGTTGTGGCAATTGGCGCGTGAGCCTCGAAGTTCTGGACGGGCTCGACCTTGCCATTGGTGGAGACCAAGCTGCGGATCGATCCGCGCTTCACCGTGACCGCGTGTACTTTCAGCGGAGTCTGGTGCAGATAGGAATAGAGTATGAGGAGAAGTAGAACGAGTGCGGACGCGATCCAAATCCACCACCGCCGTGACGGTGTTTGCGAGTTGTTAGTCAACGCCAACCTGTTGTTCTTTCAGGGTGCGGCAGGAAATTCTGTAAGCAGTAATTTACCATTCCAGAGGCCGCGACAGAACAGGGAAGCGCTCCATGCACGGTTACTACGTTTGATGCTGGGAAGAGGGCCGTGGCTGCAGGAAGTCCGGTTCGTGGCTCTGCCGAAGGAGACGTAGCAAGCTGCGTCCTTACGAATACTGCCGCTACAATAGAAAAATGCCGAAATCGCCTCGCTACACGCCGGAGCACGCCGCTGCCGGCTTGGATGCTAAGTTTCCCGAGATTGAGACCTGGCCGAACCAGTTTCCGGGATATGAAATCGTCGTGGATGATCCGGAGTTTACGTCGGTGTGTCCGAAAACCGGGTTACCGGATTTTGGAGCGCTCAAGATTCAGTACATGCCCGACAAGCATTGCCTGGAACTGAAGTCACTGAAGGAATATCTGCAGAGCTATCGCAATCTGGGGATCTTTCAGGAGAACGTCGTCAATCAAGTGCTCAAAGATGTGGTGAAGTGGGCGAAGCCGGTGTGGGCCGAGGTGCGTGGGGAGTTTCGTCCGCGCGGTGGAATCTCAACGACGATCGTGGCGCGCTGGCCGCGCCCGAAAAATCAATAACCACGAAGTACACCAAGGATTACGAAGGAAGATCTTGCAGCTATTTTCCTCAGTGCACCTTCGTGCCCTTCGTGGTCAAAGATCTTGCGGCTCGTTAATTGGCATGCGGCCCAGTCTTTTTCTGCTCGTGTTATATTCGCTCGACCGTGACCTCTCCGAAGAGTTACCCGAAGATCGCGCTCGCGCTCCTCACCGCGCTGAACTTGCTGAACTACATTGATCGTTCGGTGCTTTTCGCGGTGCAGGATCTTCTCAAGGCGGAATTTCATCGTAGCGACCTAGCTTTTGGCGTCCTGACCAGTGTGTTCTTCGTTTTTTATATGTGTGCGGCGCCCTTCATGGGCCCACTGTCAGTGCGCTTTTCGCGAAGGTCGGTGATCATTGTCGGAGCGCTGGTCTGGAGCGCGGCGACTCTTCTGACGGCATTTACATACGATTTCACGGGATTAGTAATCCGCCACACTCTGGTAGGGATTGGAGAAGCGAGTTTCGTCATCCTGTCCCCGACATTTGTTGCCGATATGTTTCCGGAGAGCCAGCGGGGCCGGGTGATGGGCGTATTTTATCTGGCGATCCCCGTCGGAACGGCACTGGGATACATTCTTGGCGGGTTGATGGGACCGGTTTATGGGTGGCGCGCGCCATTTTATGTGGGTGCGGCACCTGGCTTTGTGCTGGCGCTGTTATTGTTCTTCATTCCTGAACCTCCGCTCGGACAGTTTGACCCTCACGAAAAAACACCGGATCGCGATACGTTGAAGGGGCTGGCGAGAAATCCCGCGTTTCTTACGGCGACTTTGGGAATGGCGATGATGACCTTCGCACTGGGCGGACTCCAGGTCTGGATGCCGACTTTCTTGCATCGCGCACGGGGTTACACCCTTGGGCAAGCAGGAATATTTTTTGGGTTGAGCATCGGAGCGAATGGTCTGGTTGCATCCCTCGCGGGAGGTTGGTTGTCCGACTTCCTGCTGCGACGGACCCGAGCGGCACACTACTTGGTCTCGGCGGTCAGTCTCGGTCTGGGGATACCAGCGATGTGGGTGGCACTACATGCATACGGCAATCGGATGGTCGCGGGCATTTTGGTTGCGGAGTTCCTTCTTCTGTTGAACACGGGTCCGCTTAACGCTGCGATCATCAACTCGGTGGGCGCGCACATTCGGGCGATGGCGCTGGCCGTCAATATTTTCATTTTTCATTTGCTAGGGGATGTGCCTTCCTCGTCACTGATCGGCTATGTATCGGATCATTATTCGTTGCAGCTGGCTTTTTTGGCTCCGGTCGTCGCCATTGCTCTCTCTTCTGCCATACTGTTTTATGGGATGAAGTTTGCACCGCCGGTTACAGACGTCGCGCCCATCGAAGCAGGAAAGACTTAGGCTGAATGAGTTATTTTTACTGGATTGCGGGAGCCATTCTGGCGCTCGCCTGGTTTTCCCGCATCGTGGATGCCGCGCTGGGCATGCCTTCCGTTGCTGATGTGTCCCGGACGGAGTGGGACCGGAATCCGATTTCACCCTCGGGCAATCCTCGCGTTTCCATTATTGTTCCTGCGCGAAATGAGGAAGGTGCTATTGAGCAGGCGCTTCGGACTTTACTGGCGCTCGATTACGACAACTATGAAGTGATCGCCGTCAACGACCGATCGACCGACCGGACGGGCGAGATCATGGAGCGGCTAAGTCGAAATCCGCACCCTTCGACTAGCCCAGGGCAGGCTTTCTCCCAGAACCGGCGAGAAGTGGGGCACCCGCTGCGGGTTATTCATCACACCGAGTTGCCTCCTGGGTGGCTGGGCAAGACTCACGCAATGTGGACCGCGGCGAATCAGGCCACGGGAGACTGGTTGCTCTTCACCGACGCTGACGTTCTCTTCAAGCCCGACTCGCTCCGGCGGGCGCTAGCTTACGCCGAAGCCGAGCCCGCCGATCACGTCGTGCTGTTCCCCCAGATGATCATGAAGCGGCCCGGCGAGTACATGATGATTGCATTTTTCCAGACCATGTTCATGTTCGGGCATCGCCCATGGAAAGTTGCGGACCCGAGCACCGACGACCACATGGGCGTGGGTGCATTCAACTTGGTGCGGCGGCGCGTATATGACGCCGTCGGGACGTACGAGGCGCTGCGCATGGAAGTGCTCGACGACATGAAGCTGGGCAAGGTCGTGAAGAAAGCAGGATTCGCACAGCGCAATGTTTTCGGCGGCGACCTAATCTCGATCCGCTGGGCGCACGGGGCGTTTGGAATCGTCAACAATCTGACCAAGAATTTTTTTGCTGTGCTCTCATTTCAATCGTGGCGCACGTTGGTCTCAGCTTTTGGCCTGGCGTTCATTAATTGGGGACCATTCCTCGGAATCTGGCTCGCTCACGGATGGGCACGCCTGCCATTTGCGGTCGCCCTCGGGTCGATTCTTTTGATCTACACCGGGATGTCGTGGCGCTCCTCGGTACCGCCCTATTATTTCTTCCTGCATCCAGTGAGCACGGGAATGTTCATCTATACGCTGCTGCGGTCAATGTTCCTGACGCTGCGGAACAACGGCATCGTGTGGCGCGGTACGAAGTATCCGCTCGAGGAGTTGCGAAAGGGGATGGTGTGAGCTGCGGTTATGCGAGAGGGAGGAAGGGGAGCTGGTACCCGACGGCCACGCAACCGTCGCATATACGCTATCCGCAAATATTCGAGTCCTCGAGGCGCACGTCAATGTCCGAAACGAACGCCACGCCAGGTCCTCGCGCTGCTGATTGAGGACGCACTCTACTGCGGGGCGTCGCCTTCCACATCGTTGCCGTACGTCGCAGTGGTATTGGGCTTGGCCTTCTTCTTGGCCGGCTTCCTCGTTGGGCGCAGCCTTCCCGCGCTGAAGTGGCCGCGGTTTTCGACATCATAGTTCTTGGGCAGCGGAGGGATCATGGCGGCGCCCCCTTCGATCTGGCTGATGCGGCTCAGGATGATCTCCGGCCGGCCGTCGTAGACTTTAACGGCTCCGCGGATTTCGATGGTGCGTCCGGCGAGGCGGGGGACGTCGCCCACATCTTTCAGGTCGTTGGCGAATACGACGACCGTGAAGGGGCAGGCCATCTGGTCTTCACAGAAATCAAGGAAGTGCACACCTTTGGTTCCGACTTTTACGCGAATGATTTTTCCTGTAACGCATTTCGTTTCGCCAATGTGCTGTCCGGCTTCGTGGATGGGGATGCAGTCGGCGGCGCGTGCGGAACAGAGGGCTAGCAGGAGTATGAGGAGTGCGATGAGATGCCATACCCTGGCTAGCACCACCGGTCGCGCTTCCGGGCTTTGCCCGGCCGGACAGCCGAGGGCGGTTGTCCCCACGTGGCTCTTGGTTATTGCCGCATTCCAGAGAAGCATGATCTGATTCTAGGAATCAGACCACGCCACAGTCTGTGATGCGGTCGGAATTATTTTGGGGATCGTTCCGGAATGGGACGGACGGATCTATCATCCCGGGCCTAACAAGTTTTCATTCAACCATCACACAATCAACAATCCTGGGCGTACCCACTTCTCGCGCCTATACCGACGCGAGAAATGGGACTCTCAGCCAGGGTTAAAGTCTTACTTGAATGACTTCACGGCAGACGCTTCGTCGTCTTTTACGTCGAAGACCGTGTAGAGTTTGGTGATCTGCAGCAGATCGTTGACCTTCTTGGTGAGGTTCAGCAACTTCAGTTCACCGCCCTGGTTCTTCGTCGTGGTGAAGGCACTGACCAGTTCGCCGATGCCGGAGCTGTCGATGTAGTTAACATCGGCCAGATTCAGCACGATCTTCTTGTTGCCCTTCGAGAGCAGGTCGCGGACCGTGTCGCGAAGAATGACGCTGCCTTCGCCGAGCGTGATGCGACCGCTGCAGTCCACAATGGTGACTCCGTCGACCTGCCGACTACCAACCTTCATTGTCACTGGGAAGCCTCCTTGCCGCCCGCGGTTGGACCGTGGACGTGCTTAATGAGTTTGAGTTCGGTGCCCGTCGAGGACGGGCGAATTTCGACTATATCCATGAATGAGCGCATCAGAAAAATGCCGCGCCCGGAAGTTTTGAGCAGATTCTCCGGCGCCAGAGGGTTGGGAATCTTGCTTAAGTCCATTCCTTTGCCTTGGTCGCGGATGGTGATGACTAATTCATTGCCGGTACGCTCGAAGGCGAGGGTCACTTTCTTGTCCGCGGCGTAAGCATTGCCGTGCAGGACGGCGTTGACCGCGCCTTCGCGCACCGCCATGGAAATCTGCATGACTTCATCGTCACCAAAGCCCAGTTCGGTAGCAATACGGGTCGCCTTCTCTTCAGCGCTATCAATCGTCTCCAACGAGGAGTCGAGCGTATAAGACACCCGTTGCTCGGTCATAGCCATGGACGAAATGAATACGAGTATACGGCCTGGGAAGGGAGAAAAGCCGCAATCCCATCTCCAGACGCTCGCCAAGTGAGATTCCCGGCGAATGCGGTAGTTTGCCTGTCAGAAAGCGAATTGTCAACGGAGGATACACGAAGTCGTTGAAGTTCGACTTATAATCTGGCCTCGTGGCGCTCACAGCGGCTAAGCTCAAGGAACAGATCAGGCGAGTCTTGCTCGGGATTCTTCTTTTCACTCTGTCGACGGGTGTCTTGACCTTCGTGGTCGACTCAGGTCTGTTCCGTATGCGCATTGCTGCCAATCGGAATCCCTATGGCTCAGTCGTGGTCAGTCACTATTACGCCGTACTGCAGAAGAACGGGAAGACGCAGTTCATCTTCGACCCGCCCGCGCCACAGACGTGCGTGCACGCTCTGTTTCCGCATTCGGGGATGCAGCCTTGCTGGTATCTCAGCCGGCATCCTGCGCAGAGGACGAATATCTGAATTTGGGCTGAATCCTACCTAGGGTTGTCATTCCGAGCGTCAGCCGCGAGGAATCTGCTGGATAGCAATCGCAACTGCCGGAAGGAAGCAGATTCCTCGCTTCGCTCGGAATGACAACGCCTCGTATGGCCTAAGCTGCGCAGACATCAGCTAGAATGTTGCGGCAATCACAACAGCCATACTGAGGCGATCATGGGGAAGAGTTTCCTGCGTCGTGGATTTTTCTTTGGCGTACTATCCTTGCTGGCTTGCGCGGCTATGGCCGCCACTCCTCTCAATCCGCGACTCGACAAGTCGTATCGCTTCCAGCAGGGCGGATGGACGTATGTTCATCTGGACGGATCACCGTCTGATGTTGGATACCAGCACGGATACTTGCTTGCCCCCGAAATTAAGGACGCCTTCGAGGCCATCAAACTCTTCGACACGCACCAGTCGGGGCACGATTGGGAGTTCTTCCGCACCACTGCCCGCCAAATGCTCTGGCCGCACATCGACGCCGAGTACCAGCAGGAGTTGCAGGGCATTGCCGACGGCGTGAAGGCGCATGGCGTCGACCTGGACGTCTGGGACATCGTCGCCCTGAACGCCTTTGAAGAGGTGCCGGACTACTATCTGCCCTGGCTGAACAAGCAGAACAAGTCGGCGAAGGATCCGAAGCTGGCGGCGCCGGGAAATTGCAGCGCGTTCATCGCGACCGGCAGAATGACAAAGGATCACCAGATCGTCATCGCACACAATAACTGGACGAGTTATCTGGCAGGCGAGCGCTGGGTAATCATCTTCGACATCCAGCCGGAGCATGGGAACCGCATCCTGATGGATGGGTTTCCGGGAGTGATCGTCAGTGACGACGACTTTGGCGTGAACTCGGCCGGGATGATGATTACCGAAACCACCATCACCCAGTTCGAGGGATGGGATCCCAACGGGAAGCCTGAATTCATGCGCGCCCGCAAGGCGCTACAGTATGCCAACAGCATCGACGACTACGTACGCATCATTAAAGAAGGAAATAACGGCGGATACGCGAACGACTGGCTGATTGGCGACCGCAAGACGGGAGAAATCGCATACCTGGAGTTGGGGTTGAAGAATACTCCGCTATGGCGCACGAAAGACGGATACTTTGTAAGTTCGAACTTCGCCCGTGATCCCAAGGTAATCAAGGAAGAGACGACATCATTCGATCCGAATGATGCTTCGTCGTCTCCGAATGCGCGCCACACGCGCTGGGAAGAATTGATGAAGCAAGCGAGGGGCAAGATTGACGTGACCATGGCGGAGCAGTTCTTGTCGGATCACGTCGATACGTACGAGAAGAAAGACCAGGCGAACGAGCGCGGGCTGTGCGGGCACGTCGATACGTCGTCCCGTGGAATCAAGGAGTGGGCTTGGGATGCCTACAATCCAGGTGGCGCCGTGCAGGGCAAAGCTGCCGACAGCGCCATGGCGGCGAAGATGAGCTTTGTGGCGCGGGCGGGACACCCCTGCGGCGCCGATTTCATGGCCGAGCCGTTCCTTGAGCACCATCCAGAATATTCTTGGCAAAAGCCCCTACTGCGGGATATGAAGGCCGGTCCCTGGACGGTGTTTACCTCGGGACAGAAACAGTAGCGTCGCCCTTCGGCGGCTGTCGGCGGCGTCTCGTCGCCACTGCCTGCAGCGTCTCAATCCTTCCGATTTCTCGCACACTGGCGAAAGACCATCACAGACCTGTTCTTTGTAACCGGGGCAGTGCCCTGAGCGAATGCTTCCGACTGCCCAATATCCGAAAATTGGCGGCATCAACTTGCTGTGATACGTAGGTACTTCCGGACACGTGCCTTTGATTGCGAATTGTGTTCAACTTTGGGTCGTGCCCTTAGAATCCTGCTGTATGCTCGTACCTTGACGATGCTTCGAAATCTGGCCTTGCTTCTCGCGGTGTTTACCCTCTCGGGGTCGGCTGCTCAACCGCGAGCACAATTCAGACCGACACACGCGCCTCCGGCTGAGCGCGGCGACGATGGCTGGGCAGAGAAAACCCTAAAGAACCTTTCCCTCGAAGAGAAGGTTGGGCAGCTCTTTATGATCCGCCTGCGGGTGGAATACTTCAATGGGCGGAGTCCCATCTACTTCGAGCTCCGCAATAACGTTCGCAGATACCACATCGGCTCGCTGGCCATGTCGGCCCCGCCGCAAGGTCGCAAACGAGATATCAGCCGTCGCTATGAGGTCATTACGCTGCTCAACCAACTCCAGGAGGAGTCGAGGCTGCCGCTCCTGGTCGCGGGGGATTTTGAGCGGGGCGTCCTGCCGGCGCATCTTTTTGGAACGACGGTGTTTCCGCACGCCATGGCTTTTGGCGCTGCCGGGAACCTGGCTTACGCCGAGGAGTTCGGCCGCATCACGGCGCAGGAAAGCCGGGCTCTGGGCGTGCACTGGAACCTGTTTCCTGTCGCCGACGTGAATTCCAACCCTGCCAATCCAATTATCGGGACACGGGCCTTCGGAGCGAATCCGGGGCAGGTGGGCGATCTGGTGGCGGCCTATATTCGAGGCGCGCGGGCCAACGGAATGCTGACAACGGCCAAACATTTTCCTGGTCACGGCAATACCGCAACCGACTCGCACGTGGCCGTGCCGATCGTGGATGACGATTTGGCGAGCCTTCATGCAGTCGATCTCCCCCCGTTCCAGAAGGCGATCGGAGCGGGAGTCGATGCGGTTATGACTGGGCACGTCCGGGTGCTGGCGCTAGATCCCGACGGCAGCCGCGTGGCTACGACCTCGCCGGCAATCGTCACAGGTCTGCTGAAGAACCAACTCGGCTTCAAGGGCATTGTGGTAACGGATGCCTTGGATATGGCCGGCCTGGTTGGTCTCTATGCCAAGAATCCCGGGCGCGTGGCCGTCGATGCCTTCAAGGCGGGAAACGATGTGCTCACGATGCCCTTCGATCTGGATGCATGCTACCGCGCGATGTTGGACGCGGTCCACACGGGGGAAATTGGGCAAGAACGGCTGGACGCCTCCGTGCTCAAAATCTTGCGCGCGAAAGCCTCGCTAGGTCTGGAGAAAACTCGGGTAGTGGATGTCGCAGCGATCCCCAGGCTGGTGGGCAATCTCGAGAGTATTGCCGCCGGTCAACGCATCTCGGATGCGTCCATTACTCTGGTGCGTGACAACGGCAAGGTGCTTCCGCTGGGAGACGGGCGACCCGACAAGAGTCTGCGCGTTGTGTATCAGCGGGCCAAATCTGAGCCTGCCCTGCTGGTGATTATTCTCTGCGACAACGTGCGGATGGGAGACGGACGCGTCCTCGAGGGTCAGATCAGGAAGCGAGCGCCGTACGCGAGCGTAATGTACGTCGATCCTCGCGTCGCCGCGGCCCGATCGGATGAAGTGTTGATGGCGGCAGATCGGGCTCAACAGGTTGTGGTGGCCGTCTATGTAGTTCCTTCTGCGGCGCGAACCAGGACAGTGGCACGTGGCCAGAAGAATTCCGCCTCTCTGCCCGACGCTACTGCGAAGTTATTGTCCAGCATTCTTGCCCGCGCGGCCGAGAAAACTGCAGTTCTCGCTATGGGAACGCCCTACCTCACCGACGATTTCCCGACGATTCAGAGCTATATCTGCACATTCTCAAATGCGACGGTTTCAGAGATAAGTGCGGCGAAAGCACTTTTTGGGGAGATTCGGATCTCAGGGCATTTACCCGTCAATCTTTCCAATGCCGCCGGCGCAGCCGTGAGAAATGAGCACCCGGCACGAGTCACAAACGTGGCAGCGCCGAATTAGTGCTTCTGGCCGCAGTAGCCGCACGGAGAGAGACGGCCACTGCAGACACAGGGCTCCCGAGGTGTCCCCACGTCTCGCCGCTGTTCCGAGATGTGGGGGGCGAAAGCCTACGCTCCCCTGGTTTTGACTTGCCCGAGGACAGACGGCGGTGAAGGCGGAGCTCTTCATCGCCGCAAGGCCTAGGGGGTGGTCACGGTGATCGTGTGATCGCCGTACTTCCCCGACGAATCCCACGCCCGTACGAGCACTTTGTGAGGTCCAGTCGACATCTTCAGACTGGCATTGATTGAAGTGGTCGCGCCCCCGTTGTAGCTTGCTTTGCTATCCACGTAGACCCGCCATCCCGTGATCGTTTGTCCGCTGGAAGGCGACGCCGATGCTCGCAGACTCACCGGCGAACCGACCGTTGTGTTGTTCGATGGAGTGGAAATCTGCACCGAAGGTTTTATGGCATTCACGGTTAGGGTAAGCGTTTGGTCGCCGAAGTTTCCGGAAGAATCCCAGGCGCGTACGACCACCTGATGCGTTCCGGTGTGCATGCCGACGTTGGGGTGGATCGACGAGACTGCGCCAGTCTTATATACGCCAACCTCGTCCACATAGATCCACCAGCCTGCAATTGAATGGCCTGGGCTGGGGGAGGCCGCCGCCTGGATCGGCACTGGGGCGGTCATCGTCGAGCTGTTTGCGGGAGAGCTGACAATGACCGTCGGCTTAATTCCTCCAGTGCTGAAAAAATCCGACATGGCGTACGCATTAGCCGCGGCCCCAGGATACTTCCTGATTCCAAGAGCATCGAGCATGGTCCGCAGTGCGTGCTCGTGTTTGTACAGCGTTGCGGAAACCTTGTGCGGCTTGACTTTCGGGCCGATCAGCGCGGTGTAGACCGATGCACCGCAGCCGCCGTTAGTCCCCTCTCCGCACTCATCGAAGGTAACAAGCGCCAACCCGGTGCCTCCCGGCTGGAAGTCCGGCGTCCCGAGTATGGGTCCCAGGGTGTGGCTCAGAAATGCATCAACCGCAGCCAGCTTCTGGCCAGTGGTACAACTCGACATCCCGACCGGGCAATCGTGCCCGTCGTGTTTCCCGTCAGGGACGATGATCATGAAGCGGGGGAGGGCATTGTTGTTCAGATCGGTCGTCAGCTGCGAGAGATCGACGATACGCTTCGCCGATCCGTTGGTGTTGCTCAGGATATCGCTGTACCAGGTGGCGCCGTTGTGGCGCCGATAGTAGGCCGTGCCGTTGTGATGATCTGGAGTGGTGGGAGTTCCTCCGGCCGCAGCGTACGATTGCGCGTAGACCTTCCATGAAATGCCGTGATTATTCATTTCACGGAAAATGTTGTCGTCAGTTATGGGATCCGTGGTGGCGGTCCCGGGATAATAGCAATTGTTCCCGCTGCAGTTGAAATCATGCGTGCCGGAAGGCAGTGTGCAGTTCACCCTCGAATGGCAGCTGCCCGACGCGAGCCACAGATAGTCAAGCAGCGATCCCCCGTTGTCAGAGTGATAGTTTGTGGCGTGGCCGTGGGTATTGCCTTGGCCGATCAGCCAAGGCATGTTCGCCACGACGTCGTTGTATGTGCTGTTCTCGTTGATCACGAGCACGACGTGTTTGGATGTTGGAACTTGCGCGAATGCTCCTGCGGCGATGCACACCAGTGCAGCGGCAGTGAGCACACTTCTCCTCACTTTGTGCAAAATCATGAAAAAACGCCCCTCAGTTTATTTCTTGCGCTTGCTCCGCCGGCACGACACAGATGCACGACGGTCGTTCAGGAAGGAATTTGTTTCTTGCGGTGGAGCGAGAATAGCCGAAGATCGTTAGAAGCAGGTAAAGAAAAATGCGCAGAACTTACCGAAGTAATGTGTAGAAGGTACTAAGCCCGCCAATTTAACGGAGAAGGCGCATCGAAACCGCACTCGCAGCGCGGCTTATTCGTTGAGCGAACAACTGCAGTCGGCGGGAACCACATGGGCCAGCAGGAAGTCGGCGACGCGTTTGTAGGCGTCGATCTGATTCTCGACCCGCGCGAAGCCGTGGCCTTCGTTTTCGTAGATCTTGTAGTCGACAGTGCCGCCGCGCTTTCTAATTGCGTCGACGACTTGTTGCGTTTCGGACTTGGGGCAACGCGGATCGTGTCCACCTGCCAGCAGCAGCAAGGGAGCTTTGATCTGATCGATAAAGTTGATGGGCGAGCGCTCTTCGTATAGCGCCTTGTTCTTGACCGGATCGCCCATAGTGGCAAGATCGCTCTCGCGTAGCACAGGGTCCTCATTCTCAATTTCGGTGAACCAGTTCACGAACGGCACGATGGGAACGCCCGCGGCCCAGAGTTCCGGGGCTCTGGTGACTGCCATCATGCTGAGATAGCCGCCGTAACTGCCACCCATAACGGCGATTTTCTTTGGATCGAGATGTCCGGTCTGCTTGATCCAGTCGACTCCAGCGAGAACGTCCTGCAGATCGCCGCCGCCCATATCGAACAGGTTGGCTTGCTGAAATTCCTTGCCGTATCCGGTTGAGCCGCGGTAGTTGGGAGCGAGCACAATGTATCCTTGATTCGCCGCGAACTGCACGAAGCGGTTGAAGGAATTCATGGTCTGTGCGGTCGGCCCTCCGTGGATGTATACGATGGCCGCGTTCTGCCCATTGCGCGCCATGTTGAAGGGCACGTAAAGGAAGGCAGAGATCGTCCACTTGCCGTCACGGCTCGGATAGTGGACCAGGTAGGGCTCGACCATGTCTTCCGACCGAATTCCGCCGACGAGGGAATGGGTGATCTGCTGCGACTTGCCGCTGGCGACGTGATAGACCCATAGATCCCCGGGCGCGGTCGGTCCGTTGTGATAGTAGAGAAGCCGCGAGCCATCGGAACTGAAGGCGGAATGGCCGCCCGCTGGCTCGTTTACGCCTTTAGGGATCGGAAGCGCAGTCGATTTTCCGCTAGCAAGATCGTAGAGGTAAATGTCTTCGTTGCCGTCGACGTTCGCGCTGAAGGTGATCTGCTTGCCGTCCGGTGAAAATTCGTGGCCGCGGATTTCCCACTTATCATGTGTGAGCCAGGCAATCTTTCTTGTCGCGATATCGATGAGGCCGACGTTCTCATATCCGTTGGCCGCGTTCGACGTCAGCAGGACGCGCTTTGCATCCGGCGAAATGTCATTCGCGAAATGAAGTTGTTCTTCTTCATGCGGGGTCAACAGCGTGCTCTTTGTGGTCGCCACATCCGCGATGAATATGTTCGAGTCCGTACCCTTCGCTTGCTCCTGTGTATAAACGACGTAATTCCCGTCTTTCGACCAGATCGGATTCGCGTTGCGTTTGTCCTGCGGAGTGCTGGTCGTGAGGTGTTTCACCTCGCGCATGACCATGTCGTAGATGTCGATCTCGACGGCGGCCGACGTCTTCGGCTGGACCTCATAAGCAAGATACCGCCCATCGGGCGACCACGTCGGATTCGTCTCCGCAATCTCGCGCGTCTGCGTGATGTTTACAACCTTCCCGGTCTTCGGTGAGACGAGAAAAATGTCCCACTGCTCGTCTCCGTCGTAGTCCGACTGGTAAGCGATCCACTTGCCGTCGGGCGACCAAGTAGGCGAAGTCTGCCGCTGATCGCTGACCGTGAGCTGGGTAGGGAAGCCTCCCTCGGCCGGAACCAACCAGAGATTGTGGCGTCCGCTCATGTTGGAGATGAATGCAACGTTCTTCCCATCCGGCGACCACGTTGGCCGCCCAACCTGCCGTGTCATATACAGCTTCTCGATCGTTAAGCTTCGCGGTTCCACCTGGGCATTGGGCTTGGATGCAATCTGCTTAGGATCTGTGACCGCTTTCGGTGCAATCAGGGTCTGGGCGGAAGTGTCGGCTACCGAACTCATCATGATGACAACAGCAAGGAGAATCGCAGTACGCATGGCGTGAATTGGGAAAGTGATGTAGAAGAGAGAGTCTAGCAAGGAAGGTCGGGCTTGGTCACATCGCCGGAGAGTGACATCATTCATGAACTCTCGCATTCTCACTCTGGTTGCCGCCGTATTTCTCCTCTGCTGCCTGACATCTGCACAGAATGGTGCTCGTTCGGGCGCCCATAGGTTCGGCATCGAAGGCGATCACTTTGTGCTCGACGGCAAACCCTTTCAGATCATCTCCGGCGAGATGCACTACGCTCGTATCCCGCGCGAATACTGGCGTGACCGCCTGAAGAAGGCGCGGGCCATGGGGTTGAACACGGTCTCAACCTACGTTTTCTGGAACGCTCATGAGCCCAAGGCAGGCGTCTACGACTTCACGGGTATGTTCGACGTCGCGGCATTCATACGGATGGCGCAGGAGGAGGGACTTTACGTAATCCTTCGCCCCGGACCGTATGCCTGCGCGGAATGGGATCTCGGCGGCATTCCCGCATGGTTGTTCGGCGAGCCGGGCATAGTGTTGCGTGGAACGGACGAGAAGTTTCTTGCCCCGGCAGAACGCTGGCTCAAGCGCCTCGGTCAGGAATTGGCTCCATTACAACTCGCGCGCGGCGGGCCCATTCTGGCGGTTCAGGTGGAAAACGAATACGGCTCATTCGGCAACGATAAGGCCTACATGAGACGCATTCGTGATGCCTTGCTGAACGCGGGTTTCACCGAATCGCTGCTGTTCACCGCCGACGGAGCCGATGAACTCGCCGCTGGGACTCTGTCTGATGTGCATGCCGCATTGAATTTCGGTCCGGGCGATTCCCAATCTGAGTTTGCCAAGCTTAAGAAATTTCGTCCCGGCCGCCCGATGCTCAACGCCGAATATTGGGATGGATGGTTCGATCACTGGGGAGAGCATCATCACGTCACTGACGCCGCCAAGCAGGCCAAGGAGATCGATTGGATTCTGAGCCAGGGCTACTCCATCAATCTCTACATGTTCCATGGCGGCACCAGCTTCGGTTTCATGAGCGGCGCGAACTGGGATCATAAGACCTATGAGCCCGACGTGACCAGCTACGACTACGATTCCCCGGTGAGTGAGTCGGGAGCGCTTACGAAGAAGTTCATCGCCTTCCGCAATGTGATCGCAAAATATCGTCCGGAAGTGGCGATTCCCGATCCACCTACGCCGCTTCCGGTGATAGAAGTTCCAGCATTCGAGCTACGCGAAATTGCGCCGCTGTGGTCGAACCTGCCCGACCCGGTGAATGCGGATCAGCCGCAGAACATGGAAGCCTTCGGCCAGTCATACGGCTACATCCTCTACCGAACCAAATTGAAATCGGCGGCCAGCGGCGAGCTCGTGCTGCCTGCTCTGCGCAGTTACGCCCGCATCTACGTGAACTCAGAGTTGGCCGGCGTGGCGGACCGTAGATTGAAGCAGGATCGTATCAGGGTTGAGGCGAAGGCAGGCGATGTCCTCGACATCTTGGTGGAAGGCACGGGCCGCATTAATTTTAGCAGGGAACTGCTTTCGGAACGCCAAGGAATCAACGGGTCCGTCACCGTTGCGGGCAGGGAAGTAAACGGATGGCAAGTTTTCCCATTGGCCATGGACGATTTCTCTCACCTGCAGTTTGTACTCGCGAAGAGCGGCGCGACCGGACCGGGGTTTTACCAGGGCCACTTCGAGTTGCAGGCGACAGGCGACACGTTCCTCAACCTGCGCGGGTGGGGCAAGGGTGCTGTGTGGATTAATGGCCATGCGTTGGGCCGATTCTGGAATGTCGGCCCGCAGCAGACGCTCTATGTACCGGCTCCGTTTCTTAAGCAGGGGGCCAATCAGGTCGTGATATTCACGCTGGGCACGCACCGTTCGCGTCTCAGCGGCCTGCACGAGCCGGTGTTGGACGAGATGGGGAGCGAGTAGTCCAGTTGTTGGCCGCGAGACGCCGCCACCTTTCCTCCTCGCGGCCAGCCAGCCGCCGGAATGGAGGCGTTACTGACTATCCAGCTGCGCCCTTGTGCATTTCTACTGTGCTCCAGGTCTTGTCTCCTGCGTGGCAGAGGTTCTCGAGCGCGCACTCGGCGCACTTGGGCTTGCGGGCGATGCAGAGCTTGCGCCCGTGCCAGATGATCTGGTGCGAGAACAGGATCCACCGATTTCGCGGAATGATCTTTATCAAGTCCTTCTCGACCTTCTGAGGATCATTCTCCTTAGTCAGCTCCAGCCGCCGCGAGATGCGATGCACGTGCGTGTCAACCACAACGCCTTCGGCTTTCTTGAACCACGTGCCGAGCACGACGTTCGCGGTCTTTCTTGCTACGCCGGGCAACGCGAGCAATTTTTGAATGTCTTCTGGAACCTGACCGCCAAACTCAGCAACGATCTTTTTGGCCGCACCCACAACCGACTTCGACTTGTTGCGGAAGAATCCGGTCGAGCGGACATCAGGCTCGAGTTGTTCCGGCGTAAGCGCGGCGAATGCTTCCACGGTGGGATACTTGCGGAAAAGTTCAGGAGTGACGCGGTTCACGTTGACGTCGGTGGATTGCGCGGAGAGAATCGTAGCGACCAGAAGCTCCCAAGCGGTTGCGTGAGTGAGGGCACAGGTCACGTCGGGATAAAGATCGTTCAACCGCTTCAGGATTTCGGCGATGCGCTCGGGAGCAACCGGATTGTACCGTTTGTTCCTGGCAATGGAAGCAAGGGCGGGTTTTCCAAGCGCTTTCTTGATGGTAGCTTTCTGGCGGCCCTTCGGGGCTGCTGCCGAGGCTTTGCCTCGGCCTGGACGGGCGATGGCGCCCATCGTCACACGAACTTTGTCCTGGCGACCGGTGCGGGCCGGTTGACGGGGAACGACTCCGCGAGGCATGAGAATTCCTTTCCTGCTGGTGAGCGCTCATCATACCAACCGAGGCTGGCTGATTTCCAATCGGCGATCGCCAAGCGTCAATTGGAATTGCCGCTCGTGTCCCTCGGTAACCTGCCTGGGAATTGACGACCCGAGCGGCCCCCGGTAGTCTGGAAATACTCCAGATCAGGACGGATACCGTGGCAGTCAATTCCATCCAACTCGGGCAGGTGTGGCGTAGCGAGGCCGACGGTCAGGACTACCTGGTCACCAAGGTCTACAACGAAGTCTTCACGCAATATGCGATGCTGCGTCCGGCGGGCATCACCGCTCCAGAGGCGCCGACCGTACGGGTGAAGGTTTCGAAGAGTCCGCAGGGCGCTACGCTTCCCGGATACGCCTTCACGCAAGAAGGGTCGTTCTGAGGATCAGTGATCGGTGGCTAGTGGTCGGTGACCCCCGCGCGCGCAACCTTCCAAGAATTTTCGTTACACTGAGCAGGGACAATGTTCTACTGACCACTGGCCGCTGGCCACTGCCGTTCAATGACCGAAATCCTCGCCATCCTGTTCGTCTTCATTAGCAAGATCATTGCAGCTACCGGTTATGCTGGCATTGCCATTTTGATGGCCATCGAATCCGCCTGCATCCCACTGCCTTCGGAATTGATCATGCCTTTTGCGGGATATCTGGTGTATCAGGGTCGCTTCAGTCTATTCTGGGCCGCGACTGCGGGGGCAATCGGCTGCAACCTGGGATCGCTTATTGCCTACGAGATCGGCGCCTATGGCGGCCGCCCGCTGGTGGAGCGCTACGGGCGTTGGATTTTAATGGGCCGCCGTGAACTGGACTGGGCTGACCGCTTCTTCGCACGCTGGGGCTTCCTGGCGGTCTTCATCGCGCGGCTGCTGCCGGTGGTCCGTACGTTCATCGCGCTACCCGCCGGGATCGCGCGCATGCCGCGAGGCCGCTTCCATATCTACACCTTCCTGGGATCATGGCCGTGGTGCTTGGGCCTGGCCTGGCTTGGCTTGAAACTCGGCGAAAATTGGCGCGAACTGGGCAAGTACTTCCACAAGTTCGATGCAGTAATCGGCGTGATCATCGTTGCCGCCGCAATCTGGTTCGTCTGGAGCCACTGGCAGAATAGACTTAGCAATCAGCCGTCAGCTGCCAGCCGTCAGTAATTTAGTAGCTCATGCGTCCCTGACGCACTGATCGATCCAACATCCTGAAGACTTGTCATTCTCAGCGGAGATGCCTCGCGAGCGCAGCGAACGGCAGCGGAGTCGAAGAATCCCTACACGCCTTTCGGTACTTGCTCCTAGCGCGATACCTGATGTAAAAGCAGAAGCACCGACTCAAAGGAGATTCCATGACTCGCCGATTGCTGGCTGCTTTTTTGTTCGCCACTTTTCTCTTTTCAGTTGCTGGTCTTGCACAATCGGCTTCTGACAAACCTTTCGTCGTCGAGTACTACTACAAGGCCAAGTGGGGACACGCCGACGAATTCCTCAAGCTCTTCAAGAAGAATCACTATCCGCTCTTGAAGAAAGAAGTCGAGATGGGACGCATGGTGAAGGTCTGGATGGACCAGCCGCGCTATCACACCACCGAAGACGGTCGCTGGGATTTCCGCGTGACCATAGTCTTCAAGAACGCCACCGCCGCCAACGAGGTGTTCGACGAAGATGCGCTCAAGAAGCAGCTGTGGCCCGATCAGGAAAGTTACACTCGCGAGGAGCAGCGGCGATTTGAAATCCTCGACGCCCACTGGGACTTGCCGATCAAGACCATCGATCTCGACGCGAAACCTTAACAAGTTCTGCTCGGGGACACAGAGGAGCACCGAGTAAACCTCTGTGACCCTCTGTGGTTAAGGGTTTTGATCGATCTTCAAGAAGTTGGCAATTATCTTCTCGTAAGCTTTCCAAGGCAGCAGACGCTTAAGGGCCAGTTGAATCTTCGCGTCACGCCCAACCAGGTATCGCAGCTTGGGATTCGGGTTCTGCGCAATCGCCACGATGGCTCGGGCGACCGCACCCGGATCGGCCTTCGGAATCTTCTGAATCACCTCGCGCATGCGCAGGCTGCGTTCGAAGTTCGGAGAAGTCCTCTTCTTTGACTCTTCGCCCATGCGCGCACCCTGGGTCCAGATGCCCGTGTCGAACGCTCCCGGCTCGACCAGCACAACTTGAATCCCGAGCGCCTTCACTTCCAGGCGCAGCGACTCGCTCCACCCCTCCAGCGCGTGCTTGGAAGCGGCATAGCTGCTGAGGGTCGCAGAGCCCTGCAATCCTCCGATCGACGAGATCTGAATAATGTGCCCGGAGCGCTGTTTCCGCATGGTGGGCAGCACAGCCTTGGCCATAGCGACCGCACCGAAGAAGTTGGTTTCGAGTTGCAGGCGCAGCTCGTCGAGTTTGATATCTTCTGCGAAACCGCTTACGGCGAATCCAGCATTGTTGACCAGGACGTCGATGCGTCCGTAATCGCGGACCACGGTGTCTACAACAGTAGTGACGGCTGGGGAGCACGTGACGTCAAGCTCGCGGATGTCGATCTTATCGGTGACACCCGCGGCGGCGGTCGCCTGGTTAAGCTTTGCGCAGCGACTCAAATCGCGCATGGTGGCAACGACGCGGTATCCCGCTTGCGCTAATTCGACCGATGTGAGCAGCCCAAAGCCGCTCGAACTTCCGGTGATGACGGCGATCTTGTCAGGCATGCAAATGGTGTATCACATTGCCATCCGATGGCGGGAACCCTTCACACTCATCGACCTCAGCGCTCTCTGCGGGGTTTCTCGGCGATCTCTGCAGTTAGAAGGAGCCAGAACCGAGGAGAACGCTGAGGAATCGCAAGGAACGCAGAAGTACTGGAACGCCGCGCTGGAAAGTGCGACAATAACAAAAACAAGCTGTCTGTTTCCTCCGCGAAAGCACGCCTTATAGGAGGTCTCATGCTGGCAACAAGGCATCGACTACCGCGCAATCCGCTGTTTCAGTTCCATCCGATGCACACGCTGTTTTCAGTTGTTGGTGCGCTGATTCTGTTCGGATTGCTAATTTGGTTCATGGCAGTTCCGGCGAAATAGAGCGATCCGCAGCAAAGCGAGGCGCTCAAGGGATAACCGTTCCCATGTCGTCACACTGCTTTCGCGATGCGCCTACCTCTTCGCGCGATGTTAAACCCCGGTAACAATTCTCAAGAAATTCCTTTATCCGCGCGATCAAAATTTGGAATTAGACATCGTCTCTGCCAAATCGATAATGTTTGTTATGGACTCGTCCTTGGCAGTTGAAGATTCACACGTAGATGTACTGCACGAGATCACGCTCCGTCTGAATGCAGCAGATGGATTTCATGAAGTTTTGGACCGGGTTGTTGACTTTGCCACCGCGCTGGTAAAGTGCGATTCCTGCCTCATCTATGTGCTCGAAGGTGACGAACTGGTCTTGCGGGCGTCCAAGAATCCACATCCCGATGTGGTCGATCGCCTGAAACTGCTCGTCGGGCAGGGAATTACCGGATGGGTCGCGGAGCATAGCGAACCTGTCGCTATTCCGGAGAAAGCGGCGCAAGATCCGCGTTTCCGGTATTTTCATGAACTTCCCGAAGACAGTTATGAAGCCTTCCTCTCAGTGCCCCTGATGTGCAGGGGCCGCGTTGTTGGCGTCATCAACCTGCAACACCGGCAGCACCACGTGTACCGCCGCCGCGAAATTCGCATGATCTCCACCGTGGGGTTTCTGGTCGGCGCCGAAATTGAACTGGCGCGCCTGGAAGAGGCCAATTCCACACTCGCCGAGCAGTTGCAGACGAGAAAGATTGTCGAACGCGCGAAGGGAATTCTTCAGCGCGACCTGGGTCTGAATGAAGAGCAGGCTTACTTGGCGATCCAGCGGCAGAGCCGTCAGAAGCGCAAACCGATGAAGGAAATCGCGGAAGCGATTGTGCTGAGCGATGAAGTGCGCGGAAATTCCTAGGTGCAGGCCACGTAAGCCGGGAGCCCCGCGCCGCTTCCAGGGCCGGCGCTATTTCTGAGCGCCCTCGCGCGACTGCCGGCTTGAATAGCGGAAATCGTGCAGCCATCTGACATTAAACTTCTCCAACCTCCGATCTTGCCTGCAGCACAATCAGGCTGGCGTCGTCCTGAAAATGTTCGCCACAGTGCTGGGCTGCCACGCGCATCAATAGGCCGAGCAACTCCTCGGCGCTGCACCGCGAATGCTCCTGCGCGATGCGGATCAGATTCTGTTCGCCGAAGAACTCTTCGTCCTGATTACAAGCCTCGACCAGGCCGTCGGTGAAGAGCAGAATGCGATCCCCGCTGCTCACCTGCAACTCGCTTTGCTTATAAAGCCAGTTGGGAAACTGCCCTAGTACCGCGCCTTCCGCTCGCAACTCCATCGAAGCGCCGTCCGCCCGGAGCAACAACGGCGGATTATGACCGGCGTTGCAATACGTCAGCCGATTGGCGGAATGGTCGAGTACCCCATAGAAGAATGAAATGAATTTTCCCACGGGAGTGAGATCGCACAGAATGCGATTTAGCCGGTGACACAATTCCGCGGGCGGCAGATTCTGACTGATCAGCGGTTGCAGCGCCGCCTGCAAACTCGACATCAGTAACGCCGCGGGCATCCCTTTTCCGGCGACATCCGCGATGCACAGGGCCGTTTGCCGATCATCGATCCGCACGACGTTGTAGTAATCTCCGCCGACGAAGCGCAACGGCTGCGCGACCGCGGCAATTTCGTAGCCGGCGATCTCGGGCAATTGTTTAGGAAGGAGGCTGTCCTGAATCTCCCGAGCCTCGCGCAACTCTTCTTCGTGTTGGCGCTGTTTTTTCCGCTGCTCCCGAGCCAGAGAGAGTTGTTGCTCTAGTTTGTGGAGAAGATCACGATTCTCCCATGGCTTCTGCACAAAATCGGAAGCGCCGCGGCGCATCGCTTCAACTGCAAGATCAACACTGCTCCACGCGGTCATCACCACGACCGGAACCACACTGTCCATGGAACGAATCCTCGAAACCAGTTCCAGGCCCTCTGCGCCACCGACGGTGTCGCGCGTATAGTTCAGGTCCATCAGGACAGCATCGAACGATTCGGTTTCGAGTGCGTGCAAGACGCGCGAAGGATGCGTGACCGTCTCGGTCGAGAAGCCTGAGCCACTCAGCAGCATCTGCAGCGCGAACAGAATGTGCTGCTGATCGTCAGCGATCAGGACACGGCCGCTGCTGGATGGCCTGACCGCGTTCGTTTCCTGGATGGATCGCGCGCTCATGCGTGTATCCATTGCATACGCAGGGCCATCGCTGGATGCCACGCAGGTTGTTGATTTCCGGCCGCTAAGGGGACCGATACGACGTGCAGCAGAATGTCAGGCTGTGCACTGACGGAATCAGCTGTCCGGAAACGGACAAGAAACGGGCACGGGGATAACGTGAGAGAAGGGCGGAGACCTGACTGAATATCCGCACTTGTTATTCGCGCCGTAGCGCCGTCCCGTTGCCGCTGGGGAGGCCGAATCTAAATTAGGGTCAGGGACGCGACTCCCACACTCATTTGCGCAACTGGATGAGATCAGGGTGCAAGCCTCTATTTATTGACAACTTAACGAAGGATCAGCAATTGACCTGCAACCTCGACCGGACCTATTGATCTCAAGCTTGAGCGGTGTCATGCTGCCGCCCAAGGAAGAAAATGTTCAGAACGAGAGTCGCAATCACACAGTTCCTATTTATCTTGTCGTTGCATGGCGGCTTCGCGCAGCAGAAGCCGACCACCGACGCATTCGATCACTACATCACGACGGCAGAAGCGCGGATCACGAAAGACCGAGAAAAGAGCGACTCGTTTTTGAAAATTGACGCTCTTTCCGCCACGCAGCGGACGCAGGTGATGGCCCGCCTCCGGCAAGGAGCGGTCCTCATTGCGAAACAGGGCGAGACGCCTTCAGAGATTCCCGGTGGATTGATCCACGACTGGGTGGGTACGGTATTGATTCCCAAAGTGACCGTTGCCCAGGTGCTGGCCCTGATTCAGGATTACGATCACTCGACCCACTACTACTCGCCCGACGTTGTGCGGTCGCGACTGATCTCGCGCCAGACGGACGACTTTCATGTCTTCATGCGCCTGCGCAAGAAAAAAGTCGTAACCGTGGTGCTCGACACCGAATACAATGTGCATTACGGCCGCCTCGACACTGCACACGAGTACAGTTTTTCACGCAGCACGCGAGTCAGCGAAATCGCCGATCCCGGGACTCCCAACGAGAAAGCGCTCGCCGCCGGGCACGACCACGGATTCATGTGGCGCCTGAACTCGTATTGGGCCTTTCAGCAGGCCGATGACGGCGTACTGGTCGAGTGCGAAGCGATTTCCCTGACGCGTGACATCCCCACTGGCCTGGCTTGGATGATCGGCCCATTCGTCAACAGCATTCCCCGCGAGTCCCTGCAATTCACGCTGGACGCGACGCGCAAAGCTTTACAGGAACCAAAGGCGGGGACCAAAAAGGACACGAAGTAACACGAAGGAGAGACCGAACGCAGAGGTTTCCTTCATGAGCCTACGTGCCCTCTGTGGTCAATGCTCTTCGCTTGAACGAGCCATAACCACCACCATCCGTTTGCCAAATCCGCCCCGCTCATGAGACCATCACCAGTTCACCTGGTGACGGTAGGTGGCGAGCCACCGTCACCCAGAAGGGGATTCATGTACCAGAAGAAGGCAGGGGTATTCATGGCGGATTGGTGGGACGCCGACGGCCGCCGTCATCGCAAGCAGTTCTCCAGTGCGCCAGCAGCCCGCGAGCACGAGCATCGCGAGACCGCCCTGGCCCACGCCGAACGCGCCAGCCGGGAGATGAAGCTGGCTGCCCGCACGGGTGGCGGAAAACGCTCCCAGCCCAAGCCAGAAACCGGCACAGTCGAGCCCGCCAAGGGTAAGCTCGGCGTCATGATCCCCGGCATGGGAGCGGTCGCGACCACATTCGTTGCTGGCGTGGAAGCCATCCGCAAAGGGCTGGCCAAGCCCATCGGTTCTCTGACCCAGATGGGCACGGTACGTCTCGGCAAGCGCACCGACGGCCGTTCGCCGAAGGTAAAGGAATTCGTCCCTCTCGCCGGGCTCGACGATTTGATCTTCACCGGCTGGGACATTTTCGAAGACAATATGTACGATGCCGCTTCGCACGCGGGGGTGCTCGATCAGCGGTTGCTCGATCAGTTGAAGCCGTTCCTCTCGTCGGTCACTCCTCGCTCCGCCGTCTTCGATCACAATTACGTAAAGAAGATCGACGGGCCCAACGTGAAGAAGGGCAAGTCGAAAATGGATCTAGCCGAGCAGTTGCGCGACGACATCCGCGAATTCAAGAAGTCGAGCGGTGCAAACCGCCTGATTACGATGTGGTGCGGCTCGACCGAGTCCTACATCGAGCCCACGGAGGCTCATCAGTCATTGAAAGCGTTCGAGAAGGCGCTGCGCGAGAACGACGAGATGATCGCGCCTTCAATGATCTATGCCTACGCCTCGTTGATGGAAGGTGTCCCGTTCGCCAATGGCGCGCCGAACCTGACAGTCGACTTGCCTGTGATGCTCGAGCTGTCGCGCAAGAACGAAGCCCCCGTCTGCGGCAAGGATTTCAAGACCGGCCAGACGCTGATGAAAACAGTGCTCGCGCCCGCGTTCAAGGCCCGGTTGCTCGGTCTGAGCGGATGGTACTCGACGAACATCCTCGGCAACCGTGACGGCGAAGTGCTTGACGATCCCGGCTCGTTCAAGACCAAGGAGGAATCGAAACTGGGCGTGCTGGAGCACATCCTGCAGCCCGGTCTCTACCCCGAGCTCTACGGGAACATGTTCCACAAGGTCCGCATCAACTATTACCCACCGCGCGGCGACAACAAAGAGGGCTGGGACAACATCGACATCTTCGGGTG
>AR_comb_assmDRAFT_10041040_pt1 | contig 42209 bp, 32 predicted proteins | sample ArasoioldDNA_FD_10543 | JGI IMG/M metagenome (IMG submission 10543) | reverse complement strand
ATTGCCAAGGCTGTGGAATAATGCTGGCGTCAGAGCAAGCCTGTGACCGACAGTTCGAACATAAGTTTTGAATCTAGTCCCAACCGGGCGAGGGATCATCTTGCTAACGAGAGGACGTTTCTCGCCTGGGTGCGGACGGGCGCGGCCATCGTCGTGTTCGGATTTGCCATAGGACGGTTCTCGATCGCGTTGCGGCAGTTGACGGCGTTGCAGGGACACCCCGTGCACCGTAGTGGGATTTCAGTGTGGATGGGAGCGACGTCGATCATACTGGGCGTGTTGCTGGTGGTCGCTGGGTTGTTTCGGTATCGGCGGACACGCGAGCGCCTGGATCGGGGGAAGTTTGAGCCAGCCGGATTTGTGCTGGACCTGGTGACGGCGATGACCGTACTGTTTGGGCTGGTATTGGCGGGGTATTTGATTTACATCGAGAGAAGCGTGGGATGAGCTGGGGCTAAAGCCCTGAATTAGTGTGGCGCTTAGCGCGGCGCTGAAGCGCCGCTCTTCCACGGTGATGTCTAGTCCACGGTGATGTCTAGTCCATGGTGATGTCTAGTCCATGGTGATGTCTAGTCCATGTGTGTGTGTGTATCAGAGCGGTGTCACTGTAGAGTCAGCAACCGAAGATCTATGGCGAACGATCAGGAAAAAGAGGCGGCGGCAAGGGCGAGTTTACGGTTTGTGAAGGATGGGCAGGTTGTAGGGTTGGGCACCGGGTCGACGGCGGCGTACTTTATCAAGCTGCTTGGGGAAGAGGTTAAGAAAGGGTTGCGGATTCGGGGCATCCCAACCTCGGTGCGGTCGCGCGAGCTGGCCATGAGTCTGGGAATCCCTGTGATTACGCTGGACGATTGCCAGAAAATCGATGTCACAGTCGATGGAGCGGATGAGGTGGATCCGGAGCTACGATTGATCAAGGGTGGCGGCGGGGCGCTGCTGCGGGAGAAGATTGTGGCATCGGCCACCCGTCAGATGATTGTTGTGGCCGATGCGTCGAAGCAGGTGGAGAGGCTCGGTAAGTTTCCACTGCCGGTGGAGGTGATCCGGTTTGCGCAGGCGCTCGTAGCCGAACGCATTCGCGCGCTGGGTGCGGAAGTGCAGTTGCGTCGGGATGCTGCGGGCAATGTATATGTGACGGATGAGAACAATCACATTTTGGATTGCCGGTTTGGAGAGATGCAGGATCCCGATGGGCTAGCGCGGCAATTGAGCGAGATGCCGGGTGTGGTAGAGCATGGCTTGTTCATTGGGATGGCGAGCGTGGTGCTGTTTGCGCGCGGACTTGAAATTGTGGAATTGAGACGCTGAGCCGGCGGGGGCTAAAGCCCTTTATCCTGGGCTCTCAACGCGGCGCTAAAGCGCCGCTCTTCCACTGCGGGGCGTGAAGCGCCAAGTGTTCCATGCGGAACACGACAAGATCCTTGTGGCAATGCACGTTCCATCGGAATACTTGTTGGAAGCATTTCATTGTGATGGCAACTGGAGCACAGACCGATAGCTGGAATGGACAGTCGAGGCGCCGGGTGCCGCGCTTTCTGATGCAGGCGCAGGTAGACCTTACGGTGCTTCGGTCCGGAGTTCCGGATACGGTCCCGGGAAGATCGGTGAACGTGTGTGAACGCGGCGTTGCTGCCATCGTCGCTGCGGAATTGGTGACGGGAGAATCCGTGGGGGTGGAACTGCAGTTGCCTCCGCTGGCGGAGCCGCTGCGAACACGGGCGCTGGTGCGGTATCAGGATAAACTGCGCTGCGGGTTGGAGTTCGTTGCGCTTTCGGCGGAACAGCGCGCATCGATTCGCGACTGGGCGAAAGAGGCGATGGCGACAGCGGAGTCAATGTCGGTGTCTGCGGCGGTGAACACGAAGGAGAAGAAACAAAGGGAGCGGAAGCCGGGATCGGACTCATCCGTTGGTCGGAAGCCTCCGACAAGAGCCAAGCGGAAGCCACGCGGCTTGTGGTGGCTAGTGGCCCTGTTCTTCCTATTGAGTGCGACCGCCATTTGGTGGTGGCTCTGGAATCGCTCGTGGGAGGAATTAGAGTCCGTCCTCAGAATTTCCCAGTCGAATACCGCGGAAAATCCCCGCGCGCAAGTCCCGGCAGCAGTGATGGAGAAACTGCTGGTGCATCGCGTACAACCGGGGTATCCCGCTGAAGCGCGGAAAGAGGGGCTGGAAGGAACCATTGCTCTCAACATAGTCGTAGGGCGTGACGGGGCCGTGCTCCGCATGCGTGCGCTCAACGGGCCGGACATCTTGGCGAGAGCGGCTATGGACGCGCTGCGCTGGTGGAAATTTGAGCCTTATCGAATTAATGGGGAACCGGCGGTAGTGGAGACCACAGTGGCGGTGGAATTCAAACGATAATGCTTTCCGCTCTTGGCCAAGCGCTTCCGGAGATTCGATTTTTTCAAACCTACCAAGTTCATTCTTTGAGGAGCCCCGAATGAGAATGTATCCGAGGCCGAAAGCCTGATGCCACTAGGGCTTCTGCTTGCGCAGAGAGTGCAACACTGAAACACCGCTGACCGCGAAACAGATCACGGCTCCAAGGGCAGCGACCAGCATGATATTGATGCTGAGATGAAGGAAATCGGTGAGCACCGCGCCGACCGCGAAGATGAGGCCCAATACATTCAACCACAACGGCGCGTGAACCTTCTTGTTCAAGTCTTTGCGGAGACGAAGTTGTAAAAGAAGAGCGGCCAGGCCGATCGCAGCAACTACGACAAGCGCCAGCGGACTTATGAACGCTCCTCGCCCGGTGTAGAGGACTACGAGAGCGAGAGCAAGAAGAAGGAGGCCAGCGGCTACAAGGGCCCAGCCGCGAGGCTTGGTCGCAGGAGCCGGATTGGAAGCAGGCTCAGACACGGGCGCTGCTCCAAGTTATACAGGGCAGAGCGTGGCGTTTCAAATGTCGGTGGTAGTGTCGCCAACGAACCGATGCAGGCTGGCTGGAGTCAAGCTTCTCTTACTTCCTCTGTAGCTTAGCTTCTGCCAGGTCTATGGCAGCTCTCAGTGCACTCGCGGCTTTCACTTTCACATCCGGCTCTACGCCTGTTCCTTCCCAGTTTGTCCTGGAGATGGGATTGATGACTCTTGTCCCTGGAACGTGAATTGTGAAGTGATCGTCAATTCGATGCTCAGCTCCCATGTGGCCACGGCCAGAGGTCGTTTCGCCGACAAGAGTGGCGCGCTTCAGCATCTTCAGGTCATAGCTGAACCCCTCTGCGGCGGAGAAGGTCGTGGACGAAGTCAGCACGAAAGCAGGTTTGTCGGCGAGTCTGTTTCCTGGAACCGGCGGCAGGGTCCAACTCTCTTCCCTGGAGTTCTCACCGCGATCGTAAAAGTCGTTCAGATGCGTGGGGCGATCGAAGAGGTAGGCGGCGATGACGGCCACCATGTTTGAATAACCGCCGGGATTATCGCGCAAATCGAAGATGATCGCATCGACGTGATTTAGCCTGGCCATGGCGGCTGCAGCTGTCGACCCGCAGATCGAAGCGTCAGGAAACGAATTGAATTTCAGGTAACCGATATTGTGTGGCAGGATCGTTATCTTTTCGAAGGTGCAATTGTTCTTCTCCATCTCCTTCCGATAGCGCGCTACCTCCTCAGCCGTCGGTGCTGGAGAGTGCTCGTGTGTTGTGACTGTGCTGTAGATCATTGCCACGTACTTATCATGGCTCACGTCTCTCATCTGCCTGGTTAGCAGAGCGGCGAAGGTTGAGCCATCTGTCGCCCCGTTGTCGTCGCCGTTCCTTTCGTGCTCGCGGATCGCAATCGCCATCTTCTGAGCAACGTCTGCATCGACGTAATACTTCGTGACGATCGCGATCGCCCCATCAATCACGCGGTGGCGGGCCGCGGCATCGAGGCTCGAAAGTTCGTCCAATGCGGGAGGCGTCGTAGTGGTGAGGGATTGGGCGGCAGCAGCCTGCGGATCTGTTTCCGTAGAAGAGCGTCCGATTTCCTGGGCCTTGGATTGATGGGCCTTGGACTGCGCAGAAGCCGAGGGCTGAAGGGCGCCGTCTTTCTGTGCTCTCGCGGCAACCGGCAGGGGTGTTCGAGGGGCAGACGCTGCGCGGGATGCAGCCTCAGGGATTTGGGCGGGTACATTGGGGATGTGTGGAGTGATTGCCTGGTTTTCTGCCACGGGCCCAGGTATCCTGCCCGAAAAGCCGCTTGGGGTGGCACTCGGTGGTATCCACCGCGATGCTTCAAACTGAACTTCCGGAATACGGACATGAAGGACGCGAATCCAGCTGTACTTGATGGCAACGCAGGTCAAACTAAAGACGGCCATCGAGAGGATTAGCCCGGGGACGACCGCAGCTGCCCGAGGACGAAATGGATTGAGGGTGCAGAAGGAAGGAACGCCGTCGAGTGCGGATTGCGGCGCCGGGGCGGAAACGCTTACGTTCCAGAATCCCGGACGCAATACCCATTGCCGGATCAACGACAGCACGCTGTCCATCAATAGCTGGAAGGCAGGCAACTTTCCTTTTGTGTGATCGAAAATCGACAGAATTTCATCGCCGAATCTTCTGCGGAATCCGGGCGGGTGCAGACGGAGGACGCAGCGATAGATGCGGCGAAGCATCAGGCCCTCCTTGGTTTGGCGGCCGGCCTCGCGATTTGCAGACGGGAGCGAGCTTCACGCACCACTTCGGCCAGGCGGGCGATCTCGGCTTCGAGAACTCTACGTCCAGCCAGCGTAAGTCGGTAGTAGCGCCGGCGGGGGTCTTCGTCACCGGCGCGCCGGCCGAGCTTTTCTACCCACTCCCGCTGAATCAGTTTCTGCAGATTGTCGTACAGCGTGCCCGGGCCAAGCCTGTATTTTCCTTCCGACTGACGGGCGACCTCTTGCATGATGCCGTAGCCGTGGAGATCTTCCCCGGCGAGAGAAAGCAGGATATGCAAGGTCGCCGGCGACAACGGTAGAAAGGAGTGAAGGCCGTCTTCCATGACTCGTTTGTCGTTATATCGGATTACGAGTGATATGTCAAATTGAAAATTTCAGGCGCTCGGCACTGTGGGCCGGAAGAACGAGATGGTCAAATCGCGCGGTCGCGATTCACCGTTCTTCCGTCGCGCGCATACGAGACTCTGGGGAAGACGATTCTGGAATCTTATGCTCATGCCAGGCCAGTCATTGCCTCCGATATCGGATCGCGGCGTGAGTTGCTTCATGACGGCGAAACGGGGCTGCTGTATCGCGCTGGAAACGTCAATCAGCTTGCGGAGACGATTCATCTTCTTGCCATGAATCCTTAACTGACGAAACAAATGGGCCGCGCAGGTTGGGAAATGGTTCGGCGCGACCATACCCCTGAACGGCACTATCAGAAGATGATGTGTCGTTATGACCAGCTCCTCGCCACAAAACCCAAGAGATCGCGGCCAAAAGTCTTCTCCACTGAGGGAGGGCCAGTCCTGAAACCGAGATTGCGCGTGGCCTTTATCGGTGGCCGGGGAGTGATCTCGAAATACAGCGGCATAGAGTCTTATTACGAGGAGGTGGGAACGCGGCTGGCGGCCATGGGGCATGAGGTGACCGTTTACTGCCGAAACCATTTCACGCCCGATCTGGCCGAGCACAATGGCATGAAATTGGTGCGCCTGCCAAGGGTGCGTTCCAAGCATCTGGAGACGCTGATTCACACTTCGCTGAGCACGCTCCATGCTTTAACGCAGGGGTACGACCTGGTGCACTATCACGCACTAGGCCCAGCGTTTTTTTCCTTTCTGCCTCGACTGGTGGGCATCAAGACCGCCGTGACCGTACAAGGCCTTGATTGGCAACGGAAGAAATGGGGACGGTTCGCGTCTGCGGTGCTACGCCTCGGCGAGAGAGCATCGGTGAAATTCCGGGATGGGACCATGGTTGTTTCACGCGCACTACAAGAGCGATACCGCGCGCAGCACGACGTCGAGGCATACTACGTGCCGAATGGCGGCGCGCTGCGGGAATGCAAGGAGCCGCGCGCCATTCTGGAGTGGGGATTGCAGCCTGGAGAGTACGTTCTTTTCCTGGGGCGGTTCTCGCCGGAGAAGGGATGTCACCTGCTGGTTGAAGCCTTTGAGCAGATCGCGACTGATGCCAAGCTGGTGATGGCGGGCGCGTCGAGCTATTGCGATGAATACAGCCGTGAGCTGAGGACACACGCCGGCGAGCGAATCCGGATGCTGGAGTGGGTCTCCGGGGAAACGCTCGACGAACTGCTCACGAATGCCATGATCTTCGTTCTCCCGTCAGATCTGGAGGGGCTTTCACTCGCGCTGCTGGATGTTATGGGCGCTGGCCTGTGCGTGCTGACGAGTGACGTTCCGGAAAACCGGGAGGTGGTCGATGGCGCGGGATTCACTTTTCAGCGTGGAAACGCCGCAGATCTGGCCGACCGTCTACGATTCCTGATTGCCAACCCATCTGTCAGAGAGGCCGCAGGGCGGATTGCGAGAAAGAGGATCGAGGATCACTACCAATGGCAGAAGATCGCCGAGGACATCGAGAGTGCATATTTTGGAATCCTCGGAGGACAACCGGTAACGGCGATGAACAAGAAACCAAGCAACACGGCCACGATCGGCGGAGAAGATCTGCCATTCCGAAGGCGCGCCGGATAAGCGACGGATGACGAGCACTGCTTCGCGGCCCGCCGATCCGGCAGGCTTGCGCCTTTTCGTCGATGTAAGCGAAGGACGGGGCAAACCCGACCTTTTTTGATTACAATCAAGAGACTTCAAACGTAGGCTGATACCGACGGGCCACGAAGCTGAAGTCACCTCGCATGCAAGAGCGGATTCTGGTCACTGGCGGAGCCGGATTTATCGGGTCTAACTTCATCCTGCAGAGAATGCAGGAGTCGTCGTTTTCAATCATCAATCTCGACAAGCTGACCTACGCTGGGAATCTGAGAAACCTGGAGAGCATCGCCAGGGATGGCCGGTATACGTTCGTACAAGGTGACATTGCGGACCGCAAGCTGGTGAGTCAACTTTTGGCAGAGCAGCGTCCGGCCGCGGTGGTTCATTTCGCCGCCGAAAGCCACGTCGACCGGTCGATCCGTGGGCCTGAGGATTTCATTCGCGCCAATGTCAACGGAACTTTTGCATTGCTGGAAGAAGCACGCACCTACTGGGGTGGGCTATCAGCAGAACATCGCGGGCGCTTTCGGTTTCTTCACGTCTCGACCGATGAGGTGTTCGGATCGCTGGGGACGAGCGATCCCGCGTTCTCCGAAATAACTCCTTATGCACCGAACAGTCCCTACGCGGCGTCGAAGGCGGCATCGGATCATCTGGTAAGGGCGTACCATCACACCTACGGTTTGCCAACGCTGACCACGAACTGCTCCAACAATTACGGGCGATTCCAGTTTCCGGAGAAGTTGATTCCGCTGATGATTCTCAATGCGCGCGACGGCAAGCCACTGCCAGTGTACGGCGACGGCAGGAATGTCCGGGACTGGCTCTACGTCGACGACCACTGCGAGGCGATCGCCACTGTGCTGCGCAAGGGGAAGCCCGGCGACACGTACAACATTGGGGGCTGGAACGAAAAGCCCAACATCGAGATCGTGGAGACTATCTGCGATCTGGTCGATGAGATGGCGCCACGTCAGGGGCCTTCACGCAGGGAACTCATCACGTACGTGAAAGATCGGCCGGGGCACGATCGCCGGTATGCGATGGACGCCAGCAAGATTGAACGGGAACTGGGATGGCGACCAAGGGAAACACTGGAGAGCGGCCTCCACAAGACGGTTCGCTGGTATCTGGAGAACACCGATTGGGTAAACGACGTCACTAGTGGAAGTTATCGGCAGTGGATTGCCACACATTACTCAACCTGAAGAGCATCGGAATAGATCGTTTAAATATGGTCGAAGGCACGAGATACAAGGGAATTATTCTTGCGGGGGGATCGGGGACGAGACTGTATCCCGTAACGCAGGCGATCGGAAAGAGCCTGCTGCCCGTGTACAACAAGCCGATGGTTTATTACCCGCTTTGCACACTGATGCTGGCGGGTATCCGGGACATTCTGATCATTTCTACTCCGGAGGACGTGCCGAAGTTTCAAGTCCTGCTCGGGACTGGAAGTCAGTTCGGGATTCGACTTCAGTACCTGGTGCAGCAGAAGCCTGAAGGAATTGCGCAGGCCTTCATTCTCGGGGACAAATTTTTGAGTGGCAGTCCCTGTGCCCTTGTGCTGGGCGACAACATTTTCTATGGACATGATTTCGCGAAAGATCTTCGCGAATCCGCGACGCAGGCAGAGGGAGCTCGAGTCTTCGCTTATCCAGTGCACGATCCCGAGCGGTATGGAGTCGTTGAGTTTGATCAGACTGGACGCGCTTTAAGTATTGAAGAGAAACCGAAACAGCCTAAGTCCCGGTATGCGGTGACAGGCCTGTATTTCTATGATAGTCAAGTCGTGGAAATCGCTAAGTCGCTGAAACCCAGTGCGCGCGGAGAACTCGAAATTACAGACGTGAACCAGGCGTATCTGCGGAAGCGCCAATTAGAAGTCGTGGTCATGGGACGCGGAATGGCATGGTTGGATACGGGCACGCACGAATCGCTGATGGATGCCGCACTGTACATTCAGGCGATCGAAAAACGGCAGGGGCTGATGGTCGCGTGTCCGGAGGAAATCGCCTACCGCTCCGGCTACATCCCAGCGGCGGAAGTCGAGAAGATTGGGAGTTCGATGCGAAACAGCAGCTACGGCGCGTATCTACTGCAGCTTTTGCGAGAGAGGGTATTCTGAAATGAACGCCGCTTAGACGCCGCGGCCTGCGATGGACCCGATTAAGAAAATCCCGACCTCTCTGCCGGAAGTGTTCATCCTGGAACCTCGCGTGTTCGGGGATGAGCGCGGATTTTTCCTGGAAAGTTATAACGAAAAGGTGTTTGCGGAATTGGGTATTGGCGAGCGATTTGTGCAGGACAATCACTCCCGCTCGGCGCAGAATGTACTGCGCGGATTGCACTATCAGATCAAGCAGACGCAGGGCAAACTCGTGAGGGTGGTTGAAGGCGAGGTACTGGATGTCGCGGTTGACCTGCGGCGCAGTTCGAGCACGTTTGCGAAGTGGGAGGCGGTTCATCTATCGGGCGAGAACAAGCGCATGTTGTGGGTACCACCAGGATTTGCGCACGGATTCTGCGTGATCTCACCTTCAGCCCACGTTTTATATAAGGCGACTGACTACTACGCGCCGGAATACGAACGTACTCTGGCTTGGAATGATCCGGACTTGCGCATTGCGTGGGAACTCACCGGCGAGCCTGTAATTTCGGCAAAAGATCAGCGCGGGGCCCTGCTGCGGCGCGCTGAGTGCTTCGAATAATCGAAATCAAGACAATGAAGGTTCTGATACTTGGCGCTACCGGACTGCTGGGCAAATCGCTCGTGCACGAGTGGAAGGGTGACGAGGTGCTGGCTTTGGGCTCGCGTGATGTGGATATCCGCGACGCAGCCAAACTGAGCGAGGTTGTCGCGAGGTCTCGTCCCGATTGGATTGTATTGGCGGCGGCCTACACCGACGTTGACGGGTGTGAGAGCCAACGCGAACTCGCATTCTCAGTGAACCGTGATGGAACGGTTAACGTTGCGGAGGCCGCACGGCATGTGGGAGCTAGAGTCATCTTCCTCAGTTCCGATTACGTCTTTGACGGTAAGAAGATCTCGCCATACGAAGTGCACGACGAGAGGAATCCACAGAGTGTTTACGGACACTCGAAGGCGGAGGCTGAGGTCAAATTGTTGGAGGTTTTGCCGAATTGTTGCATCGCTCGCACTTCCTGGGTCTTTGGAGTCGGTGGGAAGTGTTTTCCAGATACGATCTTGCGACTTGCCGCGAATCGCGCCGCTCTTGAGGTTGTCAATGATCAGCGAGGATGTCCAACTTATACAGTGGATCTGTCCCGATCCATCATCCGGCTATGCCGAGAAAGTGCCAGTGGGATCGTGCACGTTACGAACGCAGGCGATTGCTCGTGGTTTGAATTTGCGCAAGAGATCGTCAAGAGAGCCGGAATTGCAACCGAGGTGAGGCCGATCAGTACCCAGCAAATGCCGCGTCCGGCGCCGCGTCCGGCGTATTCGGTTCTGTCGGCAACGAGCCTGCACCGCTACGGCATCGAAATGCCGGGGTGGAAAGATGCGCTGGGGAGATATCTGGAGGAACGAAAAGGCTGATGCCATCCAGCGATTGCTTCCGCTGACACGGGCCTGATAGGATGCCGCGGGGTTCGAACCACGTGAAGTTCATCCAGAACTACATTGATGGAAAATTTGTTGCAGGTCCGCGTGAATTCGCAGATGTAAACCCGGCGGACGGAAGCGTGATCGCGCAGGTCAGCGAGGCGGATCGGAACCTCGTCGATCGTGCAGTACAAAGTGCCCGTACGGCTCTGTCCGGAGAATGGGGCCGGGCAAGTGTGCGCGAACGCGCGGCAGTTTTGCGCAGAGTCGCCGACGCGATTGAATCGCGCTTCGATTGTTTCGTGGCAGCGGAAGTCGCCGATACCGGGAAACCTATTTCACTAGCTTCGAGACTTGACGTCCCGAGGGCTGCGGCGAACTTCCGGGTTTTTGCCGATATCATCAGTGCGGCGGGAATCGAGTCGTTCCAGACGGAAACAGCGGACGGCAAGAGCGCGCTGAACTACGCTGTCCGCAAGCCTTTGGGTGTTGTGGGAATCATCACTCCCTGGAACCTTCCTCTTCTTCTGCTCACATGGAAAGTGGCTCCGGCTCTGGCGTGTGGCAACGTGGTGGTGGTAAAGCCGTCGGAAGAAACGCCTGCGAGTGCGACGCTGCTCGCTGAAGTGATGCAAGAGGCATCGATTCCCAACGGCGTCTACAACGTGGTGCATGGATTCGGTCCGAACTCGGCAGGTGAATTCCTCACGCAACATGCGGATGTGAACGCGGTGACCTTCACCGGTGAGTCGCAGACCGGCGCTGCCATCATGAAGACGGTTGCGTCTTCGGTAAAGCCGGTATCGTTCGAATTGGGTGGGAAGAATGCAGCCATCGTTTTCGCCGATTGTGATTTCGATGATGCCATCGCTGGGATCTCCGATGCAGTCTTCCTTAACACGGGCCAGGTTTGCCTCTGCGCCGAGCGTGTCTACCTCGAGCGCGGAATCTTTGACCAATTCGTCAGCGCGCTCAAGCGCAAAGCTGAGAACTTGCGCATGGGCTCTCCTCTGGAACCGTCCACTGAGATGGGTCCGCTGATTTCAAAACAGCATCGCGAGAAGGTTACTTCCTACTACTCACTTGCTCGGGAAGAGGGTGCCAATGTTGTCGCTGGCGGAGGCATTCCCGAGTTCGGCAACTCTTTGGACAATGGATTCTATGTGCAGCCTACAATCTATACTGGCCTGGCCGAATCGGCGCGCTGCGTGAGGGAAGAAATCTTCGGGCCGGTTTGCCATGTTGCTCCCTTCGATACCGAGGAGGAAGTCGTGCACATGGCCAACGACACAAAGTATGGGTTGGCGGCGTCGATATGGACCTCGAATCTGAAGCGTGGCCACCGCGTCGCACAGCAGATGAATGCCGGGATCACATGGGTGAACTGCTGGTTTCTTCGGGATCTGCGAACGCCTTTTGGTGGTATGGGGCTGTCGGGAATCGGACGGGAAGGGGGCATGCACTCGCTGAACTTTTATTCGGAACTGAACAACATATGTATTAGGCTCTGAATCCGAATCGCTGGCGGGTACAAACGCGAATGGGGGAAGTGGAAAGCAAGATTGTCGCGGGAAAGGCAAAGCCGCGCGGGAAGTATCCGCATGTTAAGCGGGCCGGAGATTTTCTGATCGTCTCGGGTACGAGCTCACGGCGTGCTGACGACAGTATTGCGGGAGGGGACGTGGATGAGAGGGGAACCGTGCTCCTCGATATTCGTGTCCAGACTCGCGCCGTAATCGACAATGTGCGAGATATCCTGCGCTCGGCAGGCGCTGACCTTCGGGACATTGTCGAAGTTACGTCGTACCTAGTCAACATGAACGATTTCGCCGGATACAACGAAGTGTATGGCGAGTATTTCGACTACGATGGACCAGCGCGCACTACTGTCGCGGTGCATCAGTTGCCCCATCCGCATCTGCTGATCGAAATCCGGGCGGTTGCTTACAAGCCTGAAAGATAGGAGGCCTATGCCATCGATCAAGGAACTGAAGGCATTCAATTTTCAGCGTTGGATCGACGACAACAAGGAGAAGCTCAAACCACCGGTGGGCAACGCGCAAGTATGGGAAGACGGCGAGATGATAGTAACGGTGGTCGGAGGCCCGAATCATCGGCGCGATTATCACGACGACCCGACGGAAGAGTTCTTTTATCAGTTGAAGGGCGATATTTTTCTTCGCCTGATGCAGACGCCGGGCAAGCCGCCGCTCGAAGTCCCAATTAAAGAAGGGGAGATATTCTTACTTCCAAAGCATATGCGTCACTCGCCGCAGCGCTTGCAAACGGGAACCATCGGTGTTGTGGTTGAGATGCCGCGGCCAGAAGGAGCGATGGATGGCTTCGAGTGGTACTGCCAGAACTGCCACCAGTTGCTGCATCGCGCTGAGGTCAAATTGAAAAGCATCGTGAGCGACCTTCCTCCATTGTTCGAGCAGTTCAATAGCAACGAAAACCTCCGCAAGTGCAAGCATTGCGGCGCGATTCATCCCGGCAAACAGTAGAAATGTCTGTCATCGACATTCACAATCACTTCTTTCCGCACAGCTGGCCTGATTTGGCGGCGCGCTATGGGACACCCGACTGGCCATGGATCAAGCACACCGAACCAGACAAAGCAGATGTCATGATTGGCGATCGCGTTTTCCGTCATATCTACTCTGCGTGCTGGGACCCGCAAAAGCGCCTTGAAGAGATGGACCGGGACGGAGTCGAAATGCAGGTTCTTTCGGCGACTCCCGTTTTATTTGCTTACGATCGGCCGGTCGAACATGCGCTCGATTGTGCGCAGTTGTTCAACGACGCCGCACTGGAGTTATGTGTTCAGGGTCAGGGAAGGCTGAAGGCATTGTGCCAGGTGCCTCTGCAGGATGTGGATGCTGCGTGCAAAGAGTTGAGCCGGTGCATGAGAGCGGGACACCTGGGTGTGCAGATCGGCAATCACGTTGGCGAGAAGAATCTCGATGATCCCGGCATAGTGACCTTCCTGCACCACTGTGCCGGGGAAAATGCGGCGGTGCTGGTGCACCCCTGGGATATGTTTGGGCAGTCCCGGATGCTGAAGTACATGATGCCGTGGACGGTGGGCATGCCGGCCGAGACACAACTGGGTATTGTGGCAATGATTCTGGGCGGTGCATTCGACAAGCTGCCACGGAATCTTCGAATTTGTTTTGCGCATGGTGGTGGCAGTTTCGCGTTTCTCCTCGGCCGATTGCAGAATGCATGGCAACATCAGCCGGTGGCACACGGTTTGTGTGAACTGGCTCCCCGGGACTATTTGAATCGGTTCTATGTCGATTCGGCCGTGTTTGATCCCCTAGCCCTGAAGTATCTGGTCGAGACGATGGGAGCCGAGCGGGTCATGCTGGGCTCAGACTATCCGTTCCCGCTGGGTGAGCACCATGTGGGAGAACTGATTCGCTCCAGCAATTTACCGCAACCCACAAAATCCCGCCTGCTGGGTGAAAATGCGGAGGAATTTCTCAAACTTCCCCGGACCAGTCCCGGGGCGAGCGCACAGACCACTAATCCGTCGAAGCAGATCCCACCCGAAAGCCATCAGTTGACCTACAGTTCCTATTTGCGAGTTCCCGAACTGCTGCAGTTACAGTACCCGCAATCGCGCCCGGAGCATCATGACGAGTTGCTGTTCATCATCGTGCACCAGACGTATGAGTTGTGGTTTAAGGAACTGCTCCATGACTTAGATGCGGTTGTAGCGAATCTTCGGGACGCCGGACAGAATCCAGAATCACGCGATGAGGTTTATGAAGGGGCGCGCCTGCTGCGACGTTGCACGGAGATTACGCGTGTGCTGGTCGAGCAGTTCACGATTCTGGAAACCATGCTACCGACGCATTTCCTGGCATTTCGCGCGAAGCTCGAGCCGGCCAGCGGGTTCCAGTCGGAACAGTTTCGCGAACTCGAATTCCTGTGCGGCTTGAAAGATGAAAAGATGCTGCGCTATCACCGGCCTACACCGGAAGCGTATGCACAACTAGAGCGGCGTTTGAGAGAGCCTTCTCTTCACGACGCCTTCTTCCAAGCCCTACGGGCAATGGGGAAGCTGCAGATCGACAACAACGCAAGCGAACGCGATCGGTTCGATGCACGGGCCAGGGCAGTGCTTTCCTTGTATCGCGACGAGCACAGCAATCGGGATTGGATTGACGTCTGCGAACGGCTCACGGAGTTCGATGAGCTTGTCGTAGGTTGGAGGCTACGCCACATCCAGCTCGTGGAACGAGTGATTGGCACACGTATGGGAACTGGAGGCAGCGCGGGATCGTCATACCTTAAACTCACGCTGGACAAGAAATTTTTCCCGGAGTTGTGGGAAGCGCGGACGCTGCTCACGGAATAACCTCATCCGACACCTTCTCAGATGACTCAGAAAACCGAGAGGATCACGCTGATCGGCGCCGGGCTAACTGGGCCGCTCCTCGCTATCGAGTTGGTCAAGCGTGGTTTCGAGGTGGAGATCTACGAAAGACGTTCCGACATGCGGCGCGTGCCCATGAGCGCCGGGCGTTCGATCAACCTTGCGCTATCAGCGCGCGGAATTCACGCGCTCACACAGGCAGATCTATGGAAGAAGATGCAGAAGATTGTCATACCGATGAAGGGAAGGATGATGCATTCGACCACATCGGAGATGACATTCCAACCCTACGGTAGAAATGAGTCGGAAGTGATCAACTCAATTTCTCGTGCTGATCTGAACATCGAACTCATGAATGCCGCCGAGGAGCGAGGTGTCAAGATCCACTTCGAAAAGCGCTGTGTTGGAATCGATCTGAAGGGCGTCGTTCTCACGTTGCGTGACGAGGAAAAGGGTGAGAAGCACACGGAGGTTGCCAGTGTGGTGATCGGCTGCGATGGATCTGCATCGGCTATTCGGGGTGAGATGCTGAAGCGTAGTCGCTTTAACTTTTCGCAACAATATCTGGATTACGGCTACAAGGAACTCACGATTCCGGCAGTTCATGGCGGCAAGCACGCTCTAGAGAAGAACGCTTTGCACATCTGGCCGCGCGGCAACCACATGCTCATCGCACTTCCAAACGTCGATGGCACATTGGCCTGCATTCTATTTCTGCCGTTCGAGGGAAAGGACAGTTTCGAGAAGTTGCCCACGCGGGCCGCCGTCCTGGAGTTCTTTCAATCGCGGTTCCCTGACGCGGTTCCGATGATGCCGGATCTCGCGGACAATTTCTTTGCGAACCCGGTTGGATCCATGATGACGATTCGATGTTCGCCGTGGCATTTTGAAGGGAATGCCCTGCTGCTGGGAGATGCTGTGCACGCGATCGTTCCGTTCTTCGGGCAAGGAATCAATTGCGGATTCGAAGACTGCACGGTTCTTGTGGAGTTGCTGGACCGGCATGGGGCCGATTGGATCAAGGTATTCAGCGAATTTGAGCGCGCGCGCAGAGTGAATACCGATGCCATCGCCGACCTCGCAATCGAGAACTTTGTTGAGATGCGGGACCGCGTCGGGGATCCACGTTTTCTATTCCGCAAGAAAGTGGAATTGGCATTACAGGAAAAGTATCCCCATCACTTTGTGCCGAAGTACTCAATGGTAACGTTTCTTCGCGTGCCCTATGCTATGGCCCTGAAACGAGGCCAGGTGCAAGACCGCATGCTGACAGAACTCTGCGAGCACATAGACCGCGTGGAGAACGTCGATTGGAAGAAAGCGGAAAGACTCGTCCAGGGCGAACTGAGTCCGCTGGAGTTGCAGTGAAGGTTCCGACTTTCCAACATGGTGAGCAGTATGCGGTGGCAATGGACGCGATCGACCCGCTGGCTCAATTCCGCGAGCGATTTCACATTCCGAGGACGAAGAGCGGCGAAGAGTGCACTTACCTTTGCGGGCATTCGCTCGGGCTCCAGCCCAAGTCGTCAAGAACATACCTGGAGCAGGAACTGAAGGACTGGGCCGGGCTCGGCGTCGAGGGACACTTCCACGCGAGGAACCCCTGGGTGCCTTATCACAGGCTGTTGACCGAGCAGACGGCCGCTCTAGTTGGCGCCGAGCCAGCCGAAGTGGTAATGATGAATTCTTTGACGGTGAATCTGCATTTGATGATGGCGTCGTTTTACCGCCCAACCCCGCGAAGGCACAAAATTCTGATTGAGCGAGGCGCTTTCCCCTCGGATCAATACGCAGTGAAGTCCCAGATTACCTTTCACAACTATGAACGTTCGACATCGTTGATTGAACTTACTCCTCGTGAAGGCGAGTCCTGCGTTCGGGACGAGGACATCGAATCACTCATTGACCGGGAAGGTGAATCGATCGCCCTCATTCTTATGGGCGGAGTGAATTACGCGACGGGACAATATTTCAACCTCCCGGAAATTACTAGAGCTGGACAGAACAAGGGATGCATCGTGGCTTTCGATCTTGCACACGCAGTTGGGAATATCCCTTTGCGCTTGCACGACTGGGGACCCGACTTCGCGGTATGGTGCAGCTACAAGTATCTGAATGGCGGTCCTGGTTGTGTTGCAGGATGTTTCGTCCATCAGCGCCATTCTCAAGCGTGGGATCTTCCGCGCTACGCGGGATGGTGGGGGCATGATGAGCGGACGCGATTCGCAATGGGACCTGACTTCAATCCCATGCCAGGAGCGGAAGGCTGGCAATTAAGCAATCCACCAATCCTGGCTCTTGCTCCTCTGCGCGCCTCAATGGAGATTTTTTCAGAGGCTGGAATGGAGCGTTTGCGAGAGAAAAGCCTGCTGCTGACGGGCTATATGGAATTCCTGCTGCGAGAAAAGGCCTCAGCGGAGTGCTCAATCATCACTCCCTCCAATCCGGAGCGACGGGGGGCACAGTTATCGATTCGCCTGGCGAACGGGCGTGGTGTTTGTGACAGGTTGTTGACCGAGGGCGTTATTGGTGACTGGCGTGAGCCGGATACCTATCGAATTGCAGCCGTTCCTCTATACAACTCATTTCGACACGTTTACCGGTTTGCACAACATTTTGTGGCGGCTCTTTAGTAGCGAAATTACTCCCCCGGTACCAGGCAGCTTTGCCCCGACGGCATTCGGAGCCCTTCACCAAACCGTCGTTCTGCTTCTTGGGACGATTGCGAACCGCCGCTATACGGACGAGACTCTGACCACTGAGGCCGGACAGCAATGCGGAACTATCCGCGAGCGCGCAGGAATGATATTCGCAAGATGGACCATCTCGATCTGGTTTTCATCTTAAGGAAGTGAATGTGTAGACCATCGAGACGGCGTGTCTGACCGATGTCAACGTGACGGCCCCATCGCCGCTCGCTTCGGCGCGTGCTGCAAGCAAAATCGACGGTGGTTCTGTCCAGCGCTGCTTGGTCGCTTGACCTCGGCCATCGGGTTGACTAAATTGAGAAGCCTGTGCACGGCAATCTGAGGGCATAACTCTGAATGAAAAATCCTGCTCGGAAAACTGGTCTCAGTCAGAAGGCACAACTCATGTCAGCGTCCGAAATCGAGCGCACGCTGGTGCGGTTGGCATACGAGATTGTAGAAAAGAATAGTGGCGTCGAGGCTCTGGGACTGGTGGGAATCCGGCGCCGTGGAGTTCCGATCGCAGAACGGCTGGGCAAAATTATCACCCGCATCGAAAACGCCAAAGTGCCGGTCGGAACTCTGGATATCACTTTCTACCGCGACGATTTGTCGACCTTGGGACCGAAACCGGTCGTGCAGCAGAAAGAGATCGGGTTTGACATCGGGGACAAGAATATTGTGCTCGTGGATGACGTGCTTTTCACGGGCCGCACCACCCGCGCAGCGCTGGACGCTCTGTTCGAGCACGGGCGGCCTCGGAGGGTGCAGCTGTGCGTACTAATCGATCGAGGCCACCGGGAGATTCCGGTTGAAGCTACATTCGTGGGGCGCAATGTGCAGACCACGCTCAACGAAGTGATTGAGGTGAAGCTGACTGAGATTGACGATGCGGAGAAGGTTCTTCTGATGGAAAAGTAGAAGAGCTTTCGATTAGAGAGAAAACCAAACGGTGGCCTTTCGGCCACCGTTTTCGTTTTGTAGACAACGGTCAGGCGATTCTGGTGCAGACCGCCTTGGTTTGCGTGTAGAGATTGAGCACATCGTGCCCCATCTCGCGTCCCCAGCCGGACTGCTTGTAACCTCCGAACGGAAGTGCAGCGTCGAAGATGTTGTAGCAGTTGATCCACACGGTTCCGGCACGAAGTTGCTCAGCCATACGATGTGCCTTGCCAATGTCGCGCGTCCACACGGCGGCGGCCAGGCCATAATCGCTGTCGTTCGCGCGAGGAACAATTTCTTCGGGATCGGTGAACGGCATCGCCGCAACCACTGGGCCGAAGATTTCTTCCTGCACGATCTTCATATCCTCGTTCGTGTTGACCAGAACCGTGGGCTCAACGAAGTATCCGCGATCGCTTGCCTTGTGGCCTCCGGCCAGCGCCTTTGCTCCTTCGGAGAGGCCCGATTCCAGGTAACCGCAGACGCGATTCAATTGTTCTTCTGAGACCAGCGGCCCCATTTGTGTCTCGGGCTCGAGTCCCGACCCAACTTTGATCTTCTTCGCGTAATCGGCGACTCCTTCCACGACACGCTCGTAAACGGATTTCTCCACGTAGAGGCGTGATCCGGCGCAGCAGCACTGGCCGTGATTGAAGAAAATCGCGCTGGCAGAGCCGGGAATCGCGGTTTCGAGATCGGCATCTTTGAACACAACGTTCGGAGATTTGCCGCCGAGTTCCAAAGAAACTTTCTTCAGATTGCCGGTCGCGGCGTGGACGATCAGCTTGCCTACTTCCGTGGAACCGGTGAACGCCACTTTGTCGACATCAGGATGCGCAGCCAGTGCTGCACCGGCAGTTTCGCCGTAGCCCGGAACGATATTGACGACACCCTCTGGAAAGCCAGCCTCTGAAATCAGTTCGCCCAGACGAAGCGCGGAAAGCGGTGTCTGCTCGGCGGGCTTCAGGACGACTGTACAGCCCGTCGCGAGAGCGGGGCCAAGTTTCCATGCAGCCATCAGAAGCGGGAAGTTCCACGGAATGATTTGCCCCACGACGCCAACCGGCTCCCGCAAAGTGTAAGCGAGATACTTCGCTCCGGGAGTGTAGGGCACGGATAACGGGATGGTGTTGCCTTCGAGCTTTGTCGCCCACCCCGCCATATAACGGAACAAATCGACGGCCAGCGGTACGTCAGCCGCCTTGGCGATGACGAGCGGCTTACCGTTGTCGAGGCTTTCCAGATATCCGAATTCTTCGGTGTGCTGTTCGAGCAGGTCCGCCAGTTTCCAGATCAGGCGTCCGCGCTCCGAGGCCGTCATTTTGCGCCAAGGGCCACCGTCGAATGCGCGCCGCGCAGCTCTCACGGCACGTTCAATGTCCTCGCGGTCGCCTTCTGCGACCTGTGCCAGAACCTCGCCAGTTGCCGGATTGTATGTCGGAAAAGTCTTGCCGGACGCGGAGTTTACCCACTGTCCGTCGATCAACATCTTTCGTGGTTTATCGATGAACTCCGCTACTTGTGGATGAATTTGCGGGGAGACTGCGATGCCCATAGGTCCTCCTTAGTCAACTTGGACGTGCAGAGAGAAATGATGCCAGGCGGGTATGCTAGTCCCGCTCGGATGGAAAATCAATGCTGTACATTACTCGTGTTGGACTTACTACTCGCCGTATGGGACCCAGATGTTCTTGACCTGGGTGGCGTGCTCCAGGAACCAGCGTCCCTCAGCAACCTTCGAATCAAACCAATCGATGGTGCGGCCTTCGTTGGTCCAGACCTGCTTCAGGTTTCCTGTGGACATCGCTTTTGCGGAAGTGACTATAGCCTCGTCACCATAGCACCAGATTGCGCCGACATCATCATGTTCCGCTAGGGGCTTGAGCAGCTGCGAGACGTATCCGGTCACAATGTTCACGGACCCGCCGGGCAGGTCGCTCGTATCGAACAATTGATAGAGATCGCCGGCGATCAGCGGATATCGTTCAGACGGCACCACAATCACCGTGTTTCCGACCGCGAGTAGAGGCATCACCAGCGAGAGGAATCCGAGGAGAGGAGCTTCGAACGGACAGATCACGCCGACGGTGCCAATTGGTTCGTTCATTGCAATCGCGATGTTGCGGAACGGAGGATTGTGAACCGCACCATCGAACTTGTCAGCCCATGCCGCATACGAGAAAATCCGCTCGATTCCTAGCTCAACTTCACGGGTTGCCTGCTGCTCTCCTACAGCAGGAGCGAGTCGCCGTGCGATTTCGTTAGCGCGAAGGGCGAGATTTTCCGCGCAGTAATACAAGACCTGCGCGCGATTATGCGCTGTCGCTTTCGCCCAGCTTTCGGCCTTGCGGGCCGCCTCGACGGCATTTCGAATGTCTTTACGATTTCCCAGAGACGCTTCGCCCAGCAGTCTTCCGTCAGGCGAATGCACTTCTATGCTATAGCCGGAATCGGGTCGTGCCTGCTTGCCGCCAATATAGAGCTTGATGGTGCGGTCGATGGAGGGACCGTCCGAGTCGGAAGGGATTTGCGATTGCAGAACCGGTGGCACGGACGTTGCTGCCAGCTTGGGTGCGTGCTTGAACCATTTCGGCTCCATGTATTCGAGCAGCCCCTCTCGTCCACCCTCTCGTCCGTATCCGCTTTCGCGATATCCGCCAAAGCCGCAAGCGGCATCGAACAGGTTCGCGCAATTCACCCACACAACACCAGCTTTCAGTTGTGCCGCGGCATGCAGCGCGACGTTGATGTTTTCGCTCCAGATGCACGAAGCCAGTCCATACACCGTATTGTTTGCGAGTTCCACCGCCTCTTTCGGCGTACGGAAGGTCATTGCCGCGAGCACCGGGCCAAAAATCTCCTGCTGCGCGACGATCGACGTAGGATGCACATTGCTCAAAATCGTCGGTGGAAAGTAGAAACCGCGCGAGGGCAGCGTCACTTGTGGCTGCCAACAGGTTGCGCCGTCCGCGACTCCCTGGGCCACCATGCGTTGAATTCTTTCGAGTTGGGCGCGTGCCACAATGGGGCCAATATCAATCGCTTTGTCGAGAGGTGGTCCGATGCGCAGCGTGTTCATGCGATCGCGGATTTTGGAGATGAGCACATCCGCGATGCTTTCCTGCATCAGCAGGCGAGACCCCGCGCAGCAGACCTGACCCTGGTTGAACCAGATTCCATCGACCAGCCCTTCGACGGCGCTATCGAGATCGGCGTCATCGAAAACGATGAAAGGCGATTTCCCGCCGAGTTCAAGAGAGAGGCGTTTGTGGCTGGCAGCCGTGGCTCCACGGATTGCACGTCCAACCTCAGTTGAGCCGGTGAACGCGATCTTGTCGACCTCCGGGTGCTTGACCAGTACCTCACCCGTTGATCCGTCACCGGTCACGATGTTGACTACTCCCGCGGGAATACCAGCTTCCTGGCAGAGTCCAGCGAATGCAAGCGCCGTGAGAGGCGTGAACTCGGCGGGTTTCAGCACAACGATATTTCCGGTCGCGAGCGCAGGCGCGATTTTCCATGCCAACATAAGAAGCGGGAAATTCCAGGGAATAATCTGTCCAATAACGCCGCACGGTTCGTAGTCAGGAAATTCCTGATCCAGCAGTTGAGCCCAGCCTGCGTGATAGTAAAAATGCCGTGCCACCAAAGGTATGTCTATATCGCGACTTTCGCGAATGGGCTTACCATTGTCCATGGTCTCGAGAACGGCAAGGAGTCGGGAATGCTTCTGCACCAGACGCGCGAGATTGTAAAGGTGACGGGCGCGAAGGTGAGGCGGCAGCGCGCGCCATTTCGGAAAAGCAGCGCGCGCCGCCCGGACTGCGGCATCGATGTCTGCCGAACTGCCTTGCGCGACACTGGCCAGCTTTTCACCGGTCGACGGATCAAGAGTTTCGAAATATTCTCCCGCCGCCGGCGCGAGCCACTCACCACCGATAAAGTGATTGAATTTGCGGCCGTGGCGCTCCAGCCAGGCTTGGGCTTCCTTGGGATCTTCAGGCGCGGGCCCGTATTCCATGCTGACAAATTTTTCCGCGATGCTCATTCAGATCGGCTCGATTTCTTTCCTCGAAATTTGCACTACGCCATCGGATGCCGGTACTCGGCGGAATATCGTCCCGTCGCATGATGCTCCAGTTGCCGTTCGATGTCACCCAATAATCCGCTCACACCGAAGCGGAACATCTCTGCCCGCAGCCAGGAATCGCCCAGTTCTTCTTTCATCATGGCAAGCCAGTCAATCGCTTGCTTTGCGGTCCGAATGCCTCCCGCTGGCTTGAATCCAACGGCCATCCCGGTCTGTTGCGCGTATTCACGGATAGCGCGAACCATTACCAGGCTCACTGGGAGGGTGGCATTGGTCGCTTCCTTTCCAGTCGAGGTTTTGATGAAATCGGCACCCGCCATCATTGCCACGAAGCTGGCGCGCGCGATATTGCGAAGGGTCAGAAGATCGCCTGTCCCCAGGATGACTTTCATATGAGCGCTGCCGCATGCCTGCCTAAAGGCGGCGATCTCGTCGTAGAGCGCCTGCCATCGTCCACCAAACACGTGCGCGCGTGTGATGACGACATCAATTTCGTGCGCTCCAGCTTCCACGGACCGGCGGATTTCGGAAACGCGTTCGGCGAGTGGAGATAAGCCCGCTGGAAATCCGGTGGAGACTGCCGCCACGTGAATCCCGCTGCCCTCGAGAGCATTGAGCGATGTTTCCACAAACGTGTGGTAGACGCACACGGCTGCAACTTTGATTCCGAGTCGCTCGATGCCGAGTTTAGCCACTAATTCCTGCCGAATCGGCTGTCGTGCCTTCGCGCATAGGCGGCGCACGCGTTCTTCGGTGTCATCCCCGGAAAGCGTGGTCAGATCCATACACGAGATCGCACGCAGGAGCCATGCTGCCTGCCATTCTTTTTTGACAGTTCGTCGCGCTACCTGCGACTGGGTGCGCCGTTCCACGGCGCTTGTATTTACGCGAACTTCGCGCAGCCAATTCAGATCGAGGGGAATTCCGGAGTTCGGTAGAAGAGGCTGCCCATGAAGCCAGGCGAGTGCTCCGGATGTATCACGGTTTCGAGTCGTGACGCTGGTGTCCTGACGGCGAGAGAGTTTCGAGGAGTCGTGGTCGCTGAGCATTGCGGAATTGCTTTCCAGGGCATCCGCTCTCCTAATCAGAAGCGGATCTGGAGCTTGGATGCAATTGTACGGCACTCACACTTTGTGGTGCGAGTAGCCCACTCCGCTTTCGGCCGGGCCAGGAATCGCTAGAAAATCCACGCTAGGGTTTACAATTGCGCACGATTCACCCGTTGCTGAGAGCAATTGAGAACCTGTCCGGGGGGGCTCTTCTCCTTATGCAAAAAACTAATTCGTCCGCAGCTGTGCGGAAGAAGCTGGAGCAGGCTGCAATGCGAGTGATGAAGAATGCACATGCTCCATATTCCAAATTCCGTGTTGGTGCGGCAATCCTGCTGACTAACGGGACAGTCTTCGCCGGCTGCAATGTTGAGAACGCTTCTTACGGTATGACTAACTGCGCAGAACGAACGGCAATCTTCACTGCTGTAGCCGAACTAGGACCGAAAATCGAAATTCAGGCCGTTGCGCTGACAAACGACCATGGAATTGCGTGTTCTCCGTGCGGAGCGTGCCGCCAAGTGATCTACGAATTCGGGCCAAATGCGACCGTTTTTTTTCAGGGTGCCGACGGCCCCAAGCAGGCGCACATCAAGGAACTTCTTCCGGAAGGATTCCGGTTCCAGTGAGCGAAGCAATATCAGCTCTACCCACCTTTCGTGCGATGGACGTCATTCGCAAGAAGAGAGACGGCATTGACCTGACGCGAGAGGAAATTGAAAGCCTGGTAGGTGCCTACACCCGGGGCGATATTCCTGACTACCAAGTGGCAGCCTGGCTCATGGCAGTTGTGTTACGCGGCATGACGCGCTCTGAGACTGCGGCACTGACGGATGCGATGCTGCGCTCGGGCGAGGTTCTCGATCTCTCTTCACTGCCCCACAAGAAAGTTGACAAGCATTCTACTGGCGGCGTGGGAGACAAGACTTCGCTGGTGCTCGCCCCCTTGGTAGCGGCGGCGGGCGTCGCCGTGCCGATGATCAGCGGTCGAGGTCTGGGCCACACCGGCGGTACACTCGACAAGCTCGAAGCCATTCCCGGATTCAATGTAAACCTTTCGGTGTCTGAGTTCCGACGGGTGCTGGAAATTTGCGGGTGCGCCATGATCGGACAGACCGCAGAAATCGCTCCCGCCGATCGAAAACTCTACGCCCTTCGAGACGTAACCGGCACTGTCGAGAGTCCTTATCTGATTTGCGCGTCGATCATGAGCAAGAAACTCGCTGAAGGTATCGATGCTCTCGTGCTCGATGTAAAGACAGGCTCCGGTGCGTTCATGAAGAGTGAAAAGGACGCGGCTTTCCTTGCTGAACTCATGGTCGAGACAGGCGAGCGAATGGGAAAGCAGGTCGTCGCACTGATCACTGACATGGATCAGCCGCTCGGGAAGATGATCGGTAACGCGCTGGAAGTGATCGAAGTCGTGGAAGTGTTGCGAGGCGAGGGCCCGGAGGATTTGCTTGAGCTTTGCCTTCATCTCGCCGGATGGATGCTCCATCTGGGAGGCGTCTCCAATACCGTCGCGGAAGGAACACAACTCAGCTCACAACTGATTTCGTCCGGCAAGGCGTTGGACAAGTTTCGGCACATGATCGAGCTACAGGGCGGTGACGCGCGAGTCGTTGATGACACGACGCGGCTACTGCAGGCGCGGCAAACTTGCCAGATCGTGAGCCCAAAGACAGGCGTCGTTTCGTCCATGCAGTGCGAACACATAGGCACAGCTTGCGTGATTCTCGGTGGCGGGCGAGAGCGGAAGGAAGATTCCGTCGATCCCGCCGTCGGCATTGTTCTGCATAAGAAAGTGGGAGACCGGGTGGCAGGGCAGGAGCCGCTCGCGACGCTTTACTACAATTCCGACGTGCGGGCCCAGCGGGCCCGTCAGTTGATTGCCGACAGCATTCAGATCGCAGACGTAGTTCCTGCAAGGCGGCCGCTGATCCATAGAGTCATCCAGAAGTCCGGAGAAACACGCTGATGGGACGATTTACGGGGATTCTCGGCATCCTGACGATGCTCGGTTTAGCCTATGCATTTTCCACGAATCGTCGCGCAATTCGCATCAAAACGGTGGCGTGGGGACTGGGACTGCAGTTTGCTTTTGCGGTTTTTGTGCTCAGAGTCCCGGCTGGCCAGAAAATGTTTCAGGTGGCCAAAGAGGCGGTGACACGCCTGTTGGGTTACTCCTATGCGGGATCATATTTCGTATTCGGAGATCTCGCGAAGCCGGGATCGCAACTGGGATATTTCGCCTTTGGAGTCCTACCAACGGTCATCTTCATTGCCGCGTTCTTTGCCGTGCTGTATCACATCGGCGTCATGCAGATCATCATCCGCATTTTCGCCTGGGTGATGACACGCGTGATGGGTGCCAGCGGCGCAGAATCTCTCAACGTTGCCGCGAGTATTTTCATGGGCCAGACGGAGGCCCCGCTCACGATCCGCCCGTTTCTGCCGGAACTGACCCGGTCCGAGTTGATGACGGTGATGACCAGCGGCATGGCCCATGTTTCCGGGGGAATCATGGCGGCATACATCAATTCGGGCATTGATGCGGCCCACCTGCTGACTGCGGTGATCATGACTGCACCCGGCACGTTGCTGATCGCCAAGATGCTCGTCCCCGAAACCGAGCAACCAAAGACCGCGGGTCGAGTTGTGATGAGTGAAGAAGAGGAAAAGACGGAGAAGGAAGAGAATCTGCTGGGCGCGATTTCCCGAGGCACGACTGACGGCTTGCACCTGGCCCTCAATATCGCCGCGATGTTGATCTCCTTCCTTGCTCTTATCGCGTTAGTCAATGGGATGATGGGCGGTATTCACCACTGGCTCGCATGGTTCCCTGACAGTCTTGAAAAAGTTTTTGGAGCAATCTTCGCCCCGGTAGCCTGGGTGATCGGCATCCCTTGGCATGACTGCCGCGCGATTGGTAATCTTTTGGGCACTCGCATGGTCTTGAACGAATTGGTTGCGTTCTCCATGTTGGGCCCACAGAAGGCTACCCTCGATCCGCGCTCGTTCACGATTGCCACGTTCGCACTTTGCGGATTTGCGAATCTCAGTTCCATCGGAATTCAAATCGGCGGTATTGGAGCACTGGCTCCGAATAAACGAGGCGAATTGGCGAGGCTCGGCTTCAGGGCCATGCTGGCAGGCACGATGGCGAACCTGATGTCAGCCTCCATCGCCGGTATGCTGCTGTAGAATTCGTTTGCGCCCAATCCACTCCAAGGATCGTTCCACGTGAAGCGAACTGTTTCGCTGTCCGTTGTTATTGCGCTGCTGTTCTTTGTCGCAATTGCGATTGCCCAATCGCCTCAGCGAGTCATTATCGATACAGACCCGGGTATCGATGATGCGATGGCGATCCTGCTGGCGCTCAATTCGCCCGAACTGAAGGTCGAGGCTCTTACAGTTGTTCCTGGAAATGTGGAGGCGTGGCAGGGCCTGGAAAATGCATTGAAATTGGCATCGCTCGCAGGGCGTTGCGATTTGCCCGTAGCGGGAGGAGCACAGCACCCGCTGAACCAGAAATTGATCACTGCTCAGTTCTGGCACGGCAAAAATGGACTGGCTGGGGTGGAACTGCCCTCATCGAAATGCAAGGCCGATTCGCGCTTTGGGCCTGATCTCATTATTGAAATGGTTCACAAGTTCCCTCACGAGATCACGCTGATCCCCGTGGGCCCCCTAACGAATATCGCCCTGGCAGTCTCGAAGGATCCATCGATTGTTCCGCTTGTAAAAGACATCGTCATCATGGGCGGATCGATTTCCGGAGGAAACGTCGACGGAGCGGCAGAAGCCAACATCTACGGCGACCCCGAAGCCGCATCGATCGTCTTCAATGCTGGATGGATCGTCACCATGATCGGTTCGGACGTCGGCGAGCGAACATTGATGATGCGTAAGCATCTGGCGCAGCTTCAGGCGGTGCACGGGCCTGAGAGTGATTTCATCTTTAAGCTGGCCGATTTTTATCTGACGCGCTCGGAGAAGAGCGGATACTCCGGTGCAGCGATGTATGATCCTCTCGCCGTCGCCACAGTGATAGATCCGACGCTCGTAACGCTCAAGGAGATGCACGTCGACGTGGAAACCAAGGGCGAGTTTACCCGTGGTGAAACGGTGGCGAACCGCATGGGCTCCAACGAAAAAAACGTGCTCCATGGGGATCATTACGAAATCGAGGGAGTCATCGAGTTGAAGTCAAATGCGAAAGTGTGCCTCGCAGCGGATGCCGACCGATTTCTGCAGCTGTTCATGACTCGGATCAAGGGGAAATAGTGGCGGCGTCGTGCGAAGGCGAGTGTAAAGATCAACAGTTGATGCGGATGTACTCGTTCAGCCGTTTGCGCCAGCGACCAGCAGAATCGCCAAGGCGTAAAAAACGAACATCAGCGCGAGATAGATCTTTGCGCGTGAGCCGGAACCCGCGAATTCCTTCCAGGCCAGAACTCCCCAGAGTGCGGCAACCATAGGCGCAGACTGACCGATCGCATAAGAGATCGCTTGTCCCGTCAGCTTCCCGGCAGTCAGATTGAACACTGTACCCAGACCCCATATGCCGCCGCCCAATAGTCCGAGCAGGTGACCAGATGGAGGTCCACTGAAAAATCCGCTGAAGCTGACAGGCTCGCCGACCAGCGGCTTCCTCATGAAATAGACATTCCAGATGAAACAGGAGAGCAGCGCACCCAGGGTGAGAAACGTGGCAGCGCTGTATGGAGTGAGGGAATTCCCTCGCGTCATTGCGTAGGTCATGAATGGGCTCCACAGTCCCATCAAAGTTCCTGAGATCGCACACAAAACGATGCTCTTGCGAGAAGCGCCACGTCCTGCCCGGGAGAGATTGCCATATGCTTTGCCGTCAAGGATCACGGCGATCAGCGCGCAAGTGACGCCCGCCATCAAGAGCGACGCATTGCCTTTCGGCTGCAGAATGTAGTTCAGCACTACTCCCACAACGAGGGCGATTCCGATGGAAACCGGAAACGCAACAGCAAGGCCTGCCATATCGATCGCGGCGACCAGCAGCAAATTTGCGAGATTGAAAATTGCACCGCCAATCAGCGTAGAAATCATGTTCGACGTGTCAGCCGAGCGAACGTTATTCAGGAAGCTGGAGGAATCGTGTCCGGTACTCCCCATGGTGAGCGCAAGGACTAGAGAAATCAGAAAAATGCCGATGGCGTAGTCCCAATAAAAGAGTTCGAAACGGTAGTTCTTTACTCCTTTGAATGTGTTTGCCCACGAACCCCAGCAGATGGCACTAATAATCATCATCGACAGCGCAACGGTGAGGCTTGCTGGTGTGAACATGCGAGTCCCCTTGGAAAACGAGTAACTGTACTCTTCTTGCGATGGAGCCACAAGTGCGTTCGCCCGAATCGCTGCTGATATCGAGACTGCCTGACATGCGTTGACACGTCCACCTCGCGCTGCATAGACTCGGCCTTCCTTCAGTTGCAGAGAGACGACGATATGGCAAAGCGACCTCGCATCGCAGTAGTCGGCAGCGCGAACATCGACCTGACAACTTTCGCAGACCGATTTCCCAGGCCCGGGGAGACTATCTTCGGCCAGAAGTTTCATTTGGGGTTTGGCGGGAAGGGCGCTAATCAGGCGGTAGCAGCGCGGCTCTGCGGGGCGGAGGTCTTCATGGTCGCACGCGTGGGCAGCGATTTGTTCGGACCAGCCACGATTGAGAACTTTCGCAAACTGGGAATTGATCCTACTCATGTGAAGCAGGTCGATGGGCTCTCCAGCGGAGTCGCTCCCATTTTTGTCGAGCCCAACGGACAGAATCGGATTCTGGTTGTGAAAGGCGCCAATGATGCGCTTAGACCCGCCGATGTGGACGCCGCCGCCGTCGTGTTGAAGTCCGCCGACTGCATTGTGCTGCAGTTTGAGATCCCACACGAGACGGTCTATTACGCGATCAGTTTTGCGCGCAAGCATGGAATCAGGTGCGTCCTGAATCCCGCGCCTGCACAGCCCGTGGATATGTCGGCGCTCGCAGAGCTCGACTATTTTATCCCCAACGAAAGCGAGGCTGAGACGATCACAGGGATCACGGTGAAGACGGTCGACGATGCCAAGAAATGCGCTATGAAACTGATTGATGGCGGGATTCGGCGCGTCATCATCACACTGGGCGCAAACGGATCACTATTAGCAACTCGCGAGGGTGCAGAGCATGTCCGGCCATATGCAGTGGAGAGCATTGACAGCACCGGCGCCGGCGATGCTTTCATAGGAAGTTTCGCGGTTTTTCTAGGGGAAGGTGTGCCTGAGAAGGAAGCGGTGCGGCGCGCAAATTTGTATGCCGGGTTATCGACGACGGGTGTGGGCACACAAAAGTCTTTCTACGACCGTGCCCGATTCGATGCGGAATGGAGTGCAAGGAGCTAACTTCGTTGCTGGAAACAGGCCGCTGGGTTCACCCAGTCGGTTAACCTAGAAGAATCTTGCAGGTTCGAGTCAAACTCCGATACGCGCTGTTCGTGGTCACTCTTTCGCCGATGCTTCCTGCATCGGCGCAACAGCCTTCTTCGTCTGGGAAGACGAATAGGGAATCCGCTTCACGTTCAACCACTCCTGTTCAATTTGTGGATGTGACTGCCGACCTAGGGATCAACTTTGTTCACCAGGCCTCGCCAACAAAGCAGAAGTATCTTGTCGAGACCATGGGAGCGGGCGTCGCAGTATTCGATTGCGATGGTGACGGGCGTCTCGACATCTTCTTCGTCAATGGAGCCAAGATTGATGACCCGATGCTGAAGGGAACACTGCCTGTCAAGGATGGGCCGAAGTACTGGAATCGTCTTTACCACCAGAAACCGGATGGAACCTTCGAAGATGTGACGGAGAAATCGGGTCTTGCCGGAGAGGGCTACGGGATGGGTGTTGCAGTTGGCGACTACGATAACGACGGTCGCGAAGACCTGTACGTCACCGGTTTCCCCGGCAACCATTTCTACCACAACAAGGGGAACTGCATTTTCGAGGATGTCACCGAAGCCGCGCACGTGGCCGGATCGGGCTGGTCCACCAGCGCGGCGTTCGTCGACATAGACAACGATGGTCTTCTCGATCTGCTGGTGACGCGCTACCTTGTCTGGTCCTTTGACAATAATCCCTATTGCGGCGAGCATGTGGCAGGCCACCGCGGATATTGCAGCCCGGACATATTTTCTGGGGTCTCCCCTCTCCTCTTTCACAATGATGGCAACGGCCACTTCAGCGATGTCTCTGAAAAAGCTGGCCTGTCGAAGCTGGAAGGCAAGGGCCTCGGTGTCGCAATCGCCGATATGGATCACGATGGCCGCATCGACATCGCGATTGCCAACGATGCGATTCGGGAATTTCTGCTGCACAACCAGGGAGGCGGAGTCCTGAAGGACATCGCAGTCGATTCCGGCACCGCCGTGAATGAGGACGGAAGAGTGTTCTCCGGTATGGGTGTAGATTTCGCGGACTACGATAACGATGGAAATCCTGACATCGTTATCACCGATCTTTCCGATCAGAAGTACGCGCTCTTTCACAACTCGGGGAATGGATCGTTCACCTACGAAACAGGTCCATCTGGCTTGGGCACTGCGACGCGCCCTTATGCAGGTTGGGGCGTCAAGTTCCTCGACTACGACAATGACGGATGGAAGGACTTGTTCATTGCTCAAGGACACGTAATGGACACGATTCAACTTACGTTTCCGCACCTGCGATATTTGCAACCTCCGCTCCTGCTTCACAACGAGGCTGGCAAGAAATTTGTGGATGTCTCAGCGGAATCGGGAGCGGTCTTCAAGCAGAAGTGGGCTGCACGCGGCTTAGCCGTTGGAGACCTTAGAAACAGTGGCGCTCTCGACCTGGTCATCTCGACGAACAATGGCCCGGCCTATGTCCTGCGCAATCAGGGCGGTGCTCTGAATCACTGGCTCACACTGCAACTGGAGGGGCGGAAGAGTAATCGCGATGGCATTGGAGCCGAAGTGAAAATTGTCTCTGCATCGGGGGCACCGCAATACGCCACTGTAAACACTTCCGGCAGTTACCTTTCTGCCTGCGATCGCCGAATTCATTTTGGCTTGGGTGCCGACAGGGCTGTGAAGTCGATTGAGATACATTGGCCCAGTGGGATTTTGCAGCGTCTTGAAAACGTGACAGCGAATCAGATTCTGAATGTTGTCGAACCTTCACAAACGTCAGCTGCAACTTCAAACACACGCAATTAACAACGCGGATCCATCCCGTCGCAAAAATAGACTTGACACTGTGGTGCTCAGGGAAGTCTAATTCGGCGCTTAATGGAATTGTATTAGCAATTCTATTTCACACTGCCCGGATTACCGATCTTGGGGATTTGCAGTGCGAACATCTTTCCATCCAAATGGAAGTTCGAGGGATTTTTGTTTCCTGGAGGAGAGGAAATGCGTCGTTGGAAGATCAGCTTGGTAGTTGCAGTTGCCGCGGCGAGCACGTTTGGTTACGCCCAAACCCTGGAGCGCGGTGCCCTTCATGGCACGGTTTACGACGCTTCCCACGCGGTAATTGGCACTGCCAAGCTTACCTTGACGAATCCTTCCACTGGCTTCCGCCGGGAAATGAACACCACCGGGGATGGAGGCTATGACTTCGAGGCGGTTCCTCCGGGCGAATACACACTCGTCGCCGAGGCGTCAGGTTTTGCACTCACGACGGTCAAAGGCATCGTCGTAAACGTTGGGGCTTCATTGCCTCTGGATGTAAGCATGCCTCTGAAGTCGGCACAGGAAACGGTAACTGTAAATGCCAACATTGAGGCGGTGGACACCTCTACTGCGGGCATCAGCCAATTGCTCAATTCCAGAAATCTCGAAAACCTTCCTTTCCCCGGTCGAGACTATCGCGATCTTGCCCAGTTAACAGCCTCAGCCCAGGTCGTTCCGGGATTACGCGGCAACATACGGCTTGGCGGGCAGCAGAGCGATTACACCGGCCTGGTGATCGACGGAGCTGACACCACCAACAACTTCTTCGGCGAGAACTTTGGCTCGCTCGAAACCAAGAACCTGACCGTGCCCATCGAGGCTGTCCAGGAATTCCAGGTCGTCACTAACGGATTCGCCCCAGAATTTGGCCGTGCTACGGGAGGGTTGCTGAACGTTGTGACGAAGTCAGGAACGAACGACATTCATGGCGAGGCTCACGAATATTACCGCGGCGGTGGACTTACGAAAGACGACGCGCTGCATAATCCCGCGAACATCGACTGGCAAAACCAGTTCGGTGGATCGTTTGGCTTTCCCATTCGTAAAGATCGTCAATTCCTTTTCCTCTCCACTGATGTTCAACGCAACAGCGGACCGCTGACCACGGATTTCTGTCACGGAGATCCGGCATGCGAGAGTGATGCTGGCCCGATCATTCCAGCCGCTACGGGGACAGACCAGCTCGGCCCTGCTTGTATGACGAATGCGGTCGGAATGAATCTGCTTCCGGCCTGTTACGGTGTTCCCAATCTCGGCGCTTTCGATGGCCCCCACACGCAGTTCCAGGATTTCTTCACGCTTCTCGGTCACTACGACTACCAGCTAACGCCCGCGAATCACTTCAGCGTCCGCGGCCTCGGGACCCGCAATCACACCAAGGGATTCACGGGGGGGCACGGGCAGTCGGAGACGTCGGATACATTTGGTAACACTGAGGAATTTGTAAACCAGGGCATCAGCGGCGTTTTTGCCTTGACAACAGCTCTTGGACGGAAAGTTAACGAGATCCGCGTGTTGGTGGAGGGCGAGACCCGAAAACGTCACGCGATCTTTTCTGGCGCGCCGGAAGTCCAGATTGGCCCGAACGGAACATTTGGGCAGCGCTTCTATCTGCCAGCCAATAATGACAATGGAAAGATGCAAGCGCAGGATAATTTTTCCTACTCGTTTGCCAAGCACGACATCAAGTTCGGGGGCGATGTTAACTCCTTCGTCGATCGAAAAGATACCTTCGCCGGATGGCAGGCTGGCCGGTATCAATTTGCTACCCTGCAGGATTTCGACAACTCGAATCCATTTTTCTATTTCCAGGGATTTGGCTTGAATGGCAAGACTCCGTACGCGGCCAATACACTTTTTCCCGCATACCAGACCGGTCTCGGGCTCTACTGGCAGGACAAGTGGCAAGCCACGCCGCGGCTGACTATCACGTATGGCGTCCGTTGGGACGGCACCTGGAACCCGCAGCCGCAGACGCCGATTCCGGGTCAGCAGGTCTACACGGGAGTAGGACCGCTCGGACACGGCACGAGAATATCGCCCGTTCCGCAGCGTACGCCCAACGATTTTGGACAATGGGGGCCGCGCTTAGGGCTGGCCTGGAACCTGGGATCAACGGAGCGCCCCACAGTCTTGCGTGCTGCCTGGGGTCTGTACTACGCACAAACGCCCACAATTTTCTTTCCGCAGGCTTCCAATGGTGGCGGGTCGAAGTCCACCACGCTTTTCTGCCCCACCGAGTTTGGCTGCGGACCCGCAACCGGCTTCCCCTATAACTTTCCCTCCGCCATTCCCATCAGCTCTAGTGAACTCTGCGCTTTTGGCCCACCATTTATTGGATGCCCGGCCATCTCATACGCCGACCCCGCGCTGCGCAATCCTCGGGCCTCGAACCTGACTGTCGGAGTCGAGCATCACTTCTCAAGCGAATGGAGTGTTGCCGTCAATTACGCCTACATGCACTCGTCGCATCTGAAGACTGGCGGATTCAGTACGTCGAACTGGCAGAGGAATCTCGTCTCGATAGGAACCGACCAGTTCGGAAGAGCTATCATCGGGTCGACGGGTGCCACCGGCTTTGTGTGCCCAGCCAACGGGGTCTTTGTATTTGAGTTCGAACCCATGCCGCTGGACTGCACGCTTACGCCGTTCTCGGGCGCGTTGGAACTAGCTAGTTTCAGTCGCGGGAACTATCACCAGCTTACGGCCAGCGTAGACAAACACTTCGGTCACCACTTCCAATGGTTCGCTAACTATACGTGGTCGCGAAACTACAGCAACGATTCCAGCGAACGCGATACCGACACGTTCTTCGGAGCTCAGGATCCGTTCAATATCAACATTGACTACGGGCGGAATGGGTTGGACATTACCAACCAGTTCAAGTCCGGTATCAGCGCCGAACTGCCTCACGGTTTCAACTGGAGCAGCAACTTCATCGCCCACACTGGACTGCCGTATCCCGCCTATTCCTCGGCCGACGTGAACGGCGACGGCGTCATCAACCAATTCTCCAACAACGATCGCCCCACCGTGCAGTTGGGAAGCGGGAGTCCGTTCCTGCTGGCACGCTATCCGGCACGACAGCCGAACTTCTTTTCCTGGGACATGCGCATCTCGAAAGACTTCAAGTTCGGCGAGCGCTATCAATTGCGCCTGGTGGCGGACATCTTCAACGTGACGAACCGCGGAAATCTGTATTCGAACCCAGACCAGAGCGGGTTCGTAGGGGTGAGTAATTGCACGCCAGTCGCAGACAGCGTTTCACAAACCTGCGATCCTTTAACTGCGATTCCCAAGCAGGGCCAGGCGATTGGTCCGAATGGGAGCAGTTATGGTGTGCTCGACCAGATTTCGCCTGGCAGCTTCCCTTTTGCCGCCCAACTGGGCGCGCGATTCAGCTTCTGATCGGAACGTGAGTCGAATGACTTCGAGGCCGCGCTGTCGTTGGCAGGCGGCCTGACTTGTTGACGCAGACGCCTTTAGCCGGTTGCGCCGCTGTGGCGGTATCGTATGAGAGTAGGCGCATTCAGGCTCCATCCGATGGGATCTTTTCGTGGGACGAGAACCCGGCGTTTCAGATCTGCATTTACTCTTCTGATCATTACGTGCGGCTCGACGCTCTGCTCGTCTCAGCTGGTTTCGCCTGACACGATTTCACTGCAATCGGCAGCAACGCTGCTGCGGGGAGGGCAGTTTCCGGCCGCAGTGGAGGCCTACCAAAGGATCCTCAAATCAAATCCACACAATGAGAAGGCCGAACTTGGCTTGGCAGCGGCTTATTTCGGCGTCTACAACTACGACGAGACAAGACGTGTGTTGCGCGAGGCGGCTGCTACGCATCCGAACAGCGCCGCGGCACTGGTGGAAATAGGAAAGCTCGACATCCACTTGCTGCACTACGATGACGCCATAGTGGAACTGAAGCGCGCGGTCCGTAGAAACTCAGCGTCCGCGGCGGCACACGAGCAGCTTGGAGTGGCTTATCAGGCAAAGGGCGATGACGATGCTGCCCTCGCGCAATTCAATCAAGCTCTCCGCCTGGCACCGGACTCTGCATCCACGCATTATTTCCGAGGAACCCTTTACGCAGACCGTAACGACGATACCCGCGCCTACGAGGACGCGAAAGAGGCTTTTCGCTTGGAGCCGAACACACAGACTCGAGAGCTTCTTGGCAAGACGGCTGTACATGCTAATAAGTGCAAAGAAGCCGTGGACGTGCTCGCTCCATTTGCTGAGTCCGAAGAAACGATACCAGAAGACCTTTACCTTCTATCACGCGCTTACAAATGTGCGGAGCAACCCCAACGTGCGCAGGAAGTGCAAGAGGAATATGAGAAGCGCTCTAAGAAGGTGCAGGACTCGAAAACGCATAAGATGAACGCTGATCATCTCGCTGCCAACGCAGGTGAACTGGCGCGCAAGAATCAGCTCGCTCCGGCTCTTGATCTCCTACAGCAGGCTCTGGCGGAGGATCCGGAAAACGGTCCGAGTTTGGCTCTGCTGGCGAAAATTGATTTCTCCCGCGGCGACATTGCCAAGGCTCAGGAAGAAATTGCGCGCGCCTTGCGCGGCGATCCCTACAATCCCGACTACCTCTACGTTCGGGGAAAAGTTCTGCAGAGCACCGATCCCAATGCGGCCCTGGAGGCCTTCCGTCAGACAGTGCTGGTGAATCCGAAAGAGGCCGATGCCTACTACGAGATGGGCGAGATCTACCTGAAACTGGGCGATCGAAACCGTGCCTCTCAGGCATTTCAGAAGGCGGTTGAGCTCTCGCCTGAAGATCCTGACTACAGGAGGGCGCTTTCCGAGTTGCGGGCTAAACCTGCACGATGAGTCCTAGGCTGCAGGTGCGCTGGCACCGAACCTGCGAACGGCATACAATAAGAGCTTGCAAGCGTTTCCACTTCCCAATATGTCTCCAATTCCGGACGATCTGACCAACATAAAAGACGACATGATTGCCTTCATCGAGGGCCATGGCATGCGCCGTTTTCACGGTTTCGTGGACTATGAAGAGGTGCAATGCGTCATGTGGGAGATGGGAGACAATCCCGACGGTTGGAAGGATTTTGTCGAGTTGGCTAAAGCGGCGAGTGCGCCGTTCCTTACCATGCACTCCTGGGCGCTGGACCGCACCGAACTCGATGAGATGGTACAACGCTTGTCCAGTTCGGAGTTCACCGATACCGACGATGTCGAAGATGCCCGCTGGCTTCGAGCGCACGTCGGGAAGGTCGGATATCTGCAACTAGGCTGGGCGTACCAGGGATCGATGTTTCTGTGTGAGCTCAGCACAGAGTGGTACGACCGTTACCAGCGTCTGCTTGAAGTGTCCGATGAGTTCGGGGGACTTACCATGGACGAGCCCGATCAGGACGAAGAAAACTAGCCAGCGTGAGAGATGATTTTATGTGGGGACGGCTGTCCGCGGAGCGGAGATCCGCGCTTGCTGCCGAGACTCATCCACGTCCTCAATGGAGTAAACTGCTCCATCACCCATGCAGTGGATTCAGAAGGCTACCGATGCGGTCTCAGCCGAAACTCTGACCGCATGCCTCCGCGCTGATCCTGCCTTCCGGAACACGGGCATCGCACGATCAGCTTCCATCCTGGCGCCGCTGCTGGTGCGGCGGGGCATTACAAATAGCGAACAAGCGCAGCGCTTCCTCTCGCCCTCACTCAACCATCTTCACGCGCCGGACCAGATGAGCGGACTGCGCGCCGCGGTGGACCGCCTCGACGCCGCTATCGAACGCAAAGAGCCGATACTCATCTACGGAGATTACGACGTAGATGGCACCATGGCGGTGATCATCCTGAAGACGGCAATTGAACTTTGCGGAGGTACCGCCGACTTCCACGTTCCCCACCGCATCCGCGAAGGCTACGACATGCGCGATGACGTGATCGAGCGCGCCGCTGGCGCTGGCATTCGCCTGATCGTCAGTGTCGACATGGGAATCCGCGCTTTCGACCCGGCCGAAACAGCGCACCGACTTGGCGTGGACCTCATCGTCACCGACCATCATCTGCCGGGCCACGACGGGGTGCCGAAAGCGCTGGCGGTGATCAACCCGAATCAGAGTGGATGTGACTATCCCTATAAGCAGCTGTGCGGCGCGGGTGTGGCTTTCAAACTGGCACAAGGGCTGATGCATCGCCGCCTGCAATCGAAAGATCAGAACAAGTTGCTGCTCTCGTTCATGAAGGTTGTGGCCATCGCGACGATTGCCGATGCGGTACCCCTCACTGGAGAGAATCGCGTTTTCGCTTCATTGGGGCTCGATGCTTTGCGGAGGGCCGTGAATCCGGGCCTCAAGGCGTTGCTGGAAGCCGCGCAGATCTCAGCGAACCGCCCGCCGTCCTCGGGAGAAGTCGGGTTCCGCATCGCTCCCCGCATCAATGCTGCCGGACGCATGGACGTTGCCCGCGATGTCATCGAGCTGTTCAGTGTCAAGGATCCTGTGCGGGCGCGTGAACTCGCCGCCAAACTCGACCAACTGAACACCGACCGCCAGGAAGAGGAGCGAAGAATCCTGAAATCCGTGGAAGAGCGCTTTGCGACTGATGCTGCGTTGTGCGATGCCTACTGCATTGTGGTTGACGGCGATGGGTGGCATCGTGGCGTTATCGGCATTGCCGCAACGCGCATCGTTGAGCGTTACAACCGTCCCACGTTAGTGATCTCGCGGGAGGGTGATGAAGCGTTCGGCTCCGGACGCTCTATTCGCGCCTTTCACCTGCTCGAAGCTCTGGAATCCTGCGGCGCTCTGTTCTCCCGATATGGCGGCCACGCCCACGCCTGTGGCTTTGCCATGCCGGCCGCGAATGTTGCGGAGTTGCGGACGCGGCTGGACGAATTCGCGCGCTCACGTCTCACGCTCGCAGACTTTGACCCGGTTCTGGAACTTGACGGCGACCTGAGCCTTGCCGATGTCACGCCGGAGTTCTACCAAGTTCTGCAGATGCTGGAGCCGTATGGCATGTCGAATCCGGAGCCGGTATTCGCCACGCGTGGTGCGCAGCTCGTTGCTCCTCCCAAAATTATCAAAGAGAAGCACGTCAAACTGAAGCTCAGAGCAGGGCAGCTTCCTAAATCCGAAGAGCCGGCGGAACTCTCCGCTGCTGCAGTTCTGGCGACGCCACACTGCCACCCGGATGGCGCGGTCATCCGTCGTAGCGACAGAGCGGCAGCCGTCGCGGAAGCTCAAGCCGGTTTACCCAGAAGTGAAAACCGACCTGATTTCCGATCGAGAATTACTTTCGACGCCCTGGGCTGGCATATGGCCGAGCGCCTACAACAGTCGCCTCTGCTTGCGGGGGATTCGGTCGACATCGCGTTCTGTATCGGGCAAAACGATCATCCCGAATACGGCGGACTGGAACTCTCTCTGCGCGACTTGAAGGTCGTTGCTACCACAAGTGATAGTGCCCTTCCCGCCGCGCCATTTCGACGCTGACGCCAAACAGCCCGGCCAGCCGCTCCACCTGCAGAATTTCGTCCTTCGGCCCATCCGCCACGATTTTGCCGCGGCTCATCAGTACGACCCGCTGAATCTCGGGAACGATGTCGGCCAGTTCATGCGTCACCAGCATGATCGCTGTGCCTGATTGGGCGAGCGCGCTCATCGTGTGCCGGACTTTCTGCTGCGCTGCGAGATCGAGGGAATTGCAGGGTTCATCGAACAGCAGCGCCCGCGGCTTGTGCACCAGCGCTCGCGCGATCAGCACGCGCCGCGCTTCCCCCGACGACATTTCGGAAACGGGTCGATCGGCCAGATGTGAAATCTTAAGTTCAGCGAGCGCCGCCTCCGCCATGTCCGTCTGCTTGGGATCTACCGTGTGGTTTGGATAGATCGCAGTGCTGCTAAAGAAACCCGAAAGCACCACATCGCGCCCGCAAGCGTCTCCCGTGCAGGAAAGCATCAAGTCATTCGAGACGATGCCAAGAAGCGAGCGCAGAGAGAACACATCCCACGAGTCCTGGCCGAGGATCGACATCGACGATTGGGACTGTGCCAGCGGATAACACTCCCGCGTAATGGTCTTGATCAGTGTCGACTTGCCGCACCCGTTCGGGCCAAGGATAGCAACATGTTCGTCCGACCCGATGCGCAAGCTGAAATCGTCCAGGGCGAACTTCTGCCCGCGCATCACGCGTATGTTGCGGAAATCCAGTAACGGCGTGGTGGGCGCTTTTTCCATGAGCATGTCCAAGGTATCAAAAACCGCGAAGTGGGAACTGCGAACTGTTCTACACTGAACCTGGATGCCGCTCCGGGTTTACCGCTTACGACGTTTGCTGGCTGCGATCGCGATTTCGTTAACCCTCGCCGTGGCAGGAATGTACTTCTATGCGCGATCCAAAGCCACCAACGCCATAAAAAAGATCCCTGCCAAGATCGGTTACAACATCAAGCAGACCGCCGAGGGGTTTCAGTTTTCAAAGTCTGACGGAAAACGCACGCTGTTCACGGTCCAGGCCAGCAACCTCAAAGAGTTCAAGCTGAACGGCAACGCCGAACTGCACAACGTCTCGATCGTGCTCTACGGACACGACTCCTCGCGTTTCGACCAAATCTACGGCGATGACTTTGCCTACAACCAGAAGACCGGCGACGTCACGGCGAAGGGGGAAGTGCTGATCGATCTGGTTGCGAACCCGGCGGGACTGGAGAGTCCGGACCAGTCCGCTCCCAAAGATCTCAAAAATCCGATCCATCTGAAAACGCGCGATCTGGTATTCAACAAAGATTCGGGGAATGCCTGGACCGATGCTCGCGTGGAATTCCGAACTCCGCAAGCCAGCGGCTGGGCGGTGGGAGTCAAGTATGCCGGCAAGACCAACACGCTTACTCTCGCGTCGCAGATTCACATCGAACTGAGCGGGCGTGAGGGCACCGTCATTGAGGCGAAGCACGGCATCATCACCAACGAGCCCAGGGAGATTGTGCTCGAAGGCCCCCAACTGACACGCCCAAGCGGTACGGTGCGAGCAAACGAAGCGACGTTTTATCTGGGTCCCGAGAACCATGTGGAGCGGGTTCTGGCCACGGGAGATGTAGCCACCGAAATGCGGACAGTAAGTTCCGGATCTAACGGTGGCGTCAAATCTGCCGAAGTCCACGGCCGCGCGGATCAAGCTGAGTTCTTGCTCCCAGGCGGTCAGGATCTTCTCCGCACGGCGACTCTCAGCGGTAAGGTCTACTTTGAGCAATTCGGAGCTGAAGACATTACCGGCCAAGCTGGCCGTGTGATTTTCGATTTCGCCGGTGAGAACCAGCTGCAGAAAATCCATGCCATCGACGGTGCACGCTTGTCCCAGAAGACCGCGAGAGCGTCCGGGCCTGTGGACAAGAACAACAGTCCGCAGAACTTCGACCTGACGGCGCCTGCGATTGACTTCACTGTTGCGGGTGGCCACGTCTTGAAGCACGCGTCAACATCGGGTGCGGCCCGCATCACAATCACCCAGGCACAGGATTCCAAGCCGGCTGCGGCCCAACCGGGCCAGCAAACGGTGGTCACCGCGGGCAGATTTCTTGCCGATTTCAAGACGTTCGACGGCAAGAGCCGTCTGGCCTCAGTTCACGGTGAGCCCGAAGTCCGGATCGCCAACTCCGTTCAGGGCGAACCCGATCGCGTCAGCACCAGCGACTTAGTGGACGCCGAGTTTTTCCCGCAAGGCGGTATTGAGTCGATCACGCAGAAGGGCAGCGTTGCTTACTCCGATAACCAACCGTCAGACAAACGTATGGAGGCATGGGCCAACTCGGGTCGTTATACTCCGGCCGATCGCATGCTGGTGCTGACGGGCAGCCCACGCGTGGCCAATGGCGGCATGGCTACTACCGCGAATACCATCCGGATCAATCGTGCTACAGGCGAGGCTCTGGCGGAAGGAGACGTAAAGAGCACTTACAGCGAACTCAAGGAGCAACCGGACGGCGCGTTGCTGGCCGCTTCTTCCCCGATTCATGTCACTGCTCGGAGCATGACCGCGCACAACGCACCGGCGGTAGCGGCAACCTACACTGGCAGTGCTCGATTGTGGCAAGACGCTAATGTGATCGAGGCTCCTTCTATCCAATTTGATCGTGATCACCGGTCTGTCGTTGCGGAAGGTACATCTGCAAGGCCCGCCCAAACCATCCTGGTTCAGATCGAAAAGCCATCGGGGAACGATCCAGATACACGACCGGGCTCCAAGGTGCCATTGCTGGGTCGGTCGAGCCCTATCACCATCACGGCAAAACGGCTCAGCTACGTCGACTCCGCTCGAAAAATCCATTACGAGGGTGGGGTTCTCGCGAAAGGCACCGATTTCACCGCATCTTCAAAAACGGCGGATGCTTTCCTGGTGCCCCGAAGTCAAACAACCAGCAATCAAGGGCTCTCCGCTCCTGGAAGACTGGACCGAATGGTCGCGCAAGGGGATGTCACAATCCAGCAAACCAATCGCCGCGCCCAGGGACAGACCCTCACCTATGCGGCGAATGACGATAAGTTTGTCCTGACGGGCGGTCCGCCTAGCATTTTTGATGCCGAACAGGGCAAGATTACCGGGGTTTCGTTGACTTT
>AR_comb_assmDRAFT_10235155_pt1 | contig 42290 bp, 42 predicted proteins | sample ArasoioldDNA_FD_10543 | JGI IMG/M metagenome (IMG submission 10543) | reverse complement strand
TTTTTGAGATAGTCAAACACGACATCGTCCGTCATTCCAGTGTCCTTTGTTGAAAGTGTCCCTGCCGGAACGAACTGTTTCGTTTCTTTCAGGGCGTTCTCTAGTTCGTTGATCCGTATTTGTGCAAGCTCTAGCTCTGTTGGTTCTTCTTCGCCATAAACGGAGTGATCATCCTTGTCAGTTTCGGGATCTGAATTTGCTTCTATTAATTCTGCTTTTGTTGTAATATTTACAACGTTGTCCTGTTTTGGTTCAGGAAATTGCGGCAGACCATGCCGCAAATTGGGTTCGCGTTTCATGGTCATTTCTTTGGCTTCTTCAGGTAATGCCTGCCTGAACGTCCTGTCCGAAAGAAATGGAAGGCTGGCAGTCAAGAACGCCCTTGCATCTTTGGGACTAAAACCGTCCCTTAATGCAAGTTCGTAAGCTCGCTTGATCATTTCACCTGCGGTCGATACCGTTTCTCTAATATCGACGATTATGTCTAGCAGCTCTCTTGAAGGTATCATGGTCTATCTTTCAATACCCTGTTGAGGTCAATTAGACACAATCGTATTCCGTCTAACTGGCTTTCGATATTCATTTTGAGGACGAGATCGAACTCTTCGTATTTGGTGAACTTGTGGAGTGCGGCTGCTTTGGCAATTTCGTTTTGTGTGTATTCTGTTGTCATTTGTTTTTTAACGCCTCCTTCAACGCCGCTATCAGGAAACCTTTTCTCGAACCTTCACCCCTTTGTTCGTCAATTTGTTTCACAATCTCTGCTGGAATTTTTACACGCAGGTTAAAGACTTTGGAATAATCCCGGTCTGCTACAGAACCAAAGCGTGTATGTCTCTGGTAATAATATGCATTATCTTCTTCTTTTCCACCACCAATAGAATTCATGAATTCTTGTTCAGAGAGGACGTTCCCTATCCAGCACTTTCTGTGTACTGGCCAATGATGCTTACCGCCAAACATCTTGCCTTCTTTGATCCCTATTGGAGGTTCGTTGGAATGTACGTAGTATAGAATTAGTTTGTCGTTGTTGCTGCGAACCTTGTATTTGGCAAATCCTTCTTTGTCACACTTGGGGCAAATTGTGAGTTTTCGCTGATTCCGCAAGGTCATTTCATGTGCATAAGCCCGCAATTTGATAAGCTCAGCAAGAGGTTTTGCATGTTTTACCATAGCCTTTGGTGCTGCTTTTTTAGCAACTGTTACTAGTTCTTCATTAGGTATCGTCTTTGGGTTGGATTCGTTCTTGATTGTATATTCTTCTGATTGCATTGTCATTTCCAATATCCCATGTTCTTGAGATGGAAGTTCATAACTTCGTAAATATATCCATCTTTCATTTCTGCATCCACTTCGGTATAGTCTTTGAACATATGTGCCATTGCCATTGAAAGTATCGAAATGATTCCAAGTTCGTGTTGTATGCAAGCTTTGAATATCTTGTTGCTCGTGTTGAGGACGACCCTATTTCCTTTGATAAAAATGGGTGGCCTTCCATCTCCGTAAGCAAGTTCAACGAATTCAAATCCGCCTGGCTTGGCAGTATCTACTAATATTTTTTGCTTTTGCTTTAGCAGCTGATCGTTTCCAGTATAGTATGGCGACTCTTGTGGACTTCCCGGCTTTGTTGAAGGTGGTATTGTTGGAGTGGATATTGTAGGAATTTTGCCACGGTTTTCGATTCTTGCGTCGGTATGAATTCCTCCCCCATCGCCAGGTTTGATATGCTTTGTGTGACCGTCCGCTCTAAAGCCCTCGACTTTGTCTCCTTTTTGAGCACCGTTGCCACCTGTCAAACTATAGCCTTTGTTCGTCCCTATACCTGCTGCTTGCTTTGCTTTTTCCAGAGATTCAAGTATGCCAGGGTCATGCCATGTATCCACCTCGACCTCTTTTTCTTGCTGTGTTATTATTTGGGGCATATTGAATCGTTCCTTAAACGCGTTGTTAGATAGGATCGAATCTAACATGCCTGTCATTTTCGTTATCAAATGCTTTGACTTTATAGGCGAGATCTGATCGTCCTTGTCCTTTTCTATTTTCTTAAAGTTGCCCTTCTCCAAAAATTGCTGTATTCCCTTCTTGACCATTTCATACAAAGCGTCCTCTATTACGTCATCGCGTCCTCCTGTCAGCTCAAAGCTGTCGCAGTTTATCCAGCCTTTGACATGATAATCAAGACCGATATCTTTGACCGTGTTACCAATTCGGATATTCTTCTTGTATATCCAAAGGCTCCCTGTGCCAGAGTTGTATGCTTGAATGTTGCCTTCGACAGTGACCTTTTGTTCGTCATAGTAGAATTCAGCTATCATTACAACCTTCTTGAATGATTCTAGCTCTTTGTTGATTCCAATCTTTTCGTTATTTACGAGAATTTTTAGCCTGGGATCCCTCAGTATTCGCAATCCGAAAACACCGCTCAGGTATTTGACAAGATCTTTCGTTGATGGCAATAAGGACATATCGACTTTGTGGACAAAGACACAGCAACCCTGCTTTTTCAATCTGCCATTGTTACTGCTTACAGGGTCGTCATCGTCAAAGCCTTCGGTATCTACGGTCAGGACGCGTTCTACATCTCCGTTGTTTGTTATGTATTCAAGATAGCCTTCTATGTTGATAGTTAGGCCAAAACAGGCAATGCGACCGATACCAAATTCACCTGCAGTCAAGGCTTCTCCCTGCTTTGCCGACTCAAACAACTTGGAGAATTGCTTAAGATCTTCAATACCTGTGGCAAAGTCCACGCATCCGAACTTCGTACCTGACGTCCCTTCCGGCATCATCACTTTGATGAATTTCTCTGAGGTGCATTGCTGGCCTTTTTGGGCGTAGAGAATGTCCTTTCTTTCGTAGGCGTCAATAGAGTTGGTAACCAACTCCCTGAACGCTGCCTTTTTGTTCTGGTAGAGCTTTGCTAATCTCTTGATCTCGTTGCTTCTATTGACAACCCAATCATGTCTCATTACTGTTCCACCTCCTCGTAATAGAGAGCGATTGAGAACTTGAGATCGTCCCCATGCGAACACATTTGATATTGTGCCCCTTGTGTTTTGATTTTGCCCTTCCTGTCTTTTAGGAAAACGTTGTAGCCTTCTTCAACTATTTCTTCGTCAGAGCTTACAAAAATTGCAACTTTGGAGTCTCCCTTCGCTGTATGATCTACGTATTGTCCTTTGCCGTTCTTTAATTTCTCTTCGTTCTGCTTGGACGTTTCGGTTTGCGTCGCTTTCTCTGATTTATCCTTCTTTGCTTTTTCGCAACGTTCCTGTGTATGCAGGTATCCGGTTTCTGCTTCTTTGTACTTGTGTGCTTCTTCGTCGAATCCTTCTAGCAAAGTGCCGCAAAGGTATTTACAATATTTGGTTGTCATTGTGTTTCGCATTGACCATCATCTTCCCTTGTGTCTATCTTCATCCTCGACATTTTCCTGTTGAAATCGTCTTTGCCTTTTGAGGTAACTGCTGCCAGCATCGTTCCTATCATGTCCTTGCCCATCTTCATACTCTGGTCGTAATCCCTGATCATCATCCAGAGCATTGCATCAAAACTTGCACCATTGGAATTTTTCATTATCCTATCGAATGCTTCGTTTGAGACTTCTACTGTTTTCATCTTATTGTCCCCACCCTTTGCTTCTTGCAATATCGTTAGCGACAGCTTTGATGGTATCGATCTTTTCTATCCAGTACTCTTTTGAAAAATACCCGCCACCGAAGTATTGATTAAGTTCAGTTAGCAGGCTTAAAGTCTGGTATAGAATTTCTGTCTCCCTGTAGTTGTCAGGATTGCCTTTTATCTCGTTTCGTAATGCTGTGACGTTGTTTAGTGCAGGTTGCAATCTATCCTGACCTACGCTTTGAGCCGTATTCATTTTGCCTCAAACCCCGTGCACCAACATGGGTCGTTTATTGTCATACCAATCATACATGCACCGTCGAATTCTCTGTGTTGAATACGTTGATGTGGACAGTAACGACAATCATCCAGTTTGCTATTATTACCCTTCATGTGGTATTATCTCCCCTGTTTGCGGATGAATTGCACATTGGCCAGGCTCGTAACCATATTTCATACCTAGTTCGTCCATGTAGTCTCTAACCTTATTCCATGCTTGAGTAGCCCAATCTTTACCTTCAAGGCCTTCCTGAACTGACATTGCGATCACGGGTGCGTTCTCTGCTGAACGATACAGCTCTAATAATTTGCCAAGTTCTTGTTCTGTGATTTTCATATCTTGTCCTCTACGCTATCTTTATTTGGGACGTCCGTCTTATTATCAGTGAATTCAACGTCCCGTTTTTTTTCTTCAGCCATAAGTTGTCCGCTCCTTCTCGGGAATGCCGAGCACTTGTTCAAGCAAACGTGTAATATACCTTGAACGAGGCATATCCTTACGTTGCTTGTCTATTTTTTTCAACACCGTTTCCGGCATTGTTATGTTTACATGCATTCTTTTCATGTGAAGTTTAGGTTAGAATGCTGATATATAAATAATACTAGTATCACTAGTGTTAACAATGAATAAAACATTCATAGCAATAGTGCTTATGGCAGCTCTATTGTCGATAACGATGATGGCCATCTCAGAAGCAAAGCCGTTCTTCACGAAACGGACGAACAACAAGATCATAGGCGTTATTATGTCCGATAGCGATTGCTACCATGAATATTACGCTAGAGCGACACCGAAGAATAACAATCATGTCCTTTTGAACAAAGAGACAATTCCCAATAACGACAAACCAGATTCAGGCCCTTCAGAAACACACAAGTTCTCTTGGTACTATGATATTGCCAAGATAAAGCAAACGTCCTCTACAAACGAAAACAAGATTCGAACTTACGTAACGATAGAACTTACTGATAGCATAACTGGCGAAACGGTCACATACTACAAGACTATTGTAGCAGGAAAAAAGACGGTGGACTTTGGCGTATTTCAAATGCATACTGATAAGACTCTTTGTTGAGCATAAGGAATTCTTCCCATATTTTTTGCAAATCTTTGATTAAAATCTTGTAATAAAACGCAAGTAAATACCATATTCCATCTAGCACAAAGTTATTAGCAAAGAGAGGACGATAAGTAAAGTATTGGAATGGCTGTTCGTCAGCACTGCGGGTAGCGATATCATCAACGAAACATGACCCTTTGTTGATCACGTTTGCTCTGGACGTGGGGATCGTCCGTGCTGTCTGATGACACCTATTGCAAAGATGGGGCTGTGAGCGGGGCAGCCGACTTTTTAAAAAAATTAAAGAGCGGACAGGATCGTATCGGTATGCGTGGACAGACTGTCCCAGGGGTTCGGTAATCCATCATTTGTTACATATATCCAACCAACATAGGGGACGAAATCTTTTACCTGTTGCTGGGTTAGGGTCGTTACTGCATAGGGGATTATGGCAAAGTTCTTCTTGTCATAGTTAAGATGCCATCCTTTTACCAAGTCCACCGAGGGAAGGTTTGCTCTTTCATAAATGATTATGTTATCTACTGTCCCGACATAAGAGGACGATGTATCGGTTCCAGGATTGCCCATAACTAATTTCATGCCTATGGAATGAATGTATGTTGTTTTGTCCTTGTAGTATTGCTCTTTGCCTGCGGTGTTTGACATTTCATCAAAGAATATTCCGTCAATGCCGTACCATAATTTGTATTTGTCAATCTCGTCCTTTATTGCAGCATCGCTTCTTGCACCATAGCTTGTATAAACATAGCCGATAATGAGAATGTTTGGTGCTGTCCTGAGTAACGTTATTCCATTTACATAGTTTGTATCTTTAGCAGAGCCTACACCTGAAGATGGATTAATTGCAATAAGGAATTTCTTTGTCGGGTTTGCCTTTGCCTTGTTTAGAAACGTCGTCCATAATGTTGAAGTTGGATACACGTAGCCTGGCCAGTAAAAGCCAGTTAAGGCAGGTTGTATTTTTAGCTGAGCGATATCCTGTTCGGTGGCAGTCACCCTATTACTTATTGCCGAAACGGCTGATACCAGACTGTTAAACTCTGCTTCGGTTGCTACTGAGACGGGCATGTCTGATGGCTCAGCTTACCGTCCTCAATTATAGCTTCGTTATCTTTGACTTCTAGTCGTCCATTGCATTTCGAACATGTTCGTTGCGTAATAGGTATGTGCGAAATCTGAATTTTTTCTGTCATGTTAGAGTTCATATAACTTGACGTTTTTAAAGACTACCCTGCCACCTTTTGGAGCGTTTAATCTAAGCCAGAATTCCGACCATTCTTCAAATTGTGCCCTGTTAAAGAACTGTTTTGGTGCTTTTACGTCCCCTTCATTCACAATTTGGAATGCTTTGCCATCGTTTCGATCAAGCGAATCGACCACATGGATCTTGCCTTTATAATCAAACTGGGCAAAATTCATGGAATACCACTTCATGCCTGCCAGTTTTGGATTCAGTTTCGCCGTGGGGCCTGATATCTCTTGAGGGTTTCCGCCGTGCACAACCTCTAGATCGGCGTCAACCTTTGTTCCACTAAAGGACGTCCCCTGTCCACCCTGCGTTTCTTTGTCGCTAGCATTTTTATTCACAAGATCTCGATATTGGTGACGGCAACGATCTTTGAAGCTCACATTGTTTTTAGGGTTGTCTAGCATGAAGTCTGCCATTAGCAGAGATTCATAATTGCATACTGCGAAATATGCCCTGCCGAATTTGCCATCGTGTTCGAGAACCAGTTCCTTCGTTTCAGGGAAAAGCAACATTCTCGGGTGGCCTGATGCGTTCATGTGGAAGCCTTTGCCGTTCGCTGCAATACTGCCAAAGTAATTTGTGACCTTGAAGTATTTTTGTCCTTTTGGTACAAGTTTTGCGACCGCTGCCCAATCGATATCTACATTAGAATCGAACAGCAGTTCTTTTAATTCTGGTACAACAACAACTTCTTTTGTTTTTGCCAATATTCCCTAGTTAAAAAGGGATGGCAATAAGTTTTAGTTGCTTCAGTCATACATTATGCAGGCAAAATCGCGGTCTGTGTGTTCCTTCCAAACACTGCTCTCATATTGTATCTCGGTCACATTGCCTTCTGAAGCGACGTTTTCATATCCAGCGACGACATAATTAACGTCAGATGTGGGAGTATCAGCAAAGTATCTTACGCCTACCCTATCACCTAGGACAAATACGTGGGTGTTTCCGCTAAAACTGAATATCTGCCAGCTATTGGAATCTGAAGGGAACGATGTTGGCAAGGTGGACGGATCCACAACAGTAGGTGAGGTATATACCACAGCATTGTTTTTGTCCCATATTACTGCCGTAACCGAAAAAGCGGACGTTGGACTTCCTACTTTTTTGAGAGGGACGTTTAACTGCTTTAATATTTTGTTATAAGCACCACTGCCGGTCTTGTTAATCTGTGCTGCCACTCTGGTTCGGAACGTCCATGCTGAAGTATCGGATAGCTGCTTATCATGATCTGGAAATGCGTCGTAGATAACCCCATGTCCCGGATTGCTTCCACCGCCACCGCCACCGCTGCCGCCACCGCTGCTGCCACCTCCTTCGCAAGGATCGGTACGATTGATGTTAATGTCCCTCTTTAGGGTGAACTGTCCTCTCACTTTGGATGGTTCAGTTGGTTCTCCACCTCCACCGCTGCCGCCTCCTGGATCTGGGGGCGGGGTAGGCGTTGGCTCTAACACATTAAACACCTGTATTCTGAAATTGGAAGAATCGACAACGAACGGTCTATTGTTCGCATCGCAAGTAACGTGTTCTGGTTCTCTGAATTGACCGTTAGCACTGCCTTCTTTCTCAGGACTCCCATATTTTGTAATAAAGTTACCTGTTGCACAATCGAACACAGAGACAATAGGCCTTTTGTTATTGTTGATTATATGTAGTCTGCCTTTTGTGTCAATGTCCATATGCTCTAAGAATGTCAACAGTTCGCCGTCGTGGGTGCCTGCTTTTGCAAACTTGCGAATGAACGTCCCTGTTGGGGTAAAGACCTGTATGTAGGCCTGATTTCCTGAATTTACATATACGTTACCATCAAGCCCCATGTCCATGCTATGAGGATGATTAAATTGACCGTCAGCGTTGCCCATAGATCCCCATTCCCTTATGAAGGCATGTGTTGTTGCGTCCATTTCTACAACCCTGTTATTCCCAGTATCGCAGAAATAGAAGTGTCCTAATCCATCGAAACAGATGTCTTCGGGTGCATTGAGGGTGGTGCCGTTTGCAGTTGTGATTTTGGATACATAATTACCATCAGCATCTAGTTTTTGAATACGGTTATTGTCCCTATCCATGACATAGATATTTGCAAAGTCGGGTGTATGCTGGATAGCATAGGGGACGTTAAATTGTCCGTTACCTGAACCAGAGCCTCCAAATTTCGATATGAAAGCACCGTCATGGGTGAACTTTTGCACATCGTTCCGATCTCTATCGCAGACAAAGCAGTTCCCTGCCGCATCAAACGAAACGTCGTGCGGGTTTAGAAACTCTCCATCGCCGCTACCATGAGTACCAAATTTGTAAGCAAATGAATATGATGGCGGCCCTGGCGTTCCGCCTCCTCCTGAACCAGTCCCTCCCCCTCCTCCTGGGTCTGGGGGTGGTGGATTTTCAAACGTGCCGAACGGATCTATTTCTCGCAACGTTACCGAACTAAATTCAATGGTGCCTGAAGTCGAATTAGTTTTGATTCTGTTTTGTGCACCTGACCACGGCCCTATCTGATCTTTGTCACCGTTACAGGTATTCGGGTCGCTTGTCCAACCCCTGCCAGGTTTGTCTTCCGTTCGCTTAAGCATTGTCCAATCATCAGGGTTATTTGTTGGGTCAGGATTGAACCATATCTCAAGGATAACGTTGTCGTCTTGAGGGGACGTTCCGCCCGTTCTGGGTTTGTTGTATCGGCAAACACCAAAGCCAACCCAATCATGACCTGCTATCTTGAAATCACATTTAGGATGTGACCATGTCCCCTCAGAAGAATCTTCATAATTTGCATGTCTTGTTTCCTTTCTAAATCGAAATTTTGTAGGGTTAGAGTTGATGCCATCCATCGAACCCATGTAGGCGAAACCCTGACAGCAGTTCGATCCAGTGTGGTGTCCTGTACAGAATGAAATTGAAAGGCCATCATGTTGACTGTCCAGATTGCCAGGGACACGCATCCAACATTTGTATTCGATATCCCGTGCATCGTCCGCTTTATTGGAATATCCCCTTTTGGCAGTGGCCTTAAAGTCCATGCCGCATCCACCGATAGAATCAGAAAATCCGGCAATGTTTTTTCCAATTCCGAAATCAGTTGGCCCGCGAGGTTTCATTGTGACTATGCCACCAGAGAACGAAACGTTCGACGGCCAATCTACATCGGGATCGCTCTTGGGGTTGTTTGACATTTCATAGAAATATCCACCTGGTTTACTGGGATAGAAAAAATGGATTTCCAAAACGGTCTTTTGGAATCACTCATCACCTCCAAAATTTAAATATCGCAATAGCAATTAAGCCGGCAAGTTGAGGCAACGAGAACTAAAGCATCTTAATTCTCCGCTTATTCCTTGTGTTTGTGGCTGTGGTGAAATGATTCATAGTGTAAATACTATTGGAAAACCGTCGATCTATAAAACAGGACATAATTTAGGCAAGAGAGAAAAATCACCGTCTTGGAAAGGAGGTAGGATATATGATTTTTTTGGATATATATTAATTCTAAAACCAGAGCATCCGTTCGCCACAAAAGATGGTTATGTCAGAGAGCATCGTTTAGTCATGGAGCAACACATAGGCCGTTATTTAGAACAAAAAGAAGAAATTCATCACAAAAACGGCAAGAAGGACGACAACAGAATTGAGAATTTACAACTCATGACCCATCGAGAACATTCAAGACATCATTTTGCCGAAAGAGTTATTGTTTATAACAGACATAGTAAAACCTATCAAATGAGGAAAAGAATATGAAAATGGTTTCAACCGAGAAGGACAAAGCTAATCGTCCCGTTGCCATAATGGAAATCTCAAATGACGAAATAGCTGCAATCAAAAAGGCCGCAGGTAACCATCCCAAGTTTAAGAATCAAAGTGATCTGGAAGGCATTCGCATAAAGGACTTGACACTTCGTCCCAATGAAGAGTGGCGAAAGTTGAGCAACATCAACATCTCTGATATAAAAGAGGTCATAAACAAACACGTTCAGGATTCCGGAGAGGACGGTCTATATACCGGATTAAGGGACGATGCTCATAACATCTGGAAGCAGTTGAATCCTAGTTAACTTAGGATTTGTTATAGACAATCGTATCGAACTTGCTCGTTCCGTCCTTATCGACGAACGAACAGGTTAGAGTTTTGCCATTGTTTGAAGCAACGATCTCATATATGCCATTGTGGGTTCTATTCTGGAATCCCTGGAAGCCTGGTTGACTGCCTAAACTGTAAAGTCCGCCGCCCGAATCATGTCCGCCTGTCCCGGTAACGACATGAATGAATCCTGTGGTATCGTTTACAAAAGGCGAACTGGTATCGACATTTGTTGGGTTTGTAGGACTGCCTGAATTGTATGCTACTTTGTTCGTTCGTTGCCAGTTATGGTTATGTCCGCTAAAAACGAACGCTACCTTATGAGCCATAAATAGCGAGTGGAATGCCTGCACCGAATTACGATCATTATAGGAGTGGTCTGAAGATGCACCAAACATTGGATGATGTAGCACGGCAAAGATCCAATCTATAGAACTGTTGGCCGAAGCTGCGGTTAGATCAGCAGTGACAAAGTCGTGTTGAGGTGAGCCAGCGTCCATGTTTATGTTACTGTCTATGACAACGATATGCACATTCTGGAAGTTAAATGAGAAATAGGTTTTGGAGTGGCCAAAAAATGTCTTATATGGAGCAATCCCGCCGGATTCTTGATATTCGTGATTTCCATAGGCAGAATTTAGTTTAGGTTTCAGTACTGCAAAAGCGGACGTCCAGCAACTAGCAGATGCATAAGCATTGTCCCCAACGCCCATTGTGAAATCGTATTGTTTGCAAAGATTGATAACGCTATTAGTAACACTACCGCATCCCCAATCTCCTGCAACTGCCATCTTCCAGTTTGTCGGTGTTGGTGGTGGATTGCCTCCGCCTGGATCTGGCGGTGGTGTCGTCCCTCCTCCGCCTCCTGACCCTTCGTCATCAGGATCGATCTCTCTGACAGAGAACTTTTTGAAATGAACAAGCGTATTATCAACCCTCAATCCAACAGCAGAGCAGGCCATTGTTAGTGCTTGATCCATTGTTGGAATCTTTGCACAATTTCCTGAGCCTGCGGCTAGACTTGCATAATTATCGATATCGTTCTGAGTAGCCAGTTTCCAGTTCGTCCCGTCATCAAGTATCTCCCCTTTTTTTATCCACGTTCCGCCATTAGCACCATCAGTTAAATCTTTGAATGCTTCTACAAGTACCTTCGTCCCCTTTAGATGAGTAACAAGTTTCATTCCGATCCATGCGTTGTAGGGTGCAGTGTTATCGTCGAATTCTATGTTATCACAGTATCCTGAATCAGGTTCAATGTGGAATTCTTCTTTTCTAAATTGATTAACGAGATTCTTTTTTATTTCGTAACTGTATTCGTGACCTGCTCCGCTGCACGTGTTTAATGCGAGCCAGTGTTCAGTAGGCCCCATAACTCTGCAATGAACATGAATGCTACCGCCATCATAATCGCTTATGGCTTTATAATATACTGTTATCTCAAGGCTTGGATCCCATTTCCACGTTGAGGACGTTTCGTCATCCAGATGGTCTTTGACATAGTAACGCCATGAATTCTTGTTTGAATTGGTAGTTGCAATCAGGACGTCCTGTTCGGCATCAACTATTGCCCTATTTGATGCAGGACAGACAAGGTCTGCCATGTTATCTTGAGGATCGAAATTGCCAAAGTCCTGTCCGGAAGTACCGTCCCACTGGTGAGTTGTGGTTGCAGGAAGATCCCAGTTTGAAGTGTATGTTCGTCCTCCTGACTTGGTAGCGTATATCTGACGGATACCGAAACGATCCATTGTAGCAGTGCCCCCTCCGGTTCCGCCGCCACCAGTGCCGCCGGCAGGTATAAAGAATGTAAAGTTGAATACGGCCGTGTCATCAATTCTCGAAACAGCGTTAGCGTCCACATGCCACCAAACCCATATAGGATAATAATCACCGTCCTCTAATTTGCCAACGTTCGGCGTTGCTGGCTCTGTCCCTACTGCATGCCATGTTACCGAAGTAGGCGATGCGTAAAAGTTGGCTATTGTTTGAGCTGTGCCGTTCTTGCCTGCGGCATCAAGTCCCCATTTTATGGTTGTATCTGGTGGTGGGGAATCATGGTCGAGCCAGAAGGCAAAGTTATCCATGGCGTCAACGTCATGAGTATTCTTAACGTACATACAAAGAAAATAATCCTCACCTGCGACCTGTTCGTTTCGAGGGACGTTCCCAAAGAAATTGTTAAAGGTAGCGTCCACAATTTGGGTAGCTGATATTGCACCGCCGAGGCCTGAGCTTGCTGACTTGTAGAATTTTACAAAAGATGTGCCTGCCATTATTGTATCGTCACCTTTTTGGTGCCAATAATTCGCATTTTTGGCACGCTGTTTAATGTCCTCAAACGCTCTGATACGATAGGAGCGTCTTGGAGATAATTATTAATCTGGGCTTTCGTCCCCATTAAAGATACGTTGTTTTCATTGTTATCGACCAGCCGGTTCAGTTTTTCAAGGCCTTGAACTAGTGGAATCGACCTAAAATCGTGACCCCGTATAACGACGTTCTTCCTAAATAGCGTCTGAGTCATATCCAGTTGTCACTCACATAATATGCTATACGAGAACCATAGATATGATAAGGCCTGTCTGCTGTGGTAGAATTCTTTATTGAATGCTTTATGAGATTATTATCTGCACTAACGCCTGATATCGGAACGTGGGACGTTTTTTGGAATATATCTGAAGCGTCAACATACATGTCAACTTCGGGCACACCGATATCAGGATAATGTTCGATCCTTATTCCAACCCTGCTTGTAGTTGCTGTTACACCTGTATCGCTGCTTGTTTTATTGCTACCATTTCCAGAACGAAGATACCAACTAGTGCTAGTGACGGTGCATATTTCGGCATTATATTTTTCAGTGTTTGTATCGACTATCGTAACGGTGTCGCAATTAACACCGCTATGCAAAGCAAGGGACGACATTGTTTCAATCCTTGCTTTAAACTGGAAGAACGAACGTTTTGAGAAGTCAATCTGCAAATGAGGATATTGAATTGTATAAGCGTCCCCGCTTACGGTGTTCGTCCTTAACCGTATAGAACGTTCGCCACTGGTGCCGTCGATGGTATCCTCGGCTGTTCCAGATCCGCCGGCAGTTTCCAGCCAGCTTGCCTTTTTGAGATCGTTTGTCTTTGTTAATTGTAATATCGTAAAAAGAGAGTTCGCCCTGAAGATATCGACAACGTCCCCTCCCTGACCTACGCCGCTGTGAGTGTGGCTTCCTGTTGAAGAAATGTCGATGAAGGTTTCGGCTGCTGTATCAATAGCGTATGTATGATCTTTTAATAATTCGGCACCGTCCTCCGTGCAGAAAACGATCCTGAATTCAGCTTTGTTTAAGGATTCAAGGTCTAAGCCTGGCCCCGAAATTACTTCCATTCCGTTAATTTTGGAAGAGTCAGCGGGCGTTTGATTAGTCCATGGCCCCCATAATCCGAACGTCATCTTAGTCTAGCAACTCCACTGACACGTAAAGCCTGCGAAATGATAACGTTGAAACTGCTGCTGAATGTTGTATTGTGCATGATAACGTTTTTGTCACTGTTGAATCTTCGGCTGCATTAACACCCATTATTTCATTAGCAATAACACTTGCACCAGATAGATCCCCTAAGCCGGTTATTGATCCACTGCTTGCGTCCCCAACTCTGCAATTTCCTGATATGCCCTGAGAATTGGTAGCGTTTTTAGCGAATATCGTGAATTCGATCCTTGCAACTCTTCTTGTTGCATTTGCACTTATGGAAGGAGTTATACTGGCATACATTGTTGTAGCCCCATACTTTAGCCGAAGTGTGAACGTTCTGTTTGAACCTGAATTGTTAAGATAATCTGCTTTTATTGTTACCCTTATGGCTCTTGTTGAGCCTAACGTTCCGCCAGGTATGGACGTTGCCAGAAGATCGGTTTCAGTAGTCGTATTAACAATGTCCTGTTCGGCTACTAGCCTTGCTAGCACCCTGTTTTTTGATATTATTGTTACAGTTGAATTAGGCCCTCCGTCGGTAAGTGTTATTCCACCTCCTGCGGTCATAACACGTTCTGATGGTAGCGACCCATCCGATGCCATGGTGATAAACGCAGCCGAACTTGATGCTCCTCCGCTTGTAGTTAATGAAGCAAGTTTGGCACATTCTGTATTAAGATAGGTTGGCAGTGTATCGTATGGATTGGAAAGGACGTCGTTAGTCGCTTCGTAGTATCCTACATAAGGGACGATTGTAGAATCAACATAGGCAGCATCAAAAGATGCCTGATTATAGATAAGAACGGCAGATTTTGAATTGGGAAATGCACCGCTAAAAGTACGCGTAAACATTTGTGCTGTGTTAGGTCTTGAAGCGTTATCAGTTTCGACAACCATTATAGTATCGACTGTTGCAGCATATCCAGTGGTAGACGGTGCCCCAGGGTTACCCCATGAGATACCCTGCCATGATAGGCTTTTGACATAATTTGTAAGTGTTTGATAATACGATTCTTCCCCAGGATTGTTTTCCATTTCGTCGAAAAAGATTCCGTCAAGTTGTCCGGGATAGAATGCAAGCCATCTATCAATGTCCGTTTCTACGGTAGCGGTAAGTCTGGCCCCATAGGTGGTAAACACATATCCTAAAATCTTGAGGTCTGTGCCTGCTGCGTTTGCAGCGTTTCTTAAATCGACTAGACCGTGATCACGATAATCAAGGTTAGCAGATGTATCAGGCCCGTTGAATACGTTAATCGATACCACGAAGCGTAATGATGGATAAGTTGAAATGGCATTGATAAGTGGTGTCCAGTTGTAGGTGCTGCCCGCGTACCAGTTTGGGTAAACGAATAATGGAATATAGATTGCCGGCCCTGTCGTGCCAACTCCCCCACCGCCGCCGCTACCGCTACCTAAAACGACAACGCTACCATCGGGTTTTCTGTAAGTGAGGGCGTTTGAATTTCCAGAATCCGGATACAGTTGACCATAACTTGAATCGGTTGTTGGTATAGTTGCAGGTTTTAATTTGACTGGGACTTCCATCTTTTGAATCCCTGCCCATGTGTTCGCCTGATCCTGATATCCTATGGAAGTGTTAAGAAGTGATTTTGAAAGTATCGATATCTTTGTGCTGGTATGAGCTGCGATATTGGCGTCCCCTATGTTAGTGACAGTGTTAGAAGGAGCGTTGATTGTTTTGTTTGTGAGAGGTTGAGCTGCCGCCTGATAGACGCGGGTATCGTTCGCTGCAAGGAGAGGTTCGGCAACATGTCTGTCCGCTGTGATTGCAGCAGTATCTTCAATGTAATAAAATATGCCGCCTGTTCCTCTCTTTCGGAGACGTCCTGATCGGTACGAAGTATTCGAATTAATATCAGGGTTTTCAACGTCGGCAACGCCCTCCATATAATCAACGAAGTGATCCCAATCCTGTCCGCCTAATTGATTGGGGCCGCCACCTGTAAGCCCTGTCCTCTTAAAGACCATTAATACATCGAACTCCCTGATTTAAGGACGTGAGAAGTAAAAACCAGTCTAGTCAAATGCAGCCTCATCGAAAGCAACGTCGTCAAATGCGTCCCCTGGGGTAGTACCTCCGCCTCCGCCTCCTGCAACACAAATGTTGAATGAGGTAGTGAACGATGGCTCACTGAACGAACATATCGTTCCGCCTCCGCCTCCAACACCACCCACACAAACATTGAACGATGTAGTTGTGAAGGACGATTCGCTGAATGAGCACAGTGGAGTTGCCGGAGTCGTTCCGAACGTAGCCCAATAGTTTGTTATCATAACGTGGCCAAATGGAATGTTTGTTATTGTCCACTTGTTGTTAAAGTGATATTGAACGTCCAGATTTGAAACAACGTACTCGGGATAATATTTTAAATCATAAAAGTCGCCATAAACAAAGCCTCCAGCATCACCAAGGCCCCTTCTAAAGACGAATAGGTCATGATTTGTTAACGTTGTCTGCCAGTTAACCGTCCCTGCAAAGTTAGATAACGTCCTTTCCGTTCCATCGACATAAATGTGAATTGAATTGTCTGCAATATCAAAAACAGTCCAGATATCATAAACTGCACCTGAAGCCACTGTCGGAGCAGTTGTTTCTTTTGCGTAGGTTGTGCCGCCTTTCTTTACTATGAAGACAAGACGTCCATCTGATTTTGCTTGCAGCATGTAAGCGTTGTTAGGCGTCGAATCGTCCAGTTTTTCAAATAGGGTTGGATCTCTGTTTCCGTTTACATCTAGGCCTTGAAATCGAACCCTCATGAATATCGATATGCCTGTAGTGAGCGAACTTATTCTGAAATCAGCATGGTCTGGAACCTGCATCCACTCGAGGTTTTGGAATTCTGAAGTAGGTCTGTTCATTCTACGGGCAATGCTCTTTGTGCCCTTGGTGTGTATCCCAAGATCGAGCGTTCCGTCCACCAGAGTTGGATCTCCATATAGTTGTGCTGTGTGGTTATTTGACGATCTGTCCTTTACTTCGTTACCGAGGTCAAGGGAACGCCACCAGCCTTTTATCAGAACTGCGTCGCTTGGAGGAAAGAATTTCTTATCAAAACTGAATAGCTGCTGAGAGGATAATTCGGAATGATATCTGATAACGGAATCCATGTCCTGACCATCCGTGTAAATGTCCTCGTTATCGGAATCGATAAGGTCTGTTTGCTGCGACGTTATGAATTTGGCGACCTTCTTTTGCAGCTCTGTGAATACCTGTGCTAGTGGGTCATCAGAACGTGGTTTAAGTCCCCTGAAATCAATACTCACGTAAGTTTAAGCCTCCAGTGTTTCTGACAGAGAGGACAAAAAACTACCCTCTTGTTATCACATTCAAGGCATCTTAAATCGTGAATATGAACCATAGTCGTCCCGCAATCAGGACACATGCCTGAAAAGTTAGGTACTAATTCTTCGTCCTCTATTCGCTCAAACGACATTGTGATCACGAAGAGCACTGATAGACAACGATCGTTCCGCCTGGTGCGTCGCTTCCAGCGGTATGCTCTACTTCATCAGGGAATATGCTATGATCGCCCATTCTGTCATCTACAATAGGAACGTCACTTGCACCTGAGCCGGGTAGTTCTCTGTCGAACATTCCCATCTCAGTTAGATCCCCACCTGGGGAGAAAGTATCATGGTTACCAATGCACATGAACACGCTGCCATCGACCGTTATGCCGCCTCCGCCCTTGTCCTTTGTAACATCAATCCTGTCTAATTCAGAAACTAATGCTGTGTCTGATGGTGAAGCGGACGTTCCTGCTTCGGCACCGTCCCCTATGGCATGAAATTTCATAGGGGCAAAGTCACCCTGTCCGGCCATTGCAGCTGCAATACGTTCCATGAATTCATTTACTACCCTATCGACAGTCCTTACAATTTTTATCGGCCTTATCCATTTGCCATATAGTTGAACGTAGCCGCCAGAATGCCAAGTTTCTAGGTGGCGGTGCCATTCTATTTGGAGAGGGTTACGCAGGATGCCATCAGAATCGGTATATTGTGCAGCTTTAATCTCTTCTGTGAACATCCCGATAAAGGGGACGTCCTCTAAATGCCATGTGTAGAGGTAGGCAACGTCAAAATAGATTAGATTTGGTTTGAATGGCTTTGCTTCTGCGACTGCCTGTTCAAACATTATTTGAATATCGGAATAACTAATACCGTGTAATTCGACACCCTGTACATTCATCATCGAAAAAGTTTATCCCAAAGCGAAACGAGAACTATAATGTCCGGTCAAATGGAAATGGCAAGTAGCGTAAGTCTCCCCTAACTTGCCTATTAGGGAGAGCCGGACGACCTAAAGACAACTGCAATTCCCAATAAGTGCATTAAATGAACCTCCTAACGTCACTTCGCAATTCATCATTCCCATAGGACTGCCTTCGCCTGGCAGTGCTGAGAGAACATATCTAGCCCTTTGAATTGCAAGTTCTTGAAATTCGTTGCTTAAACTGTCACCGAACGATATTACCTGATAGGGTTTGAATAGGAAATCAACTGGTATTGTGACCCGTAGGCCTGCTATCGAACGTCTTGCTTTTGAAGTACGATTCAGGATTTTAGATAAGAGCAGGTTTGCTTCACCGATCTGCGTAACGAAGCTCGTATCCACGAACGCTTCCTTTAATCGAATCAATTTGGCCTGAGATGGGTTGGTTCTTGCCTGCAATCTCCTGATGTTTGAAAATACAGAGTAGCAGAATAATGGCCCCTTGTTATCTGATGCCCATGTAAGTGAATCTTTTAGTTTGTAGTCACCTTTACCAACTCCGGTACTGATAGCAGTATAACTATTCTGTACCGATCCTGTAACACCATTATGGTGCCATTTAATCGTGTTTGCTGCATCGCCGTCAGGGTTGCCTTTTATTCCAGAGCGTTGAAAAAGTCTTATCCAGATTTTGTTTTCACCCTGCAAAAAGCGAACCTTGGTATCGATATCATTTACGAAAATGTTCGTAGGTGTTGTCTTTATGTCGCCTATAGGAATGTTGAACGTTGCCAGTGTTCGGCCTGTTGGTTTATTGTCGCCGCTATCCATCACAAGATCCCCATTAATTCGGTCGTTTGGTGAAGTTGGCTCTCCTACCTTGGACACAATAAACAAGAGATCGGTGATACGTCGCTGATCGTTCTCAACGGTTAATTGCTGTGCGATTGCTTTATCGACAAGCGTCATCGATCCTGCGTTTGTATTCTGTGAGCTTATGACCTGCTCGTCTATGATTGTCGTAGTGTAAAGACGGGTAGCAACGCCCGCATCAGCAGAAGCATTATCTTCAATGTTAAGTTCGCTCCAAAGGTACGAAGTCTTATTCGGATTGTCCGTTGCCGAAGCAATGTCGCTTGATTTGATAACGACGCCAGTTCCCCTTGAAGAAGGATAACCCATTGTAAAGATCTCCTCAAAGTTGGGGCCATAATCCAAGTCCCAGGGTGCTCCTGTAAGAGCGGACATTCTTTCTAAAAAGTCCCATTCAGTAGTGAGGACTTCGACAATTCGAGAATAGATAATTTTGTTTAATTCATCAGAGATGCCCCCTCCATCGGAAACGAGATCAATATTCCAGTTTGTTACCTCTTCGATATCCTCTCTGTTTAAAGGACGCCATTTCCTATCGCTCATCGAATCGCGGACGACATTGCCCACGCCATATTTCGGGTTAAGAGGATCGTCTGCTGCCTTCCTCAAAAGCAACATAAGCTCTGCTGCCCTGATCTTCGTTGATGGCCCTGTTACAAGATACTCTTGATAAAAGGAACGTGGTCGTCTATCGGTGAAGATATCAGCATATCCTATCATAAAAGGTTGTAATGTAGCAGCAGTCCTGCCAAATTCAATAGTAACTCTAGCGTTTCTTATGTGATCTTTTGCTAAAACGTCGTTTGAATCTTCTATAACGCAGTTGAACGACCCTGTTTCAGATACCGCTCGCTCTGCATCAAGATAGAATAAGTTCAGTTCTTTAATGTTCTCTAATGGCGACCATGTAAAGTAGGTATCGTCCCCTTCAAGGCTGGTGAACTTGACCCTGCCTGACACTGGCTTTGCATATAAGGCGTTTGATCTTGATAGCGTTATTACCTGCGACATTTCTCATTATCTCCCATAGGTGTACAGGTTTGTTCCAAGCCTTCTCTTGAAGGAACGAACTATTGTTTCGCCTCCAAGGTCGATAACGTTGTTTACTGTTATACCGTTAAATCCCATCATTCCTGCATTGTTGGGTGCTGCTTGGTTACCGCTTGCACCTAGCGATCTCATGGAAGTCTGGTCAAGTCCTGATTTCTGGATATCAACCCGCTCGCCTTTGTGTGCTTGAATCAATGTGTCCTCTGTTAGAGTCTCGTGCATTCCGTGAGCTGCACCCTTTGGCATTCCCTGAACGTTCACTTTGACGTTTATGGTTGGATTTAGTTTGGATAAGTCGTCTATTCTTTTAGCAACGACATCTACTGCCTTTATGGCCTTGTTATTCTGTAGTGAGATATCTGGTTCTATTTTAGTTAATGAATCGATACGTTTAGCAACGACATCAACTACTTTGATCGCTTTTTTATTTTGTAGCGAGATGGAAGGTTCTATATTTGTTAATGAATCTATCCTCTTTGCAACAACGTCCACCACCTTAATTGCCTGTTTGTTTTGTAACGAGATAGCAGGTTCGATTCCAGTAAGACTATCGATACGTTTGGCGAGGACGTCCACAGCTTTGATTGCCTGATTGTTTTGTAGTACTATTACTGGCTGAATTGAAGATAGGCTCTGGATACGTTTAGCGACAACGTCCACGGCTTTGATTGCTTGGCTGTTATCCACGGTCAGGGTTTGTTTGGTATCTTTTTGGCCACTCAGATCGATATTTACCCCACCTTTACCACCTATCCCGACGCCTGCACTACCACCTGCTTTAAGATCACCTTGATCTAATCCTAGTTTCTTCCCTGCTTTTGTGATCTTCAGGTCTTGTAGTTTCGCTACTGTGGTAACGAAGCTAGTCATAGATCCTGTAAGTTTGTCAATGCCTGTGGCAGCTGTGGTGGCAGAAGGCCCCATCTTGACACCTTCTTTATTGAACATATCGATGAATTCTTTCGCTTTGTCCTTTGGTAAGAATCCAAATTTGTTTATAGTCTCAACGAGGAATTCCATAGATTTGCTATGTTTACCTAGTTCTTGGGGCGACATTGTTTTTAGGGACGATAAAAGGGAATCTACTTCGCGTGACGTTCCATGAACCTTGGACAGTCTATCCAGTTCGTTACCGAATGCCTTCATGTTTTTGGTAAGATCTGATTTGCTAAAGTTCATGCCTTTGGTGGTCAATATATCCATAGCAGTGCCAACCTTGCGAGCAGATTCAGCTGCCCTTTGAGATGCTTTGAAAGCGTCGTCTATACCATGGGTGAATCCCTTTGGTAATTCTAATTTCTTTATGTTGTCCCTGAGTTCCTTCATGCTCTTTGATTGAATAAGGGACGATACTCTGTCAAAAGCCGGTGCCAGATCATCTGTCATCATTTCTGATAACGCTAATCCTGCATCATGCGTTTCTTCGAAAGTCTTCATTGCCTTTTGTAATGCTTCATTAGTCGCGTTTATTGGAACTGGAAGACCTAGCATGTCTGCTGTCACTTTTACTAATTGGTCGTGGAAAGCAAACGCTTCTGCTGTTGCCTTTGTGTTACTGATAGCCCAATCGTCCGCTGCCTGCATTCCTTCCAGCAATCCTTTGTTAAGTTGAGACTCAATCAGGACGTTATCTTTTAGGAAGCTCGTATTCTTTGCTGATGCAATTGACATATCATCGAATCCAGTAGCGGTTTCGTGGACGTCTTTGATCAGTTGCTGCATTTTACCACTTGAAAAGGCTAATAGATCACTGGTTATTCCCAGCTCTTCGGCACCGTCCGCTAGTGACAGATTGAAATCGATATTCTGTTCTGTCCCTTTTACAAGGCCATCAAAGAATGTCTTTGCCTGTATTATCCCGTCCCTGAAGCCTTCTGAAACCAGTTTTTGGTTCTTTGTTTGGTCGGTCAGAGCGGACGTATAGTCAATAGACATTGCAAGAAGGTTATTCATCTGGGTAACTTGATCACCTTCCTGATCTGCAAGGTTAGCCAGTTCTGCACTATAGACATCGTTTGCACCTGCTAAATCTAATATTGCTAATTCTTCAGCCTTGAATCCTGAAAGTTGTTTATTAGATATTTCCATAAGCTTTGCTCTCACTTCCGTATTGATAAGGGTGGATTTGTTGAGGTTGCCAAAAGTTGCTATCAGTTGTTTATCCTCAACGTTTAGATCCGCAGCAACGTTCATTTGATCCTGTACTACCTTATTTGCAGCCTCTGATGAGGCAGTATATTCGTCCTGTATTTTTTTAGCATCAGCCATTCTAGCTACGAATTGTTGTAACGTTTCGCCCTTCTTTGCGAATAACGTTAAGAATTCAGTGGTATTTTTTGCCTCGTTTGCAGTTACATTTTTTAATGCTTTAGCGAGATCGTCCTGTTCTTGTTTTTCGAGTCTGGTTTTTTCGATAATCTTGCCTATTTCAGGATTGGCTTTAACTATCGCAGCAGCAACGTCAAGATAAGCCTTTGAAGCGAGGTTAATTGATGGAGTTGTACCTTCGAACGCGTGGATCTGTAGTCCCCATGTACTTGAATACTTCTCTGTTAAGGCGATCGATTGTTTTTGAGTAGCGTTATATTTTTCCTGGGCGGTGTTTAAATCATCTGTGCCCTTTGCAGCCTTAGCAAAGGTTTCGGTAAGTTCTAGATTTTTCTTTGCATGATCTAGAAGTGCTTTTGCTGCTGCCACTTGAGCATCCGTGCCCAAACCTACCATGTCATTATAGTTTTTCTGAGCATCAGCAACGTCTTTTTGTCTCGCTGCCAAGAAACCTGCGACTGTAGTTTGATCTATTGTTGCAGAAGTCATAGCCTCAAGGCCTTTCTTAAATTGCCCCATGATAGGAATACCAGGCCCTATTCCATGAGCAACGGCTGACGCTATTCCTTCTATACTTGTAAAATCAAAATTCTGCCATCTATCGAACTCGTTACCTAATGCTTTTACCGGCGTTATCGCTCCACTAGAAACGTCCTTCAGGTCTTTGAATTTGGCCGATAAATCACTCATTAAAGCGATCAAACCGACTATTCCAACTGCTGAAATGGCACCTAATCCCAACAGGTTTCCCTTCAATCCCTGCATTGGGCCATCTAAGCCGAGGACAGCTCCCCCTAAAGTCTTTAATTTATCGGTTAGTCCAGTTACGCCACCAATAGATCCTGTCATGGTTGTCCCCAATGTGGTGAACGTCCCTTTGACCTTGGCCATACTCAAGTCCATGTCTTTAATGACGTCCGTTATTCCAGTGACGGCTAGAATTGCTGACGGTGCAGCGTTAATAGCGAACTCGGTGATCTTCTCGTTAGTCTGTTTTTGTACTATTGCCGATCTTTCTGTAGCAACGTGAGCTGCTTCCTGTGCTATTGTAAGATCTTTTAATTTGATATTGTATTCGTTAGTCCCTTGCTTGCCTTCTTTTACCAATTTGTTAAGGGCGGCCTGAACTTTGGTAACCTTCTGATTAGCCCTATCAGACATTAAGGCGACTCTCTCGTTCATGATCATCGTCTTCTCTAATTGGGTAAAGCTACCGACCAAGCCAACGACACCTGATGCAGCAAGACCGATTCCGAGAACGTGATCTTTAAGCACGCTTATCGAAGATTTGGTTTGTACAACATTAGCAGCAAGATTCTTGTTGAGATTGGCAAAAGCGTCCCCTTGTTGCTTTATTGGAGTGACGCCGGCCTGAAAATTACGTGCATTAGTGTTGATAGCAGTATTGAACGACTTCATCCTCTGGTCGAGAGCGGTGACCTGTGCCCCCATTTGCTTGAATTCGTTCTCTATCTTCATTATGGTAGGGGTGGCACTATCCTGCACCATTACCTGATATCTAATGACGCCCTGTGCTGAAGCTGCTGACAAAACTATCTAATTAAGAAACGATATCTATCAGAATAGGGAAGTATTATAGCGTTTTATGCCTTGCCCAAAGTGCGTCGTATTCCTGTTTCGTAATGACACCCATAACTTGCGAAGTTTCTATTGCTGCCGGTTTCATATAGGCATGTGGCGTATGTGGAGCTGTCCTCCTGTTGCCTTTTCGTCTCTCTTCCGTGTAAGCGTACTTTAAACCTCTGCCTGCGGAAACGATCGCCCTCTCCGGAGTGACCGATTCTACCTCAATAGAGCGTCCTAGGTCGCCTGATATAACATGGACTTTGTCTTTCGCCTTGAAAACAAAGAACGTTGCTGCCCGTCGGTGAATCTTCATTCTTGTTTGTGGCCCTTCTCTAATGATGGCTTCCAGAGCACGTTGAGCTTCATTAAGTCCTGTTACCCTTATTCCAACGCCCGTTGAGCCGGTAACAACAAAACTCATTTTTGTTTAGATTGCCTTATGTTATATTGACTTTCAAAGCCGCGTAGCTGCTTAAGATTTTCAACGTCTTCAACATAAAACCTGCCAATCATGAATTCGTTCTCCCCTGAATAATTTTCGTAGTCCCACTCCCAAGGAAGTGCATGTTTATCGAGCATGTCGTCAAGAAACTTAATTCTTCTTTCGGCTGAGTTGCCATCGTAGCCGATCTGTCCATACGCGTATATTGTTTCAAGATACTTTGAATGTACGACGAAACCCCCGTCTTGCTCTTGCACTCCATGCAGTGACAACGTTCTCTATATCAACAAAATTGAGATTGTCAAATTTCTCGTCAGTCATTTCCTTTATTAGCAACTTTGCTTTTTTGCGGACGTTCGCAACATGTCCTTCCCAATCTTCGTCTTCGTCAATCTTTATTTTTTGCAGTGCCTTTAATTCACCTAGTCGCTTATGGTTTTGCATTTGGAAATGAAATACTTCGCCGTCATAATTCCATTCATCAGAATGGACAAGAGCCTTAAAGTCTTCAGTATAATTTGTTGTGGATTCGTCCTCTAAATCTTCAAATACTTTTGATACTTTTGGATCTTTCGCGGCTTCTTCGGCGGTCTTTGTTGCTTCGGCTATCTGATCAGCAGTCGCCATGGAAGGACGTTATCTTCCATCGTATTTAACTTGTCGCTAACGAGCAACTAACACCCTTAAACGAGAATGGGTTTTCCAATATGCTGTTTGGTTGTCCGGGGAATGCTCTACTGCCACTTTCCAAGATAGCGTCCGCAATATGAGCAACCATCGCTCCAGATTTGAAGTTATAATCAATATCAACTCCTGTTTGGTTCGATAAAGCGATCGTTTCCAGTGATAGACCTTGAGATCCAACAGGTATCGAAAAGTTTCCAGTTGGTGTGTGAAGACCTGGTGCAGAGATATCGATTTTGCCTGAGCCGTTATATGCCTGTGTAATAAGTCCGGTATCAACTCCAAGTGTGAAGCCGTTGGTTGCATAAGTATCGCCATCTATTGTCAGAGGCAAATTTCCGGCGTCCGCATCTATGACAACGGGGCCTGTGATTGAAGCCAGTGTTGGAATTGTAGGGGTAGTCAGGCCTGATGTAGCAGACACCGTAACTTCTCTTGCAATCCAATCCATTCCAACGGTAACTTTGCCTTGTGGAGTGACATTAATTGTAGTGTTTGCAACCCTGCATCCTAGAAGGAATAGGAAGGTATCTGTTAGGGCAGCAGTACCGTATGATTGCTTGTATTTCATAACGAATTGATAACTGGAAGCGTTTAAGCCGGCGTTGGTGCCTATGCTGGCAAGGACAGGGACGTTTGTTCCAATCTTAATAAAATTGATATCTAATGGAGAAACGTCTATGTGGAACGGGAAGTTCTGTCCTCCTGTTCGCATAGAATATCGCAGGAAAGAACCTGCGGACATAATATCTAAAGTTGTTGAACCTAATGTTATATCGACGTTCTCTGCAAGGGCGACAGCGGTATAAGAAGGCGAGGCTGTTATCTTTACGCCAAACGCGTCTGCTGGTTCTACAATCCAACTGAGAGGGTTAGTAGCGTATGCGGAAGTAATTCCTGGGAAGTTTAACTGTGACACATAGCAATTTGGCTATGTTAGAACAATAGGAACTAAAAAAAATGGGGTTATGTGATTACAGGGTAAAACCACATTGTAAAGTAACCTAAAAGTGCCTGCGTTCCTGCACCAGTAGTATCTATTTGAATTGCTATTTTGCTACCTGCTCCAACTGCCTGCGTAATTGTCCCCGTTGTTTGCAATCCTGTTGCCCCTGTTGTGACTGTTATCGTTGTGTTTGAAATGTCAGCACCATCGTCCCTTAATCTAGCATTGATACTGGCAGTGTGAGCGTTCGTTTTGATATACCAGTCAAACCGTTTAACTACAATTGCCTGTGGAAATACCTGCCCTTGAGCGTCACCTTCGCCACCGTTTGCGGCTATATCTCCAAAGCCTAACCAGAATACACCGGCTGTCGTCAACGATGAAAGGAACGCAGTTATCGGAATAAGAGGACGTATTTTTTGCACCCATGCACCGCCTATTCTCAGAAATTCGTTACCAGTATCGGTTTCAACTAATTCGATGCCATTCTGAACAGCAACGCCATTAAACGTGCTTGGCTTAGTGTCCCCTGCAACGCAGTAGAACTTTTGCTTCTCCTGTTTTAAAACTGTCATTATTGGGCGTTTCCTATCGTTATTGCCAACAGTTCAAGATAGTCGGGTAACGAATCCCAAGGATTCGGTGTCGTATCTGATTGTATATACATAAGTCCTGCATATTTTAACAATGTTCTCAATCCATAAGTTGTAAATGACGATATATTAAACGGAATTACTCCGAACCTTCTTCTAGGATATGCACCTGTTAACGTTGCTGCAATTACTGTTGCTTCTGAAGGCATACCGGCACCCTCTACAACGAGGACGGTATCAAATATCGTTGCGTAGGAAGCGAGCGTTGTTGCCCCTGGATTTCCAACTGTTAATTCCAATCCCTTTGTAGTCTTTACATAGGACTCAAGGTCGGCGTAATAGGCTTCATGTCCTGTTATGTTGTCCATTTCATCGAAAAATATACCCCGCACTTCCGGATAGTAGGTAACATACGCGTCGATGCAAGCCTTCACCACGGCAGCACTACGGGTTCCGTAGCCGGTATACACATAACCTAATACTTTACATCCTGCGTTGTCCAGAATTGTGATACCGTTACCAAAGTCTGTATCTCGTGATGTGAATGGGTGTGTGTTGTCTGCACCGTCACCGTTGTTCTGATTCATGGTGCAGATAATTTGAAGACCGGGAACTAATGCTTTCAAGTCTGCAACCCTCTGCCAGTCGTCCAAAGGATTCGGATAAATGAATAGTGGAATGTAGAGAGCGGGACGAATGTTGAGAATGTCCGCAGCTGATAGGCCGCCGGCTGTTCCAGACCAATTGCCTGTTCCATCCAAGAAATGAGCTGCGTTATTATCAAGTTTCCTTAAAAGACCGTGAAGGGACGTTGTTGCATTTAGTGTCGTTACGTCGGTCGGTGCAGCTAATTCGTCAAGTTTGATTGGATCGGATTGTCCTGATTTGTGACTTGTTGCATGAGCTGAAGGCGTTCTGGCGTTTGACATTCTAGCATCGTTGCCCTGTACAACAACGCCTGATGCACTCTCACCATCGGTTGCTAATTCAACCGCACCTTTTACCGAAGTTGTGGCTGCAACAGCGGAAATATCGCAGCTGGAAGCTAATGTTTTGTTTGCTATGGTGACGGCATGGGTTTTGTAAAGACGTTCGTCATCCGCTACAAGTAACGGCTCTGTAACCGTCCTGTCGGCAGTGATAGCAGAGCCAACGGTAATGTAAGAGAATGTATTGAGAGGGTTTTGAGTACGTAATTTTGAACTCCGGTATTTTGTTATTGTGTTAACGGTCGCAACTTTAGGTGTTATGTCGGTGTTATCAAAATACGAATCTAAAGTATCCCAATCGTCTCCGCCCAGCGTATCGGCATTGCCTGGATCGGCGTTGATAAGGCGTTTAATGAATACCAATCTAAATGAAAACCCCTGATTTTGCAGTTAGAGAATTAAAAATCATCGTCGCCTTACGCCCGAACGATTCGATCGCCTTGGGATCATCTGTATGCCGGTATCAGCTATGTCCGTCACGGTGAAAGATAACGATGAGTATGAATCCCCCGTGAATGATTCCACCACTAGACTAAGCTCACCTTTTCATGCTGCAGGTTTATCGTTACGATAGAACGCCAATCAGATTCCGACCATTCGTCAGTTAATGAATAATCACGACGGACACCTTGCCAGAGCATGTCCTTTATTCCGGGGACGTCCTGCGGTGCAGTTTGATATTGCATTGCAATTCTAAAGACCTCTTCTTCCATCAATGCAAGTTCAGAATTGACTTCGCTACCGTCCCGATCTAATCGTTGCATTCGGAGGTTAACGGTCATGATTGAATTCAAAAGCAACCTCTTTCTTGATAGAATTTGGACTGGTATAGTCTCCATGTAGAGGACGCATACCTCGTAAGGACGATCAAAGCCATAAAAGCCTGTCCTGAAATCGAATTTATCGCTTGAAGGGAACGTTGTCGGCTTTGCAATGTCGGTAGGTGTTGTAATTGACCATTCATCGTAAAGATACCGGCATAGTAGGTTGCCAAACTTGGGGTTAGAAAAGTCTGTTCCTAATTCAGGGACGACAAAGGTGCTCATGTGATAGTCAAGCCATGCCTTGGAATTTCAACTGTTGGGTTAAGAATCCATGATTTATAGGCTGTCCTCCTTATCTTGGACGTTTCGCCTTCTATCGGGGTATCGATCTCATCTATGAATCCCTGTAAAGTGCCTATCATTTTTTCAAGGGACGCTTCTGCATCGGCTGATTGGGTAGAGTTGCCATAATGCTGCTTGACTAATAGTGCAGCTATTTCCGTCTCGTAGAGTTGTAACGCTCCATATTCCCTATCAAGGGTATCCCAATCGTCCTTGTTGGACATGGTTCGAATAAGCGAATAGACTTTGAACTGGTAGGATTTGATCTCATCATCCGTGAAATCACCAGCTACCGCCTTCCTTGCAAGTCGTCTGACTTCTTCGGTTACGCTGATAAAATCTGTGCCAAAATTGTAAACCATGTTTTAAAATTAAAAAGGAGGGTTTAAGGAGGTAATTGCTTGCTGTTTTTACCTTCTATTTTCCGGCCAAAGCCGCGTGTGGTAGGTTGAGTCGGAGCATCCGGATCCTGCTCAACGTCTGGATCATAGCGACCGACTTCGGTGTAATACGACGAGGACAACTAGGTGTTTGTCGCCTTCCTTACTACGAGCACTACTACAATTATTATTCCAACTATCAGCAATATTAGGCCTACTCCAAACAGTATATAGCAGATGTTACCGATTGCAGCTGGTATTGGCCCAAGATATCCATAAGCAGCAAGGCCAAATATTGCGGCTATGATTGCACCGGCAATAATTAAACTCCAACCAGTTCCAGTATTCAATTTCTAGTTTGCCCTTATCTTATCTGCTAACGCTGACATGAAACCGGACGCTGTGATTCCTGCTACGATAGCACCGCCTGTCGTGTAAGCTGCAACTGATGGCAGATTGTTTACCACAAATGCTAACGTTATTCCAATTCCTGAAACCAAACCGAATGTGAATCGATACTTGTATTCCTCAAAAAATCCTCTGGATTTCTGCGTTAAAATGTATTTTTCTTCGGGTGTTCGTTGATCTTCTGGCTTCGCATAAATTTCTTCCTGCTTAGTTTCCAATTTGTTTTTTGTTAAAAAGTATGGAAATAATGTCATTAATGCAGAGCCTATAAAGCCGCCGAATACCACGAATGCGATATTGACTAATTCTTCCAACGTAATCTATATCGTTCTTTGCCTCGGAAGGCAACGAGAAGTATTAAAAAAAGGGGGGTTGGGTTAGAAAATCTAAGTCTAACCGCCGTTCTCTACAGGAACCGTGCCGTTATCAACCCCACCGCCAGTACTACCAGAATCATTGCCAGTTGTACCGTTATCGACGGGAGGGATGACAATCACTGTGCCATTATCAGAGGGTGGAATTACGACAGTTCCGTTATCGGTTGGCGGGACAACTACAGTACCGTTATCGCTAGGAGTTGTAGAATTGACTTCAACACATCCTATTGTATCTGGTGCTCCAACTGTGCAAACTATTTGACCGCTTGTAAAGTTCAAGAGAATAGTTGCTGTTGCGTCCCTTCCATCTACACCGTCACGTCCGTTAGTGCCGTTCACACCATCGCGACCATTGACGCCGTTTGTTCCGTTAATGCCGTCCTTTCCATTCAGGCCATCTATACCGTTAGTGCCATTTACGCCGTTTAGACCATCTCGGCCATTAGTGCCATTGATACCGTCCCTACCTGGGGCACCGTCCTGACCGTTAGTACCGTTTGTTCCATTGATACCATCTCGGCCATTCACACCGTTAATACCATCCTTACCGTCCTTTCCATCCTTGCCTGCTTTGCCTGCAGGAAGATTGACGATGATGTTTTTGGTGTTTGTTTTTTCAAATGTGACACCTTTGGTCGTATTAATGTCCGCTCTTACTGAAGCGATTGATGCTCCTGCTACTACCAAAGAGGCTATAGCACCAAGCATGATCGCCAGTGTAATATTTTTCGTGGTTGATGTATACATCGTCCTTTATTAGGCGACACTGTATTTAAGTGGTGGACGATATGTTGATTGGTTTTAGATCTGACATGTTCAATAGTTTAGCTAATTCTCTTGCAATATGGTTTGTGTCTATGATCATAGCTCTGTTTAATTTAGTCAGGTTCAGGTTTTCCGCAGTGTGAGCGTTTTGAAAGTTTGTTATGTTGATCTGCAAGTTAGTTAGATCGATTATATGTTGCTGGTTATCGATGATCGTATCGTATGTTTTGCCTAGGTCATGTAATGTAAATTTAGTTGAATTTGATATTGTGTGTAGTGTTTCGTTAATTGCGATACCGTTGGTTTTGCTTTGAGTGGCTAATTTGTGAACGAGATCGTATAGATCAGCAGCTATGAGTCCACCTACCACAAGGGCTATTATTAATGCGAGTAGCGTACTTGCGTTAAGAATTATATTTATTGTCATGGTCTGTTACTTTTTGCTCCCTAAATTCATGCTCTATTTTTTCTTTTCTTATTCTGAAACTTTCAAGTCTTGCTTCTAATTCAACTATTTTTGTGTTCAATTCTTCTATCTTTGTCATTATGAATGGTTTCGTTTTCTTCCATTCTATCGTACCTTCTCTGTCAAGTTCCTCGACATAACGTCTTAAGGATTCAAGGTTTCGTTTTAATTCGGCGATATCGTCGGTGGTAACTAGAGCAGCTATCTTTATGGCTTCTAGCTTGCCTTCAATTCGTTCGTAAAAGCGACATGTAGTTTCGTTTATCTCTTTTGTTATAGCATCTCTGTTTTTTTCCTGTTGTAATTTTTGGTCTTTCTTGTATGACCTTATTTGAAAGAACGTTGTGATTAAAATGGCCATGATGCCAAATATCGTCCCTATCTGGCCTACATCATGGACGTCAAACCCGGATACCATCTTTGTCCATTTTAAGGAAAAGAAATGAAAAGTAGGAACTAAATTATATCATAAAGGTTGATAGATCTTTTCTTCTTGTGTCTTTATACGCTCAACTTGTTTTTTGGTCATGACCGTCCCGTCTTTGTTATACGTCCACCTGACAACGTCCCCATTCCATGGCTTGAAAAAGTATTCGTAGTCTTGGAGAGCAACGCGTCTTCCTATCCTCTTTGCAGCAGGTAGCATGCCATGATGATATATTTCCCAGTGGATATTTTGAAATGCCCAGTTGTCCCCATGCTGCAACATCTCTTTGCTTCTAAACTTTCGATCTGTAGTGACTCGAACGCCGTCAACTATCATGTTTTCGTGTAGTAGGAGAGGACAATCTAATATTGGATCTTGCTTCTTGTTATTCCATCTCCATTCTCGTATCTCGTCGTCGGTAACTGATTTATCGCAAAAAGTATAATGGGTCAGAGCATACCGCATATTGCCAGGGTCTTTATGTACCCTTACGTATTTGTTCCAGTGGTTTGAAAGGACTTCGTTATGTTGCTTTGACCAAACGTCCTCGCCAGGTATCCAGCACCACATGTAAAAAAGGCGGTCGTCCCAGTGCTTTAGTAACAGGTCAAGATGCTTTTCAAACAGATCCCAGTTTTGATATTCAGGGTGCAGGAAATCGTCTGTATCAAACACGATAAGATAGTCGCAGTCCTTTTCACCTGCAATATCAAGACAACGTTGCCTTTTGGTCATCTGATCTGCTGTAAATTTTTCATAGGTTAGTTTGTCGCCGAAGTTGGTGAACGCTACGTGTTTGGTATCGTCCGTTGAGAAGTCAGGTAATGGGTGTTTCTTCATTTCGGGACTTTGCGGTGTTTGATACTTGCCGTCTATCATGATTATTTCGTCCACATGGTCATACCAGGGTGCTATCGCTCTGACAAGTTCGTTCGCTGAATTGTAACAGGATACGCCTAAAGCTTTTCTCATCTCATCTCATCCACCTATCTAATGTCTCGTCAGCATATTTTTTATCCAAATGTTTATCATAGAAATGAACGAATAGTAGTGTGCAGCAAACATATACAATCATGCCTGTGATAAAATAAGGGAATAGATTATCACTGCTCATCTCATACCGGCTCAAAAATTATTTCGGCTGCTTTTTTGCCTACCTGTATTTCGTTTGGATGAACGTTCAAGTGTACTGTTTTAACACGCAAATCTGAATACTGGCTTATGCCTTTTTTGTAAATGTCAAGTGAAAAGCAAGAATCAACACAGCAACCGTCCCGCCTGAACGGAACCTCTTCGACTGTTTTTCTATTTATGAATGTTAAAGGAAATCCTGCATATCTTACGAGGATGATTGGTTCTTGATATGACTGCATGTCTTCATAGACTTTTCTAATAGCGTCTATCGTTGCCATGTGTATAAAATCATAATCTTCATACTGTCCTTTTATTGGGGGATCTGGGGGCAGTGAGAACGATATGTTTGAATCGGCCATGGATTCGGTTTCTTGTTCTCCTTTCCAGTAAGGAGTTAATCTTATTGTATTCCTGCAATATCCGCTTATGACGTCATAGTCGTATGAATCGTCTTTAAGCAGTTTGAAATCGATAGGCGTAATGATAAGGTCATCGGGTAGGATAACGAGGTGTGTGAAACGCTTGTTGTCAAGGAAATAATCGCGTGCTACTTTGTAGGCGTCTTCTTCTGCGTGGTATTTCACCCACAGTTTTTCGGCTTCTATATGTGCTGTGGCTTCCCTAAACAGCGGGACGTTTCTCGGACTGGGGATGAAGATTAATGGTCTGTTCATATTCATGCACTATATTTTTGAAGTTGCGAAAGGAGTTGTCTATCGTTTCTTTTGCTCGTGACTTGACTTCTTCCATAATCAGATATTTGTTCATGTTGCCCTGTGGAGATACGATCCACCATTCAGGATGAGTTAAAATTTCCATCTTATTATATTTGCCTATCTGTTTGCAAAAACACCCTTCACGCCAATTCCTTGCTGAATCTGATATGTATTTGTAGCCGTCTGGCCTTGGTTCTGGAATGCCAAATTCTGGTGTCAGGTTAACCATGTGTCGTCGCCAATCGGTAACTTTGCTACCGACGATAAAGGTCAGCGTGTCAAAGTCGTTTGGTAAGTAGGAACGTGTATCAATATGCAACCCTATAATGTGGCCCATGCTTTTAATCTCACGAATTTGTTCCATACTTTCTGGCGAGGTTGCGTTGTATAGTTCACTATGCAGCATGATGTAATACGTTGCCGATATATCGTGACGATGTTCTTCTTTGGCCAGTGTCAATGCTGCCTCTAGTGACATATCAACGTCATGTCTCAGATGGACGTGTCTTTTAGTATTGGCGTTTGGAATGATAACGTATTCTGCTAATATGTAATCATACAGGGTTTTGAAGTAGTGCTTTAGTGAAAAATCGCAACTACAATTTTGTGCCAAGAGGGACAGTCCTTGGATCTTTCGATTTTGCTTGCAGATCTGCCAGTTCCTGATAGGATAGGTTTACAAATTGTTCGTAAGTGAAGCCCGTTCTGTTACTAAGAAACTTGACGACAAATGTGATCGTTTCTCTGTCGGTGCCAATTGATTCTTCAATTAGTTTATCAATCAGCTTATGATCTTTGTCCCATGGAATGTAATATACTGTCCTCTCTCCAGAGCGTTCGTAGCCTACAATCTGGCCTTTCTCGGTAACCTTCTCCTTTAGTTGTTCAAGGAAGACGCCTTCAATATGTCCCATGACCTGCCTTTGTCGGATATCGTCCCCTTTCCAATCCTTCGCTATCCAATCTACCGAGTAGGTAAGGAATTCTTTGCGTGCAAGGTTTTTCGAAGTGTAGTCAATAGCCTTTAGACGCATGAATGAGTTTACCCTGAATCGAATCGGCCCTTTGGTGAGATCGACTCGCTGTAAAAAGTCCTCATGAAAGTCGTGTACTCTTTGCACCTTCTCTGGAATGTGTTCTTCAAAACCGTTATCAATATAAGATTGATACGTTTTGTCGTTATATTCTAACTTTTTTTGTGGTTTTTCGGATTCTTGTGGTTTTAAACTTGAGGCAATACGTGCCATAAAATGCTAAAAATGAAATGAAAAGATGGGAAGTAAGGATGTTTCGTTATCGTTTTCTTCGACGTTTTCTTCTAGTTGACCACCTATACACCGTGGACTTAAGCCGCTATACCAGTTATTTCGTAAACGTTTGCTGGCTCTACGGTGTCTGGTTTGTAATACACTTTCGTAACGTATCTTCTTGTCTCAGCGTCAGGATCGGCAACGGTGTATGCTCTTGTTGGCCCACCAAAGTTCTTGATTGCTTCGTCATTAAGTAACCATCCTGCTGTACTTGAACTGAAGGCGTTGTCCCTCACCCATGTAACACCGCCGTATGCTGGGAATGGCCCTACTTGTTCATCAACTGATGATTGCGTTGGCAATGGGGATAACGGTGCACCACGTATGATATCGTTCAGTGCCCATTCATTGTAAATGAATCCCTTTGAGAAGAATTTATTCAGTGGTTTATTGAGATTTTCAGATATGCCAATCAGTGTCGTTATCGTATCAAGTGGATTGTTTTGCGATACTGGTGGTGTTCCGGATCTCAAGCCTCCGTCAACTCCTGCCTGTGTATGAACTGTGTTTGATTCAATTTCTGCTACGACCATAGCGTTCTCTGCATTCTCTCGTTTGTCCTGTAATCTCGATACTAATCTTGGGAACGGATTGTCTCCATTGATAACTAGTTCTGCTCGTTCTGTTATTGCGACTGCTCCTCCGTGCTTTGTGACTGAGATCGTTAGCAGGCTTCCAGTTCCACCGCTTGGCTCTGGACTCTTGCCTTCTGCAAGGTTTTGATGCCATTTCAGATCGTCGTCAAAGGCAGCGAATTTGCCACTAAGGTTAGGCACAGAGATCGTTTCGAATTGTGCTTTAGTTATTCCTCTTTTGATTGGTGTTTGGGTTGTTTGACCGATGATCGTAACGTTCTGGAAATCTGAATAATCGGTGCTGGTGATCAGAGCTGATGCAGCTGATCTTCGTGCAAGAGGACTGCCTAGTTGCTGTGCTTGATGAGCTTTATCGGTGAATTCAATCGCGAGATCGAGAAAGTTATACTCTCTCTTTCCGTTGTTGAAATATATTTCCTCAAGGGGACTGTTTACTGATGCAGCCTTGCTTATATGTGGCAGGCTGTTCATGTATGCAGCAACGTTCATCAGTGGTATTTCATATACTGGTACTTTCCGATACGGATCGTCCACATAGACAATAGAATCCGCAGGGTTGTACACTACCGGAAATTCAATTTTTGCTAAACTGTTTGCCATTTTTATCATTCTCCCTCTTAACCGATCTTCTTCCTGATCCTCCAAGCTTCCCCGGCCGCACCGTTCGTCGCTTGTGTATCAAGTCCACTACCTTCGCCATAATGACCAACGTATGACCATTGCCCGCCGAAAACCTGTTTCGCTTTGCCACCCGTATCAGGGCCAACGTCCGCTCCTGGCTTAATGTTGCCATTTCCTTCAACGTATATTTCTGAACCAGGGCCGGTAACGATTAGAAGTGTATCATCAGCATCAAGATTTAATGGTGCAAGAGCTGGGACAACTCCCATTCGTCCCGTACTGCCGGACGTTCCGATTGCCCAAATACCTGTATTCTCTGTTAGAAACACAATTCTTCCGGGAGCAATTGCTGAACTGGAACCGGTTGCTTTAGTACCGACTTCAATTTGCCTGTCCATGTCCCATTTGTCGCCATAGCCTGGTTTTCCAAGCAGTTGTGCGAGTGTTAATGCCGTCATTTAGCGAACCCCCATAATCGTATTTTGGATTAATTCGACCGCGTTGAAGTCAAGAGCTGATGCTTTTGATTTCTTTGCCTTGTCCTCTTCTGGGATATCAGGTTCTTTTGTCAGAGATGATGCTTTGCTACCTTTCTTAGCACCGCCTGTTTCTGCTGGCTTGTCACCTTCTTCCTTCTTTTCGTCCTCTTCTGGAGGAGTTGAGAGGTGTTTTAAAACATCGTCTGCGATCTCTTTTACAACATCGACGTTCTTTAATCCGTCATGAGCCTGATATTTTTTTATCAAGGCTTCTTTTACTGCTGGGTCTTTTACGTTGCCCCAGACATTGTTTAGTGTATTAATTTTATCCTTAGTCTCTAATGCAGTAACCTTTTCTTTCCACATTGCCTCTTCTTTTGCAGCTGCTTCCTTCTTGATCTTCTCTAGCTCTTCGGCCGTTATCGATATTTGATTAACTGTCGGTAAAGGTGCAGCAGTGCCAGGCTCTTTTGTTAAAAGTGTGGTAGTTCCGCCTGTAGATGGAATTGAAGTTGAAGCATTAGTGACTTCGCCTAAATTGTTTTCTGGCATAGTATGTTGCAATGAGGCGGCCTTAGAGACATAGGAACTAAGAATTCCAGCACTCTCGCTATCGCTTTTTTCGCAAGGAACGATAGTCAGCAGAGAAGAACCAAGCGAACGTTCGCATTCAGCTGCACTACCTGTACAGAATTTCGAAATGATTGCTTCGGTTCCAAATGCACCCCTGTCAACTAATGCAGTTCCAACAGGTCGCCATTTCGTTATGTTCCAATCAGGGCCTTCTATAGGCATGATATGAGGTGAAATTGAGAATGGTGTCCATGTGGTAGGGCCGTATTGTTGGAGGATGGCGGACGCTTTGCTGTCCCTTAATTTGATAATAAAGTCGTAAAAGTAATCGTTCGTTCCGTCAGGATAGTAATATGGGCCTAGGATTTTGGTTATCTTGCCATGGCTGTGAGTTGCATATCCTCTTAATAGATCTTCTTCGGTATCGTTTCCGAAATAATGGCCTTTTGTAGGGCCTTTTAATGCGTGTGGAATAATTGCAAAGTTGTGGCCTCCAAATTGCTTTACGAGATCATGCCCTGTCTCTTTTGAGATAGCGACATTGTTTCCATTTAGCTTTGTAGATATGCCGAACGATCTGATGTAGTTGCCCGTTTCGTTGGAGAAGGACTGAATTGGTTGCGGCTCTCTAACCTCTAATTGGAGTTGCGACACAAAGCAAAGTTAATCAGAAAGAACGTTGAGAAGTAAAGTTCGGATAAGGGGTTTGCCTGCGGTTAAGATTGAGGCAAACCTGTATCGCCCAAGTTCGCTGGCAGATAGTAAAACAGGGCGTTTAATCGCACGCCCACCTCATCCGATCAGATAACGTTTAAAACTATTGTAGCGTAATTATAGTTAGGTCTGTTTTGCCTCGTGGCATTGGCGAGCTGCCCTAAAACCAATTTGAACATTATCGGCAGAGGTCGGGTTTCCTATGCCCCCTCTGTCGATATCTTTTAGTAAACGAATGGTTGTATAACGTTCCCGGAAGTGGGGGCGAGATTAGATGCAATCTCCGAAGAAACCTCTACCAGTTAGTCATCGTGTAGAGAGCGTTTCACTAACCTATTTCCGGGGATTCTACAATTGGAATTAATTTACACCTGCAATATTTGTGAGTGTCATCAACTGGAATAACGATACCTGGGTCGCCAGCGTCCCATTCCATGCCATCAAGCGGAGCACATATTTTTGGATCTACCTCGGCGTCTTGTTTGGTGGTAAACCTGACCCTGCCTGTTAAGCCCAGTTCCCTTATTTCAAAAGGGACGTCTAATTCAATATTGAATTCTGCGTTGTCGAAGGATGGGGACGGTGTACTAATAGGAGGAGGGGGAGGAGGCAAAGGGGCATTTGCCAAAGCAACAGGTAGTTTAGATTGAATTGAACGATTGTAAGCAATTATGACTGCTGCTGCACCTATGCCAATCATTGCAGCTTTGGTATCGAACGATCTCTTTTTGACCAGTTCATCGTCCTCTAATACGAATTCATGTTCTCTCTGGACAAGTTTGCCTGTTGTAATCCAGAATTGATTTGTCATTTGTTCTGCTATTGCTGCAATGTTTGTAATGTCCGTTACCGAGGTAAACAGTTGGAAGTCTGGAGCCTTTGCAAGTATGGCATCATTTACTACCTCGGTTCCATGTAGATAAGAATCCTGTACAGCCTTTCTGATTATTGTTCGTACCTCTGCATCGTGACGTTGTTTGAAGATCTCAATTGGTAATAAAGCGGCGTATGGTTTGATCTTTTTGTTATAGAGAGCGTTCAGCCTGCGGTTAACGCTATTTTCCAAACGGGATAGCTGGTTGCTGACTTCTTTGCTGATTTTGCTTATTGATTTGGTTACCATTTCCGTTTCCGTTTCCGTTACCGTTCGTCCTAGCAGCTAGAGCATCGGCGATGGCTAAATCTCTTGCCTTCTTTTCTGCTGCTTTTTCGTCAGCCATCTCCTTTTCAATTCTATCTACAAGATCCTTTCTGTTGATATCTTTAGCGACGTCCGCTGCATTCATAACGCCAATATCTACAAGGATTTTGTCTGATTCTATAATGTCCTTTCTTACTTCAAAGTTGATATCTGGGAATACGACCTTGATATTGATAGGAGCTGCGATAACGTCCTTTAATTCGATATTAAGATGGTCTGCCAGGATGGTAGCATAGTAATAATCTTCTAACGTCCCCTGCCATGACGTTCGTTCTCCCTCAAGTACGCCTGCTTTGTACACCTGCATGACCTGATTAGCGGTAGCGAAGTTTGCAGTGTCCTCAAAAGTCATGAACATTGGACTGTTCAGACATTTGGCCATGTATTTGCCGTCTCCTTCCCTGAAGTTGATTAGCTGCATTGGATCTCTGCCTAAATCATGGACTTCTGCCTTGAAGTTTGGAAACGGTGTAACAGTCCAGGTTCCCTGATTCAGGGATTCGTTCATAGCATCGACGTCGCCTTGCTTTGAACTACCAGGGTAAACTATTCCGACCGCAGCTGATAATGCTTTGGCCTGCTCTGGGCCGTCCTCATCGTTGATGACGTCATCAGTTTGCGAAACAGACAGTATTGGCCATACTGCCGAGAGGCCTGAATAATTCGTATTGTCATAAAGGTTGTTATCGTCGTGCCATATCGGTATCAAATTCTCTGCTGCGATATGCCGCTTTGTTTCCTTGAAGCCTGAGCCACTACCCTCGTCGTAGAAATACCCTTTGAAAACGCCACTGCGAATATCAACGTCCACTTCAACAAGACGTATCGAATTAAGGTGACGCAATGCAAGAGGTTCTCCAAAGCGGTTCCATTCTGGTGTTTTTGGGAACCTGATAATCTCTAATGCTCCTTTTCCAAATACGAATTTGGAATTAAGCAGCTTGTTACTACGGTCGTGGAGTTTTACCCTTTTGTTGCAGCGGACGATCTTCTTTCGGAGGTCTTTGATTCTTGCTGGCTTTGACGGATAGCCTTCCATTTCGATAACAAGGGTATCATCGGCTATCTCCTTCAGTAACGTTTTAGTTTCCTGTTCTGATGAACCTTCAATCACTTCGTCGTTAGGTTCGATAACTGCCTTCGTCCTTTTTGGATTGATAAGTATAATGTTTTTGTTAAGGAACGTCCTCACCATTCCGTTATTGACATAAGCGTCGGCACATTGCAATAACTGCGGTCTTGTTAGAACGGAACGAACTTGTGCTATTGTTGAAGAAGCAAGTCCCCTTCTTGATACTTCGTGTTTGAATGACCTTTTTGGGGTTGTTTTTGGTTTGTCTGCATCTCGTTCGATTCTAATCGGGAGATCGTCATCATGCTGCAACTTGGTTTTAGTGGACAATAAGCGTAAAGTTAATTTATTTGCGTTGAGAAGTAACCACGAGCTACAGCGATTGGCAACAAGTGAGATCTTACAATTCGTTGTTAGTACCGATACGGTGCGTTGCCCGCCGCCGGTGGCGTGTTCTTTATTCTAAACGTTTCTTAAATTGAGGGGTTATCGCCTAACTTGGTCATGGCACTTGCCTTGGATGGGGACACCCTGAGAACGCAAGTATAATGTCGGTTCGAATCCGGCTAACCCCATTTACGTTATGTTACGCTATAGCGGTTATGTCAAAATTTGCGGCATGGTCTGCCGCAATTTTTACAATCTTAATACTCAGAATATGAAATTAATTGCGATCCTTCCCTTAATTCTTGACGAATATCAGGGTCGGCTACAAAGTCCCATTCGTTCTTCTTTCCACGGCTGTTACGACCTAAACGTCCTTTGAGAGATATCGCTTTAGGTGACCCTCTGTCCTGAAATGGATTGGTCGAGGGCACCAGCTCTGTCGTTAATCGTCCTTCTCTCTTCAAATTGTAGATTGGTTCAATGTGTCCACAACGAACACATTGTCGCCAAAGGTGTGCATCGGCCTTCGGTGGAATAACGTTGCCTTCCTCGTCTAGGTAGAGCCTGGCACCCATCAGGCTTTTGACGTTTACTTTCAGGCATTTGGGACAATATGAAACGGTTTCACCATGAGCTTTAGTTTGAATAGCGGTTGAGGACGTTCTTTTTATCAAATCAAATCAAGTCTTCTGTTATCGACAACGCTTCATCGGAACTAAGCAGGCATCTCAAACTGTCAAGGGAATCGTCATAAGTTGTCTCTTCCTTTTTGAGATCCCATTCCACGGCTGTCGCTGTTCTGAGGGACGTTATCAGTTTATCGTACCTCCTTGGGATAGCGATCATGCCCCTGGACATAAAGGACGCTGTCTTTCTGAGCATGTATTCATGGTTGCGGAAGTTGACTGGTATTATTGAATAGGAATGAACTGAAACGTCCTCTGTCTTCTTCCAGAACGTCGTCTCTCCAAAAGCGACCTTTGCTTCGTTTATGAAGCCTGCATTTGACGAATCTATGAACCATTTCAAATTGTGGATCTCTTTGTGTAGATCGAACATATCGTCCACTACCTGGCTTGGTGCAATTCGTTCCTTCCTGTCGTATTCCTTTCCGTAGATGATGCGGACGATACCAAATTCGCCTTCGTATTCCATCAGCTCTCCTATGTAGAGAGCAGTATTAGAAGAGCCGAAGCCTTCGTCCACGCCTGCAAGGTGTATTCTATCTGGCCTTATTTCATAATCTTTGAACTGCTCACCTAATTCAATAGCCCTGTTTATGTCATAAGTGGAGAATACGTTGCCAATCTTACCAGTGTACTTTAAGTCGTATTCCCTGTCGAAGGACGGCGATATCTTTTGGATATCGATCTCTTCCTGCGTGAACATCTTGCCTATGCCCCACTGGTAGTTGAAAAAAAGGCGACGATAGATGCATTTGTCCTCTTCTTCTTGCTCTATCATTTGAAATAATTTGTCTGGTTTGTCGGGTGTGGACACCATAACGATATATGGTTTTGATTTTGTAATGTATCTCTCGGTCGTATCTCGAACTTCCTGGATATCAGACTTTTTGAAGAAGTCGCCTTCGTCTATGAATATGAATTTTGGAGACGTTAATCCCCTGTAGGTGGCAAGGTGGTTTGAAGGGAACGCTTTGATAACGACGTTGTTTATCTCGATAACGGTTTCCTTGTTTTGAATATAGATGCCTATTCTGTCAAAGATCTGCTTCATTCGCTCGATGAGGCCTGTTGCTATATCGATGGACGGCCCTGTTATGATGCACATCTGGCTGTTTGAATAGCGATTGTCCCTTGTGCAGAGCCATAACATTATCCTGAGAATGAATTCGGTTACGCCGAGGCCTGTTGCCTTCTTCACCCAAACATGTCTATCTTTTGGGTGCTCACCTTTGTCGAGATAGAAAATGGTATCGAAAATAATCTTTTGATAATCGAAAAATGGGTTTGTCAGGCCTGTCTTCTCGCTGACTGGCAGCCCGACTATGTGATTAAAACAGCAGTCATCGTTATGAAGTTTCG
>AR_comb_assmDRAFT_10513527_pt1 | contig 42467 bp, 33 predicted proteins | sample ArasoioldDNA_FD_10543 | JGI IMG/M metagenome (IMG submission 10543) | reverse complement strand
TTACCTGCGATCGGGAGACTACTCAAAAGCAGAAGTCAATCTGAAACGCGCGCTCAAACTTAAGCCTGATTTTGTTGAGACGCAATATCTACTGGCTCAAGCGTATTCCGATCAATCGAGGCCTTTGGATGCACTTGAGTTGCTTGTGCGGGCTCACAAACTGGCGCCTGAAAACACGGACATCATCTTCCTCATGGCGCGAGTAAGCATGAGTCAGAACTACTTCGAGGATGCCATACCGTTATTGGAGTCCGGCATCAAGCTGGCGCCACAGCGAGCGGACCTGCGTGCTGCCCTCGGAGAAAGCTACTTCATGTCGGGAAAAGCCGAGAAGGCTATCGACGAATTCAAGGCCCTTATTGCACTGGAGCCCTCGGCGCGCTCCTACACATTCCTCGGCCTCTCCTATCGCCACCTGGGGCGTTTCGACGAAGCGGCGAAGTACTTTCAGGAAGGTTTGAAACTCGACCCGCACAATGCCGCTTGTCTATTTAATCTCGGCTTTATTGAAGAGCGGCAAGGCAATACTGCGCGGGCGGAGCAGTTGTTCCAGCAAGCGCTCCGCTCGAACCCTGATTTTTCAGAGGCACTTCTTGAACTTGCCAACCTTCGGATCAGCGAGAAGAAATACTCCGAAGCCGCCGAGTTGCTTCGTCATTATGTGAAGGTTAGCCGAGATGCTGCAACCGGCTATTACAAGCTCGCGATGGTCGAGCGCAATCTGCATCAGATGGAGGCCGCCCAACGCGATCTGAACGTGTTTCAGACGCTATCGAAGAATTCTGCGGGTGGGCCATATCCCTATCAGCATCTGTTTGACTACCTCGATAACCGCTCCAAGCTGTCGCTTGAGGCCCGAACTGAACTTGATGTCACAGCGCTGATGGATCAGATCCAGAAACATCCGGGACAAACTCAGGATCTTTACTTACTCGCTGAAACGTACCTGAAGCTGGGCAATGTGAGCGACGCGCGAAAAACGATCGAACAACTCGATCAACTCAGCGCTGACGACTATCGCACGCAAACCGGCATTGGGGTACTGCTTGCGCGTTATCGCATGTATGACGACGCGATTCAGCATTTTCAAAGGGCTTTACAAGCAAACCCCGATTCTGATGACGTGAAGTTTGATTTAGCCGATGCTTATTTTCGCAAAGGTCTCTACAGCGAAGCACTCGACGCGGCGCAGAAGGTCTCGGCTCGCGGACAGCAAGACGACGCATACCTAGCGCTGCTCGGCGACATACTGTCCCATCTTGGCGAGACGTCGAAAGCCATGCAGATCTTCCGGAGCGCCATTGAACGGAGTCCCGACAATGACCAGCACTATCTCTCACTGACCCTGGTACAGTTGCGCGCAAATGATGTCAACGCTGCGGAACAAACGTTACAAACCGGACTCCGGCGAATCCCCAGTTCAGGAAAAGTCATCTGGGGCCTGGGACTCATCTCTGTGCTCCGTGGAAATTCGCAGCAGGCCGCAGAACGCTTGGAACGTGCCGTCGATCTCCTGCCGGAGTGGGCCGGTAGTTACTCTACCCTCGGAGTCTTCTACTACCAGACGGGGCAAATCGAGAAAGCTCGAGAAGTGCTCGACCGATTTAAGGGAAGCAGCGCCGCCGGCCTCGATGTAAACCGCATCGAGGAAGTACTTTCCAAGACCGCAGCCGAGACTCCCGCTCCGGCTCAACCCATCCCGATGGCCGCACGCCAGCAAGTACTTCAAATGGCCTTGCTGATTGCGGATCGCAGTTTGTGAGGAATGGAGGCAAAGGTCATAGTCCGCGAGCATCACTCTCCGCATCTTGTGGCGATAGCGATGCTCTCCATCGCGAGTTGTATTCTTCCAACTATCACCTCGGGGCAAACGACAAAGTCTGGGTCTTCCATCCCCGTTCGCTTTACTGATGTCCGCGAGGCCGCCAAGATCACTTTCCTGCAGGACTCCACGCAAACAGAAGAGAAGTACTACCTTGAAACCATGGGCACCGGTGTTGCATGGATCGACTACGACCAGGACGGTTTGATGGATTTATATTTCGTTCAGTCTGGTCCAACTGACATCTATAAACCGCCACGACCTCTACGTTGCGCGCTCTACCACAATAACGGCGATGGAACATTTACCGATGTAACCGAGAAGGCCGGAGTGGCCGGCGAAGGACACTACGGACAGGGTGTCGCGGTTGGCGACTTCGACAACGATGGGTATCCCGATATTTACGTCACCGGCTATGGGCGTGCCATTCTCTATCACAACAACGGAAATGGAACTTTCACGGATATCACGACCAAAGCCGGCGTGGCAGACGAGGGCGGATGGTCGACCAGCGCGGGGTGGTTTGACTACGACAAGGATGGCTGGCTGGATCTAGTTGTCACAAATTACATTGAATGGAGCCCGAAGAATAATCTTTGGTGCGGCGAGCATCGGCCCGGATACCGGTCCTACTGCCATCCCGGTAACTATAAAGGGCAGCGCATCAAGCTCTACCACAACAATCATGACGGAACCTTCACCGATGTAAGCGACGCCTCGGGCGTTGGGAAGCCGGAAGCAAAGGGAATGGGCGTCGTACTTGCCGATTTCAACAATGATGGGTGGCCAGATATCGCAATTGCTAATGACTCCTGGCCGAACTTCCTTTTTATCAACAAACACAACGGGACCTTTGAAGACGTGTCCCTGGTGTCTGGAATTGCCGCGAGCGAGGATGGGCGATACGAAGCCGGGATGGGCATAGACGCTGCCGACGTCGACGGCGACGGATGGCAGGATGTTTACATCACTCACCTGGATTTCGAATTGAACCGCTTATATCGCAACAGCCGCGACGGCACGTTTACCGATGAAACGTTTCGCTCGCGTATCGGGAACAAGGCGGTTTTGCTGAGCGGTGTCGCAGCCAAGTTTCTGGACTACGACAACGACGGATGGAACGACATCCTCCAACTCAACGGTTCAATGCTCGACAACGTTGCGCTCTATCACAGCGAGGTATCCTACAAAGAACCGCTGCTCATGTACCGTAACTTGGGGAAAGGTCAATTCGATAAGGTATCGGAATCGCTCGGCCCGGATTTCATTCGTCCGATTGTTGGGCGTGGACTCGCAACCGCAGACTACGACAATGACGGCGATATCGACATCGTCACCAACAATCGCGGAGACTATCCGTCTCTCTTGCGCAATGACGGAGGCAATGCAAACCATTGGCTGACGGTTCAACTGGTCGGAACCAAGTCCAACCGGGACGGCATCGGCACCTCACTCAAGCTGATTTCAGAGGGATTCACTGAGGTAGAACAAGCGAAGGGAGGAATGAGCTACATGTCGGCCAGTGATCCCCGCATTCACTTCGGCCTTGGCGCGCGTACGAAGATCGAGTCCCTCGAAATTACGTGGCCGAGCGGGGCTAAGGACAAGTTGTCGACAGTACCCATCGATCAGATCATCACAGTCAAAGAAGGCGCAGGAATAGTCCCTCGTCCATTTCCGAAGATTCCGAGCACGAAATGAAATTTGCCCGTCGACACTTCCTTGGCTCATCTCTGGTCATGCTCAGCAGCTCGTTGGTCGAAGCACTTGCCACTCCGCTGTGGAAGTGGACGTCCAGCCTGCACATTCAGTCTTCGGCAGCTCCCACGGCAGTGTCGCCGGTTCAGTTCGTCGATGTCGCGCGCGAAGCCGGACTCACCACTCCCAACGTCTGGGGCGGCACTGATCACAAACGCCAGATCATCGAAGCAAAGGGCAGCGGCCTCGCATTCTTTGACTACGATCAGGACGGCTGGCTCGACATCTACCTGACAAACGGAACGCGGCTCAATGAGAAATGGCCCGCCGGGAAGGAGCCTACTTCACATCTTTACAAGAACAACCGTGATGGAACCTTCACGGATGTGACAGAAAAATCTGGTCTCGCGCGAACCGGTTGGCAAACAGGAGTTTGCGTTGGTGACTATGACAACGATGGATGGGACGACCTGTTTTGTTGCTTCTGGGGAAACAACGTTCTATTCCATAACAACGGTGATGGGACATTTACCGATGTCACTCGTAAAGCGGGAGTGTACGATCCGCGCGTGCGATGGGGCGCGGGCTGTACATTTCTGGACTATGACCGCGATGGACGCCTCGATCTATTCGTCTGCAACTACATTCAACTGGACAGAGACAAAGTATTATCCTCCGGCGACGCTGCAACCTGCCAATGGAAGGGCATCCCGGTCATGTGTGGTCCCCGCGGATTAACGGGTGACACCAACGTTCTCTATCACAACAATGGCGACGGCACGTTTACCGATGTCTCGCAGAAAGCCGGGATTCTAAAGCCTGGCCCACGATATTCGATCACAGCTGTAGCCAGCGATTTCGACAACGACGGCTGGCCTGACATCTACGTCGCGGTCGACTCCGAGCCCTCAATTCTTTTCCGCAACAACCATGACGGCACTTTTACCGACATCGCGGTAATGGCTGGGTGTGCCTACAGTGAGAACGGGCATGAACAGGCTGGCATGGGCGTCGGTGTTGGCGACTACGACTGCGACGGCTGGTTGGACATCTTCAAAACCAATTTCGCTGACGACACTTGCAACCTGTATCACAACAATGGAGACGGCACATTCAGCGACGTCACTTTTTCTTCAGGAATCGGCATCAACAATCAGTATGTGGCGTGGGGTTGCGCATTTGTGGACTACGACAATGACGGTTGGCCCGACATCATCCAGGTGAATGGACACGTGTATCCTGAAATCGGAGGTCGCGAAATCGGACAGACCTTCACAAACCCGCGCCTGGTGTATAAGAACATGGGTAACGGACAGTTCAAGGACGTCTCGTCGACACTTGGACCAGGCATCAACGCTCGGTTTTCCAGCCGCGGTGCCGCTTTTGGCGACTACGACAATGACGGAGACGTCGACGCTCTTGTTTTGAACATGAATGACATCCCCTCGTTGCTGCGCAACGATGGAGGCAATAAGCAGAATTGGATCAAGCTCAAGTTGATTGGAACCAAGTGCAATCGCACGGCAATTGGCACACGGGTTCGGGTCGTTACCGGAAAACACGCGCAGATGGATGAAGTTCGAAGCGGATCCAGTGTAATGTCGCAGAGCGACTTGCGCCTGCACTTCGGACTGGGCTTGGCTCAAACCGTCGACCTGATTGAAGTGAAATGGCCGACGACTCAGAAGATCGAGCGATTCACGCAGGTTAAGGCAAATCAGATTCTCACGATTCGCGAGGGCAGTGGTATTGTTCAACCTATTTCTGCATCCTCATCATCGAAATGAAAGCCCTACTGCTCTCACAATATCGGCATCTGGAACTCGCTGACCTTGCGACTCCCACCCCCGGTCGAGACGAAGTTCTCGTTCGCGTTGCTGCATGCGGCATTTGCGGCAGTGACGTCCACGGTTACGATGGCTCATCAGGACGTAGAATTCCTCCGATCGTGATGGGACACGAAGCCGCAGGAACCGTGGCCGCAATCGGCGAAGGTGTCTCTGGTTGGCGCGAAGGAGATCGCGTCACTTTTGACTCTACGATCTACTGTGGTGAATGCCCTTCGTGCCTGCGTGGAACCATCAATCTGTGTGACCGTCGTCAGGTTCTAGGTGTTTCCTGCGGCGATTATCGACGTTATGGTGCGTTCGCCGACTATGTCCTCGTCCCGGCGCGAATCATGTATCGGCTTCCTGAGAATCTTTCTTTCGCCGAGGCTGCTCTGCTGGAGGCTGTGGCAGTAGCGCTGCATGCCGTGTCGCTCGTGGATATCACTGAACACATGAGTGCCCTCGTGATAGGCGCAGGGACTATTGGTCTACTACTCCAACAGGCTTTGCGAGTCGCAGGGTGTAGTCGCGTTTTCGTCTCCGATGTGGACCCAAGCCGCCTTCGGCTTAGCAAAGATCTCGGGGCTACGGCGACGATCGACGCAGAAGATCTCTCTGCTCAGATCACGGAACTCACCAACGGGGTAGGCATGGACCTGGCGATTGAAGCAGTCGGTAAAACTGCCACCGTGAACACTGCGATCGACAGCGTCCGGAAGGGTGGAAGTGTTGTCCTGGTCGGAAACATTTCTCCTGAGGTGACACTCCCGCTTCAGAAGGTCGTCGCGCGACAGATTCGTCTGCAAGGATCGTGCGCGTCCGCCGGCGAATACCCTGCCGCAATCAAGTACTTATCAAGCGGCGCGATCCGTGTGAAGCCGTTGATTACTGCCATCGCTCCGCTCGCTGAAGGTCCTCGGTGGTTCGAACGGTTATATGCAGGCGAGCCTAACCTGTTAAAAGTCGTGTTGACACCGGAAGGTTGACTTGTGAAAGACGGCGAGCAGGGACTCTTTGATCTTAGCGGTCGATTTGCGATCATCACAGGGACGAGTCGTGGTCTCGGCCAGACATTTGCCCGCGCTCTCGCAAGAGCTGGAGCCGATCTTGTTCTCACCAGCCGCAACCGTTCGTCTCTTGCTACATTCGAAGCCGAAATCAAATCGCTCGGCAGGCGCACCCTTTCACTCGATCTCGACGTCCGCGACCACACCAGTATTGAAAGGATGGTCTCCTCCGCGGAAGATGCTTTTGGCCATCTCGACATTCTCGTGAACAACGCCGGCTGCAATATTCGCAAGCCGGCACTCGACGTGACCTGGGACGACTGGAACACGATCCTCGATACCAACTTGCGCGGAAGCTTCTTCGTGGCTCAGGCAGTCGCTCGAAGGATGATGCGTCAAGGCTACGGGCGGATCATCAACATCGGCTCAGTTACTAGTGTCGCAGGCTACGCCGGGCTTGCTCCCTATGGAGCCAGCCGTGGAGGCATTCGTCAACTCACGATGAGTCTCGCCGACGACTGGGGACATCACGGAATCACCGTCAACTGCCTCGCTCCTGGCTGGTTTTGCACCGATCAGAACAAGGTTCTCTACGAAGATAAGGAATGGGTCGAATACCTTCGCGACCGCATTCCGGTCAAGAGACCAGGCGACCCGCGCGATCTGGAGTCAGCGATCGTTTTCCTGGCGTCAGAGTCCAGCCGCTATATCACCGGGCAGACGCTGCTCGTCGATGGCGGAATCTCCACCGGAGCTCTTCGTGCTCTCCCGAAATCTCGTTAGCTACTGATGAATTCGGGCGGCCCAACCTCCACCGCTCGCGAGCGAGAGCTTTACTTTTGTGGTCTTATTCACCTGCATTGTTGTCTTCTTGTAGTCGCTCGCGTTGCGATCGGCGTTGAGTCCATCCTGATACGCATCCATCGTGAAGTTTCCATCGGGCAGGAATGAAAGATCGATATCCAAATTGCGTGATGTCCAGTCGGTCATGCCTCCCACATACCAGTCCTTGCCATTTCGCCTGGCGATAACGACATATTCTGCGATGCGCGCATCGAGTACCTTCGTTTCATCCCACTCGGTCGGAACAGCGGCAAGAAACTCCATCGCTTCCGGTTCGCGCAGGTAATTTGAAGGGCTATCCGACAACATCTGGAGCGGACTTTCAAACACCACATACATCGCGAGTTGATGGCAACGGGTTCCAAGTGCCATCGGCTGACCGAAGACCGGAGCAAACGTCAGCTTGGTAGCGTTTCGCATAGCGCCCGGGGTGTAATCCATTGGACCTAGAAGCATTCGCGTAAACGGAAGCGTTACGTTGTGCTTGGGCTCGGAATCTGCGCTCCACTTGCTCCACTCCATTCCACGCACTCCCTCCGTGCTGATGAGGTTGGGCCAAGTGCGAGTCATTGACGCAGGCTTTTGATCTCCATGGAAATCGACGAGCATCTTGCGCTTGGCACACTCGCGGCTGACCTTGGCGTAGTAGTCCATCAGGATCTGATCACTGCGTTGCATGAAATCAACCTTGATGCCCTTCACTCCCCATTTTTCAAATTGATCGAGCGCAGGAATCAGTTGATCGTCCAGCGTTTTCCAGACCACCCACAATATGACACCAACGTTCTTGTGCTTTCCGTATGCGACCAACTCCTCGATATTGATCTCGGGCACAACATCCAACACATTGCCGAGTTTGTACCAGCCTTCGTCGAGGATGATGTACGGAATGCCGTATTTCGATGCAAAGTCGATGTAGAACTTGTATGTGGCTGTGTTTACTCCAGCCTTAAAGTCAACTCCATACACATTGTTCGCGTTCCACCAGTCCCAGGCCACCTTCCCAGGCTTGATCCATGAAGTATCTTGCACCTGCGAAGGCTTTTGCAGCAGGTACACAATCTGATTGGTAATCAGGTCCCCATCCTTGTCGGCAATCGCAATCACACGCCAGGGGAACGTCCGCGTGCCCGCCGTGGTTGCGATGTAATCAGCACTTTCAACAACCTGGTAATCGCGATCTCGCGTAAGCTTCTCTTTTAACGGATACGGCGGAAACGTGGCGACCAGGCCGTTTCCTCCTGTTCCTCGCAACCACAACCCGGGATAGGAATCCACATCGGACTCTGCAATCGCCACCTTTGCTCCCTCACCGACATCCACAACTGCAGGCAGCGTCGCGAGAAAGTCGGGAGCAATTTCGCTCAGGTGTTGCGGTAGGTACTTACGCTCATTATGTGAGAAAAAACTGTCTTCTTGGGGATAGTAAACCACGAGATTCGAAGGAAAATTGAAGTCGGATTCCTCGCTGTAAACCTTTACATTGTTCTGAGGAAACGATGTCTCGAACCGATAGGCTAATCCTTCGTTATACGCGCGAAAGACGACAGCATATCCGCCATCCATGCGGAGTTGTAGTTCGTTGTAGTGGTCGCGAATTTTGGCGAACTTCTGCCGGACTACTGGCTCAACGATCTGATCGTTAGAACGCGTCTTCGCGTCGAGCACCTTGGAATCGACGCCTAATTTCTTGTGCTCCACATCCAAGGTGAGAGTTGAGTTTTCGAGCAACGCTCTCCCTTTGAGCAATACGTCATATCGTATCTGCCCAGCCGTACGAATTCTGGCCTCGATTCGACCATCGGGAGATCGTAATGTGTAGCTGGACTGCCCAGAGCAGACTTGGACAAAAAACACGACGAAGAAAGCGAACAGCATCAAGGCCGGGGATGATTTCATGGACTCACCTTCCAAGAGGTTGGCAAAGGAGGAAATCTTACTCGTATGGCGCAAGCGAACACAAATTGAGATCGAGAGATCGTTTAGTGAATCACCACGCTCAGGAACGCACTTCATGAAGTACGTCGGTCGTCTGCGGTCGAGTCAAACTTCTTTCGGGATCCACTAAAAGCCAACAGAGACCGCCTAGCAGGCACAAGCATGCCGCCACGAGAAAAGATGCAGTCCAACCGTAGCGTGCCGCAATCCAGGGTGTGAGGCTTCCAGTCAAAACCCCGCCGAATTGTCCACCCATGTTCATGAATCCAGACACAGAACCGGCGGAGGTTCCGGCAATGTCGGCAGTCACTGCCCAGAATGAGCTTTGAGAGAGATACAGTGCGCCCACTCCACCGGCAAGCACAACACTGGCCAAATGAGCCCCTTGAACTTGCGAGCCGACTGCGATGAAAACGGCGGCAACTGTCATAGCAAAGGCCGCCAGCCCGCATCGGCCCAACCGCCGGCCACGCCACTTGGTGAGGCGATCATTCATGATGCCTCCGACCAGGCAGCACACCAATATCGCCAGAAATGGCAGCGTAGAGTAGAAGGCGCTGGCCTTGAGATCGAGTCCGCGGACCTTCGCGACGTAGCGATAGAACCAAGTGAAGAAAATCCAAGCCACATACCCGTAGCAGAAATAGCTAACAGTTACTGCCCAAACCTCACGGCTTTCCACAACCCTATTCCAAGGGATGGGATCTTTGGCAGACTGCTTTGACGATGCAGATTGGCTGATGTGTTCTGCGAGCCCAGATTGAATTTCAGCAAGTTCCTCGCGAGAAACCCGGGGATGCTCCGACGGATTGTCACGAGCGGCGACAAACCACACTATGCCTGCAATGAGTCCGATGATTGCGCATACCCAAAAAGAAGATCGCCATCCAAAATGAGCTGTGATGAAAGTAATCAGATAAGGGGTTAGCCCGCCACCAGCGCCGACCCCAGCGAAAATCAAGCCGTTGGCAATTCCGCGCTCGCGAACCGGAATCCAGCGCGCGATGAATTGATTGGCGGCAGGATAGATTATGGCTTCGCCAGCACCGAGAAGAAACCGAACAGCGATTAAGAGCGACAGCGCACCAACGACATTGGCAGGGACAAGTGCCGTCAATGTGGTGAAGACTCCCCACCAAAGAACTCCAGCGGTCAGCACTCGCCGGCATCCAAAGCGATCGGCAAGCCTTCCCCCAACAGTTTGAAAGAGCGCATACCCCAAGCTAAAGGCGCTAAAGACCGGGCCAAGTTGCACATCGGTGAGCCGGAATGCGTCCGCGATTGGCCCTACCGCGATGGAGAAATTTACGCGGTCCACGTACGACACTGCGCTGAGCACAAACAACCAGAAAACAAGGAACCAGCGCACCGATGTTTTCGCAACAGTCATGGTTGTGATATGCCAGCTTACGCAGAGTGCTCACGCAGGATGCGAGACAGCTGTTGAGCGACGATCTTGTCTTCTCCCGGTTGGAGCATGAACGAGCACATACTCAAGCCGGGCCTGCCTTCTCCGCCGCCGATGACAATCGCTGGCTTCGACTCTCGCAGCAGTTTCGAAACCACTTTAGGCTCCGCAGATACTCTCGAATCCCATTCGATGCGCATGTGCGGTACGTGATTCGCGATATCAGGAACAAAGAAAGATGTGGTCACGCCAGGAATCTTGGTCAACTCATGCGAGATTCGTTCGAGCCGGCCTTGCCACTCTCGCTCCAGTGCATCATGGTCCTCTTTCAAATAGAGTTCCAAGGCTTTCACCATACCGATAATCTCTTCTTTGCCCACCTTTTGACTGCGGCCAATCGTATCCTCATGTGGGCTGTTATTGAGCAGCGCATTAGCAACGAGGTCTTTGCGCCCAACCAAAAGGCCTGCGCATTGCGGTCCACGCATGGCCTTGCCTCCACTGAACGTGACCAGGTCGTATCCCATATTCGTGTAATCCCACAGATGCGACACCGGAGGTGTATCGGCCGCGGCGTCGTTCATGCATGGAAGGTTGTACTGCTTTGCCAGCTTGGCCCACTCGTCAAGCTTGATCTGCCCCGCTGCATTGGCATAGTTCGTGAAATGCATCATCGCCGTTCGGTCGTTCACGGCCTGGCGAAGCTCATCGCGCGTCTCTACTTCGATCAGCTTGACTCCCGTCGACCGCAATTGATGGTCAAACGGATTACGATGCGACTTCTGGATGATCACTTCCGACTTCATCCCAGTCAGGTCCGGAAGTTGCCGGATCAGCGCCTCATTGTCTCCAGTGAGAATGCCGGCTAGCCCGGACTGAATCGCGGCGGCCGCCCCAGATGTGACGAGTGCGGTGTAGCCATCGGGAAGCTTCAGCATTTCCGCGATGCGCTTGCCTGCTGCAACTTCGAGTTCAGGAATATTCACAAAGTGCCGTCCTGCCATGGCCATGACCGCTTCGAGTTCCGGACGTAAAACGGAGCCACCAAGCATCGTCATAGTGCCCTGGCAATTGATAACGGTGCTGACGCCGAGTTCGTCGTACGGATTCCCGGTTTGGCCGAAGCCGTTTACTGCGTTAGCGGCAGCGGCACGGGTTTTTGAGAAAAATTTGCTCGGCGTTGCGATTGATGCCATCATCGCCGCGGCTGTCCCGAGAAAACCGCGACGATTCCACGTTGAGTTCGCTCGCATGATGTTCCCCCGGTCTATTTGTGCGCCACGGCTGCGATGCAATTGATTTCCACCAGTGAATCTCCCGGCAATGCAGCCACTGCAACTGTCGTGCGAGCGGGTCCACCATGCGGAAAATAAGTCGCGAATACTTTGTGCATTGCATCCCAATGTTCGATCTTGACGAGAAAGACGTTCGCCTGAAGAACGGTATCCATGGTCCCACCGCCAACTTCCACAAGCTTCTTCACCTTGTCCATCACCATGGTCGTATGAGATTCGATTGTCCAGTCTTTTTGATCTCTCGTATCGTGCGCGCCTTGCCCCGAAACGTAGAGCAAGCCATTGTGAACGATCACCGGCATGATGACGTCTTTTTCACTACCCGGCTTCCCTTCTGCATTCAGCTTTCTGATGGCATTCGCGTCCGAACTCTGCGCGCTTGCATTACTAGGGGTGACGGCGGCAGTAAATCCAATTGCGGACAAAATGGAACCCAGGCGAAGAGCGAATGTTCTGCGGGTCGAAGTGAAATCCATGTTGATGCTCCTTTCGGTGTATGACTTCTATATTGAATGCAAAAGACTGCAATCGACGAATGCAGACGAACCGACGAAAATCGACCTGCGGGCAATTGTGCTGCTGCTACAAACGCCCAACTTTTTTCACAGCCTGCACAATCGACTTCCATTGCTCGATCAGTGCGTACATCGTGTGTTCCTTGTAGTCCATCTGTTGGGCCAGCGTGAGCACCGCCTGCGCCTCAGCCTTTGGAACAACTGCCACGCCATCGCTATCGGCAACAACGATATCGCCGGGATTCACCGGCACTCCATTGCACACAATTGGAATCTGTGAGCCACCAAAACGGTAGTGATGGACCGAGGTAGACGGAACGATTCCCGTAGCATATACCGGGAACGCAATCTTGCGCAGATAAGCCACATCACGCACACCGCCATCGATCACCGCACCCGCGTAGCCTCGCGCCGCCATGGCCGTACCCATGAGACCTCCCATGCCCGCGATGTCTTCGCCATCCTCAACCACCATCACATACACCGAGTCTGCCGATCCCTGGTCGATGGCCTCCAGCATTCCCGTGAGAGCTTCAGGATCGTTGTTGCCTTCGTCCTTCTTCAATTGGACGGTGCGCGCGAATCCCGCAAACTTCGCCGTAAAGATCGGCTGCATGCGATGGCTCATATACATCCGCTTGTGGATGATCTGCTCAATCGCATCGGAAACGGAAGCAACTTCGACATGGCGGAACTGGGCGACCAGATCGCGGTCAGTCAGGGGCGCTGCCGTGGCTGAATTCGATTGAGCATGCACGTGGCGAACGTAGATTGTGGCGGCTGAAACGAACAAAAATGCAATCAGAGCCGTTGCGAGAATTCGTATTCTCGAGAATTTTGGGTACCTTTGCATCTTTTCCTCCCCGGGGGTTCGGTGCGCCCGCGGCAAATTATCATTTGCCCTCGCGTCTTCCAAAGACGAACCTCAGCATTTGTACGAATGCCTTGCTACTGTGAGATAAAATGTTGCGCGTTCAGTCATGTCCAGCATAAGCAGCATTAGCTCTGTACTCAGACTCATCCTCGTCCTCACGCTGTCGCAGGCATCCCTTGCGCAGACCAAGCCAAATCACACTGCTGACGAAACTCCTAAAATACTTTCTGCTATGGGACGGAGTAGTTTTAACGCTTCCTGCGCCCCGTGTCACGGCCTCGATGGCAGTGGCAGCGACAAGGCCGCCAATATCGCTTCAAGCGCGCGGGTACAGCACCTCTCCGACGCGCAACTGGCGAACATTATTTCGAAGGGCGTACCCGGAACCGGCATGCCGGCTTTTTCTGATCTCCCCGAAAAACAAGTTCATGGCATTGTCGTCTATTTGCGATCGCTCCAAGGAAAGGGGACGAAGGTCTCACTTGCCGGCGATGCAAGACACGGCCGGGAAATCTTTTTCGGCAAAGGTGAATGTTCATGTTGCCACACTATTGCCGGAGAGGGAGGATTCCTTGGCCCGGAACTGACGAACCATGCTGCCACTTCATCCCCTAAGTCTATTCGTGAAGAAATCATCCAATCCCCTCGGACTCCAACTGTTGGTTACCGGACAGCTGTGCTAACCACAGCCAGCGGTGATCGACTGGAAGGGCTGATTCGCAACGAAGACAATTTCTCCGTGCAAGTACAGACCAAAGACGGGACCTTCCACTTGGTAAGAAAGTCGGAAGAGCAACATCTTGAATATACAAACACCTCGATGATGCCGACCAACTACCGTGAACGGCTGAATGATCGCGAACTCGACGATCTGGTCAGCTTTTTGTTGAGCACGGCGGACCCAAACCAAGCACCGGTGCGTAAGAATGGCGATTTCCAGTAACACCCACCTCCGTGTTTCAAGACTTCGGATATCTGTTTCGGTTCAGTGCGGCAATACGAAACTGAACACATCGCTTCCCGCCGCGATTGCGACGTACTGCACTCCATCGACAGCATAAGTCATCGGAGATGCACTGAACGACTGGCCTGTATTGAAGTGCCACAAGGCATGACCTGTCTCAGCGTCGACTGCCTCAAGCGACTCTGCATCGTCGGCGAAGAAAACTAGACCACCTGCAGTCGTGAGCGTTCCTCCCCACGAATTGCCCCGGCCAACCTGTGGATATTGCCAGACTTTCTTTCCGTCCAGGGGGGAGAGCGCCAGCAGAATTTTTCGCGACTCTTCACCCACGGGGTGTTTCGTACCAGTTCCGTAGAAAGTTTCTCCTTTGGTGAACGGCTTCGGCTTAGAAAAGTAAATGTTACAGTTCTCCAGGGCCATCACATAAAAGAGGCCAGTGTTGGGATTGTATGAAGGAGAAAACCAATTCGTAGCTCCGACAATTCCCGGACAAATGTAGGTGCCGTCCTTCGTCGGCACTCGTCCGGAAAGCAACGGACGTCCGTTCGCGGCGATTCCCGTCGCCCAGTTCAGCTTGTCCACGAATGACGTGGCTCGCAGAAACTTTCCATTACTTCTATCGAGAACGTAGAAGAATCCATTGCGATTCGCCTGCAAGAGCAGGTGCTGCATAGTTCCCTTCTCTTCCAAGTCCGCCAGCACTGGAGTCTCGTTCGCGTCGTAGTCATACACATCATGTGGTGTGAACTGGAAATACCACTTCAGCTTGCCAGTGTCAGGATCGATAGCAAGCACGCAAGCGGTGTAAAGATTGTCTCCGGGACGCGAGCTGCCGTCGAAGTCTGGCGCGGCGTTGCTCGTGGTCCAATACAGAGTGTTGAGTTCGGGATCATAAGTACCGGGCATCCAAGTTGTGGCGCCGCCGTGAAGGTAGGAATCGCCCAGCCAGCTCTCATGCCCCGGTTCTCCGGGTCCAGGTATCGTCCACAACTTCCACCTGAGAGTGCCCTTCCTCGCGTCGTACGCGGCCAGAAACCCGCGCACTCCCGAGTCGCCCCCAGACGTTCCCACAATGACTTGATCTTTGACGATCAGAGGCGCGCTGGTTGCTCCATAGTGCTTGACTTTGTCAGCGTACTGAACATCCCACAGCAGGTTCCCCGATCGCGCGTCGAGGCACAAAAGATGCGCGTCGTCGGTTTCCGAATACACAAACTGTTCCCATACAGCCACACCGCGGCTCTTGTGAGCGGCGGCATCGTCAAGCAATCCCGAACTTACTGGGCGCATGTAGTGCCACAATGTGCGGCCGGTGACCCCGTCCAATGCGAAAACGTCATTCGCGGAAGTCACATACATCACCCCGCGAACGACAATTGGGGTTGCCTCCAGCCTTTGTGAATTACCAGGGTGAAATACCCAAGCCGCACGAAGTTGGCCGACGTTGCTTCGGTTGATTTCACGTAAGCTGCTAAAGCGTTGGCCAGTATAGTCGCCGTTGTACGAAAGCCAGTTCGCTCCGACCGGCTTTGCCAGCAATTCTTCAGCGCTCACATGCAACGAAGAGCGAGTACTAGAACTGCTCTGCTGACAAAGGAACACTTGCCATGACCCGGCAGTCAGCAGATAGAGAATCAATGCTGCGAATCGCCGTTTCATTCAATGAGTTTCCTGGCCACCAAGCGGAACTTCCTGAATCGCGCCGCGATCAATATCGTTTTCATCAACCAGATGGATCGATACTCGCGAAACCTTTCCGGGCGAAGCTATCTCGGTTTCAAGCGACACGAGTTCGGCTGGACTCACTTCTGCGACCTGCACGGTCGCGGCTGCGTGCCCATGTTCATCGTACAGACGGGCAACGAGGTGTCCGGAGTAATACACTCCGAATGTCCCGGAGAGGCGGACCTTCCCATTCTGCGTGGTTGATGCGCTGAGCGGTCGAATCAGAATTCCGGACTCCGTAGCCCCGTGGAATTCGTGTCCCGCACGCGTCGGGAACCACTCTGTCTCAAGCGTGCATGCGTCGCCGGGACGAAGCTTGCACATGGGACTGTTGATCTCTGCCTCAAGGTAATAAGGACTTGCATCTTGATCCGCGCTCAACGATGGATTTCCATCCGGGTTCAAACGCATCTCTGGACCGTTCGTCCAAAAAATGACGGACGCCTTTCCCGGATAGGTCTTATTTGCTTCGTATTGAAACCGCTCCACCATCGCATACTGGCTATTGCCATCGACGACCGCCAGCCAACCCTCGGTCGAATCGAGCCACAACTCCGCCGCCATATGAACGTAGTGCACCGCAAACAGATCGTCGTCTCTGACCCGCACGGCGGGATTCTCCGCTGGACCAAATCGCACATGATAGCGGTTCAGATAACTGCTTGAGTGATTTGCGGGGGTGAAGGTCCAGAAGTCGCGGTTCATCTGTGTTTGGTCGGAGCCGCTGCTCCCCGGAATTGAAGTGTCATACTGCGAAACCGACTGCATGGACCACTCGATCGTGTGGCCGCTTGCGTTCTTCATCATGGCCCGAAATGCAATACGAGGTGACCCGGCATCCAGAGCGATCGTGCGAGTAAATTGAATTCCTGTCTGCGGATCGGAAGGGCCTGTCAATTCGCCCTCACAATGCTGTCCTTCCGAAATCTTTCGGAATCCGAAAGGTCCATCGTCCAGGACATCCGAATTGCCCACCCACTTTTGCTCGTTGTCATTGCCCTCTGGCAGCGGCCAGAGTTTGTCCCCGCCGTAATTAAACCAGTGGCTGGAACTGGGCGGAAAGTATTTGCCGCCCAGTTTCGGATTGACGAACAGGTAGGGATGTCCCGCGAACGTGACTTGCATTAATCGTCCGCCGTTCTGTGGCACGACGATCAACTCTACCCACCGATTCGAAATGCGCTGAGCCTGCCAGCCCTTGTAGTCGACCGCTTCGATCCGGCAGTCCGGATTTTTCGGGGTGCCAGCAAAGCTGAACCCAGGACTGTGCAGCAGTGCGGACACAAGGGCGAATAACCCGATGTTTCGCAGAGATCTCCACTTTGCAGAATGGCATGTCATGGCCGTTTTTCCGCCGAACCACGCCGGCGGCGATTGAGAGTAACACGCATCACTTAATACCATGCCTCGACGAAGCAAACGAAATGAATCCTAATAAAACGAAAGATTTCGATTGGCGTCAAGAATATTCTGTGGTATACCAGCGTTCACACGAAGACACCGAAATGCACTCGGCCTCGCGATGAATCGACCTGTTCGCTCCACATTCCCTTCAGTGCCTTTCAGGAGGCTTCATGACCATCCAGAACGCTAACCGGAGATCGTTCGTAAAGCTGCTGGCGGCGACTCCGCTGCTCACCCAGATTGCTGCGCGCGACCTGTACGCACAGGCGGCATCAGCTGTTGGTCATGACCCTCGCCAGAATGTCTACAGCCGGCTGGGAGTCAAGACCGTGATCAACTGCCGCGGCACCTGGACTTACTTGAGCGGATCACTGGAATTCCCCGAAGTTCGCGCAGCCCAAGCAGAGGCCGCCCAGTACTTCGTAAATATGTTGGAGCTACAGCGTGCAGTGGGAAAGCGACTGGCCGAACTGACGGGCGCCGAATCGGGTATCGTGACCTCTGGCGCCGCCGGTGCCATGGCCGCGGCAACCGCCGCCTGTATGGCTGGTACGAATGACAAGCACATATGGCAACTTCCCGATACGACTGGCCTGAAGCATGAAGTCATCATGGTCGGTGGCAGGAGCGCCTTCGACAGCGCAATCAGGCTCACGGGCGCGAAACTGATTCTCGTTTACTCAGCTGAGGAGCTCGCGAATGCAATTAACCCCAACACCGCAATGATCTACACCACGGATTTGGGTGAAAAACTGCAAAAGAGTCTATCGATTGCAAAGGACCACCAAGTGCCGATGTTGCTCGATGACGCTGCGGGCATTCCTCCCGCCGACAACGCCAAGCTCTATGCCCGGATGGGCATTGACCTCTACTGTTTCTCGGGAGGAAAAGGCTTGCAGGGACCGCAATGTAGCGGATTGCTTCTGGGACGCAAGGATTTGATTGAGGCAGCATTGTTGAATTCCAGTCCGCGCGAAGGAGCGGTTTGCCGACCTATGAAAGTCGGGAAAGAGGAAGTCATCGGCTGCCTTACGGCACTGGAAACCTGGCTGAAACTCGACGACAAGAAGCTTTACGCTGAGTGGAACGAACGTCTCGATCGCATTCGTAAACTGGTTGAGACGGTGCCTGGAGTCCGAACCGATACCTTCACTCCCGACGATGGCAATCGCTATCCGACACTGCGGATCTACTGGGATCAGCAACGCTGGAACTACAAGATCTCCGATTGTGTGCAGGAACTGCGCTCTGGAGATCCGGTGATCGAAGTTCTCGGGGCTGACAATCCGAGTCTGGTCACGGCCGTCCGCGAGGGCAATCCCAACCGCAAAGAACTCAAGGAACCCGACCACATTGAACTTGTCTCCATGACGATCAAGCCAGGCGAGGAAGTAGTCGTGGGACAAAGGCTGAGATCCATTCTTGGCAGTGCACAGAAGAAGGCGGCCGCGTAGGTAAGTGAGCTAACGGTGCGAATCAATCCTATCAACGTAGTCGTGCGATCTTTCATTTGCGCGATCCTGCTTTGTCAGGGACTGCCAGCCCAAACGGCAGTGCGTGCCATCGTTCCGGAAGGCGCAGCCGGACAGCCGAACCGCTTCTACTCACCGGGCATTGATGCAGGCGATTACCTTTATGTTTCGGGGCAAGGCCCTCGGAAAGCCGATGGCACGATCCCGGCCAGTTTTCGAGATCAAGTCAAACAAACTCTCGACAACATTCAAGCCATCGTGAAGTCTGCGGGCTTGAGCTTGGATCACATTGTCTACATGCAGGTTTACCTGCAAGACATGACGAAATACGACGAAGCGAAGAAGGCTTTATCGGACTATTTTGGAAAGTCCCAGCCCGCGCAAGCTGTGTTGGGTGTTGCGCGCATTCCAGACGGGTTGATTCAAATCAACACCGTCGCAGTTCACAACCTCGAAGGTAAGAAGCCTGTTTTTCCGCCGAACAACAAATCCAGCGATTCTGCTCCTCCGGGAATGCTCACCTATGATCGGCTGTTTGTATCGAGCATGCCTGGTGCTGATCCTGCCACTGGAACAATTCCCGCAGATCCCGCCGCACAAGTGGATCTCGCGCTTGATCGCATGGAAGCCGTCGTAAAGGCGGCAGGTCTTGACCTCAAGAACATGGTGTTCGTGAATCCTTATTTGACAAGCGATATTCCGAATCGCGTGATGAATGAGCGCTATGCGAGACGGTTTGAGTTTGGAAATACTCCGGCACGCGCCACAATCCAAATATCGAGCCTTCCCGGTGGTGCACACATCGAATACACCGGAGTCGCGGTGCGCGATCTCGCGCAACGAAAGGCGGTTCGGCCGAAAAACATGCCGCCCAGTCCCACCGCGAGCCCGTGCGTTTTCGCCGGAGACACTCTCTACTGCTCTGCCAAAGACGGTTTCATTCCCGGACCGCACGGCGGAGTATATGCAACCACCACACCTCATCAACTCCGGCAAACGATGCGCAATCAACTCGACAACCTGGAAGAAGCAGAGATGAAATTCGATCAGGTCGTTTCAACGAACGTTTACCTGGATGATCTATCGGATTCGGCCGCATTTGATGAGGTATATGCGCAATACTTCGGCTCACCACCCCCGGCTCGCACGATCGTGCAGCAGATCGCCCCGACACAACGTAAACCAGACAAAGACGATCATTTCCCGGGATTGGAGCAGGTCTCCCTCATAGCGGTCCGTAACCGCGCGAGTCATTGAAGATCAATCCCTGGCCTCTCCCCGCACCCGCCTGTTAACTCTGACAGCACTGACAGGCACGAATGCAACGTGCAATAGAACGCACGTCCATTCTCAAACGCGTCGGGACTTGGCTAAGAACACGCGCTATAACGAAGTCATAGGACGACGAGTATGACGATCCGCGTCTGGCTGGGGCTAGTGCTCCATGTGCTGCTGTTCGCGAGATCCTATGCGCAAGGCGCATCCCCGGGTGCGGCCTCCGAACTTAAGGGTACTTCCTGGCAGTTGGTTACGTTCTTGAGTGGCGATGGCTCGAAGCTCACTCCAGACGACACGAGCAAATACACAATCGCTCTTGAATCGAGCGGCAGCCTGAGCGTACGGATCGATTGCAATCGCGGACGCGGAACCTGGAAGTCAGCAGGAGCCAATCAAATCGAATTCGGTCCACTGGCGCTCACACGCGCTATGTGTCCACAGTCGCCACTCAACGATCACATTCCGAAACATTGGGAACATGTACGTTCCTACATAATTAAGGGTGGACATCTTTTTCTGTCGTTAATGGCAGACGGAGGAACGTACGAGTTTGAACCCATGGTGCAGGCCGGAATCACCGGCCTGCCAGCGACGTTTATTGGCAATTGGCCCTGCGCAGACTGTCCGGGAATTCTCTATCAGGTGAACCTGATGGCCGATCACAACTTTTCGTCGCGCATGACCTATCAGGAACGCCCCAGTCGCCTTGACGACCAGGGACAGTGGCAACTTTACAATAATGGCAAGACGCTGACTCTACAAGGCGAACACGAAACCCCGGCCACGTTTGCATTGCAGGATTCGAACACTCTACGAAAGCTAGACAGTAACGGAAATGAAATTGCCTCGAATCTGAACTATGACCTCAAGCGAAATCCAACTTTCCTCCCCTTCGAATCGCACTCTGCCGAGATCGATGGAGCCCCACTTGAAAACACGTACTGGAAGTTAAGCCGTTTGAACGGTACGGAGATCAACGCCCCATCCGGAAAACAGGAACCTCACTTGGTCCTCAACCCGAAGACTCATCGCATTACAGGCGCTGGCGGATGCAATCAGCTGTCTGGCAGCTATCAGATCGACGGAGACCGTATCACGTTCAGTCAGATGATCAGCACAATGATGGCTTGTGCAGAAGGGATGGATACCGAAAAAGCTTTCCTTGATGCCTTGAACAAGATAAGCACATGGCGAATTGCTGGACAACAACTTGAGTTGTTTGATGCCTCAGGAAAACTACGAGCCACCTTCGAATCACGACACGGGCAGTGAACCAATAGTGACGGATGTAAACCCGTAACCCTTCCTGCTAGTAATGACAGTTTTCGCTCGCCGCCTTCGATGGTCCCCTATGTAGGAATCTTCACTTCTATCTGCACTTCGACATCGACGACGAAATGGATACTGAGCTCACCATGTGTGAAAAAGAGGCAATCGAAAGAGCGCAGAAGGGCGATCCAGCGGGTTGGGGACACTTGTACGAATTGCACAGGCACAGGGTCTTCTCTTTTTGCTTACGCCACACCCAAAACAGGTCTGATGCGGAGGATTTGACACAAGATATTTTCATCCACGTGTTTCGCAAGCTCTGCAGCTTTCGCGGCGAATCTCAGTTCACATCGTGGCTATACACTTTGACTCTGAATTTTGTACGTTTACACGCAAGGCGGCAGCGTCAGAATGGACGATTCCTTACCACCGATCCAAGCGACAACTGTTTGGGCCTACTCCAATCCCAACCCTTTGCTCCTGCCCGGCGGCTGGCGCTAGTTCAAGCCCTGAATATGCTGACTGCGGCGAGGAGAAGCGCGGTTCTTCTTTATGACATTGAAGGTTGTACGCATAACGAATCTGCTCGACGACTGGGGATCAGCGTAATCGCAAGCAAGTCACGAGTCCATCATGCACACATCGCAATGCGCACATATCTGGGCACAGCCTCAACTCATAGCAACTGAACAAAATGCGCCGCAACCAGTCCCGCCGTCCTCAATTGAATTTTCTGACCACACCACGAAGAGCCGGGGGAAGGGCCTGTGTTTCATACGTATCCATCTAATATCGTGGCGCAGTTGGCAGTTTGTTTGGCCTTATTTCCCGCGCTGCTGGAAGCACAAGCCGTCGGATCCCCGCAAGACGAACAAGCTGGTGCGGTTGCGACGAGCACGCCGCAAACGCCAAACGGATCCGCCCCGGTTCAATACAACCCCACGCCAACAACTGTAGTGCCAACGGCAACGGTAGTCGAAACTGGTCCGCCGGGACTCGTCGGCGCTTCCAATAACGGGACCGATCTTAAGGAAGGGAAACGTGGAGAGATGTTAGTTGCTCCGTTTCCCATTTCCAATCCCACAATCGGTTCAGGAATTGTGGTAGTGGGTGGTTATCTATTCCCGATTTCCAGGTCTGACAAGATTTCTCCCGATTCCCTGCTCGGCGGAGGAGGCTTCTACACCAGCAATGGAAGTTGGATGTGGGGAGCGGGAACGAAACTTTATCTCAAACAGGATCGTTTCCGAATCACTGGTGCGTATGGAAGAGCGGCCATCAACTACGACCTGTACGGGATCGGCAATTCGGCGGGCGATGCGGGCTTGTCAGTACCCATCGATCAAAACGGAAGAGCAGTATTGCTCGAATCCCTGATCCGCCTGAAGGGAAAATTGTTCATTGGTCCGAGATACCAATGGCGCAAGCTTGATGCGCATTTGACGGGGGCAAACCTCCCGCCAGATTTCAATATCGACCTGGGTGAGTTGAAGTCGACTACATCCTCGCTGGGATTTCACATCCAGAGTGACCTCCGCGACAGCCAATTTTATCCAACGACTGGCATCCTTGCAGATGTAGTGGGTGACTTCTTCGAGGGAACTTTGGGTGGCGATTTTTCCTACCAGAGCTACACGTTCGCCTTCAACAAGTACTCTAGCTTTTCACCTCGCCAGGTATTTGCTTTTCGCGTCTTTGGTTGCGCCACTGCGGGGCATGTGCCATTTTATGACCTCTGCTTGCTCGGCATGCACAATGACATCCGCGGTTACAAAACAGGGCAGTATCGTGACAAGTTGATGCTGACCACACAAGTGGAATATCGACTACAGCTGCCGAAACGATTCGGTTTAGCTGCTTTTTTTGGCGTTGGGGAAGTTGCTCCAGACATCGGCGCATTTAATAACGGCAATCTGAAGCCTGGAGGAGGAGCCGGCCTTCGCTTTATGCTGGCCAAGAAGAATCACGTTAATCTCCGGGTAGATTATGCTGCCGGACTGCAGGGAGGCGGCCTATATCTGGGTGTTACCGAAGCCTTCTAATATCCGGCGAGACTCTTCGTTCAACTGCGCCGCGCCTCGTTCAATATGTGTAGAACAACTGTTGTATATCACTGTTCGAACGCGTCTTGAGCAGAGCAAGTGTCAGAAGAATTCTTGCTTTCTGGGGATTTAGTTCGTCCGACGCCACCAGACTCAAATCATCATCATTCACTTCGACATTTCTGCCCACAGATCCGGTCGCAACACGAGAGCTCCTTACAACAACTACGCCCTTCTTGGCGGCTCTAGCCGCGGCTTCTAGCGACGCTTTGTTCATGTTCCCATTCCCCACTCCGGCTATTACGATCCCCTTTGCTCCGTTCGTCACAGAAGCATCGATTAGATCTGACGACATGTCTGCGCATGCGTAAAGAATGTCGACGCGCGGCAACTGGGAGACATTCGCAATGTCAAACTCACTCGCAACCGTATGCTTCCATGAGGGACTACTGTAGTAATCGTTCTTTCCGTAGGTCGCGACCCCCACTAACCCTCGCAACGGAGACATGAAAGTCTGGACTGCCGTCGTACTGGTTTTCGTGAGCGAATGTGCGCCGTGAATCCAGTCGTTCATCACGACTAGCACTCCGCGCCCCGCCGAATTTGGGTCGACTGCCACGCCGACGGCGTTATAAAGATTGAGTGGTCCATCAGCGCTCACGGCAGTTGACGGACGCATCGAACCGACTAGCACAACTGGCTTTCTACTCTTTACCACAAGGTTCAAAAAGTATGCTGTCTCCTCCATCGTGTCGGTGCCGTGAGTTACAACAATCCCGTCGACATCATTTTGCGAGAGCAGGACGTTGATGCGCTTCGCCAACTTCAGCATGATTTCAAAACTCATGTCCTGCGAACCTACATTTGAAATCTGTTCACCCTTGATGCTTGCGAGTTCCTTTATGCCGGGGACAGCTGCCACCATCGCATCGATTCCGACTGCGCCTGAGGTATATGCTGCCTGCGTCCCGCTGGCTGCAGCACCCGCGATCGTCCCTCCTGTTGCAAGAATCACAATGTTGGGGAGTTTCTTCGCCTGGGCAAAGGACAGCTGTGCCTCGACCAGAGCGATAAGCAAGAGGGCACTAAGCTTGTATTGCCGTTTCATGACAGCCTCCTGGAATCGTAATCACAGCAAAGGATTTGGTAAGACTTAGTTCGATCCGAACGTACGCGAAGACAGTGCCCACATGGCACACGCTCTTAACTCCTGAGAGGAGCCGTATCTGGAACATTTCGGTGCTGCAGCACGTCGCGAGTCACAGTGCAAACCCTAAGCGCTCACTTGCGACGTAGAGTTCAGCGACACAACCCTGTCAAGAATTGCGCTCACGGGGAACTGTCATTACTTGTAGTAAATACCACGGAACAGCAGTAGCACAGTCTGCGATGCTGGGATCTCCAACGGTTGGCAAATGTCGCTTTCGAAGACTTTCTGACACTTATGACAGTTGGATGTTGCTTGGAAAGTCAGTACGCTCGCGAGCGGGAGGCTTCATTATGCGCACTGAGCACGATCTACTTGGGGAAAAGGCCATCCCCGACGAAGCATACTATGGCGTCCAGACCGCACGCGCGCTGGAAAACTTTCATATTTCCGGTATTCCAATATCCCAGTACCCAGACCTGATTCGGGCCTTAGCGATGGTGAAACTGGCCGCTGCCCGTGCTAACTATGATTGCAAGCAATTCTCGGAACAAATCCTGCACGGGATCGAAGGGGCTTGTGAAGAAATCATCGGAGGACGTTTGCACGATCAGTTCGGTGTAGACATTTTTCAAGGTGGCGCCGGTACATCGACGAACATGGCTGCCAATGAAATCATCGCGAACCGCGCACTTGAGTTCATGGGATTCGCAAAGGGTGAATACGAACATTGTGACCCACATGACCATGTGAACGGCTCGCAGTCAACAAATGATGCGTATCCGACTGCATTACACGTTGCCATCTTCCTCCTCAACGAAAAACTGCTCGCGGAACTCCGAAAGCTTGTAAGTGCCTTTCACAATAAAGGCAAAGAGTTCAAGAATGTCATCAAGATGGGGCGCACTCAGCTGCAGGATGCCGTCCCGATGACGCTGGGACAAGAGTTCCACGCGTTTGCCGAGAGCCTGGACAACGAAGTCTTCGCCTTGGAAAGACTCGAAACAGCCCTGTACGAGATTAATATGGGCGGCACAGCGATTGGGACTGGCTTGAACGCTCCAGTTGGCTATGCGCAACGCTGCGCGGATCACTTGGCCAAGATCACGGGCAAGCCAATCAAACTCGCTCCCGACCTGGTTGAGGCTACTCAGGACACCCAACCGTTCGTACTCTTCTCCTCGGCCATTAAGAGCCTCGCAATCAAGCTCTCGAAAATCTGCAATGATTTACGGCTACTCTCGTCCGGACCGCGCGCCGGATTGGCTGAAATCAACCTTCCGGCGAAGCAGCCGGGATCCAGCATCATGCCGGGCAAGGTGAACCCTGTAATTCCAGAAGTGGTAAATCAGGTCTGCTTCCGGGCAATTGCCAATGATCTCGCCGTAACTTTCGCGGCTGAGGCGGGTCAACTGCAACTCAATGTGATGGAGCCGGTCATCGCATACTGCATCCTGGAATCACAAACCTTGTTCATGAATTCTGCTTCCACACTGAGACAGCACTGTGTAGAAGGCATCACAGCGAATCAGGATGTATGTCGCAGATATGTCGAACACAGCATCGGCGTGGTTACCGCATTGAATCCACTTCTGGGATACGAAACCGCCACTAAGCTCGCGGCCGAAGCTTTGAAGAGTGGCAAAGGTATCGTCGAACTGGTGCGCGAGAAGAAACTGTTGACGGAGGAGCAAATCAGCATGGTGCTGGATCCCCAAGCCATGACGGGAACCGCAGTTCGCTGACGCGGTGAACGCATGATCTGGCTCGAACTGCTAATCGTACTCGTCTGTATTTTTCTGGGCGCTCGTCTGGGCGGGATCGCTCTCGGCACTATAGCGGGGGTAGGGCTTGTAGTTTTGGTTTTTGTTTTTGGGCTCCCGCCCGGAATGCCTCCTCGCACCGTGCTTGGAATGATTCTCGCGGTAATCACGGCCGCAGCCACGATGCAGGCGGCGCGCGGTCTGGACTATCTCGTCGTCATCGCAGAGCGTGCCTTGCGGATTTGGCCCGCCGGGATCACGATCGTCGCCCCTGTAATCGCGTACTTGTTTACCTTGGCTGCCGGTACCGGCCACATCATCTACGCTCTACTGCCTGTGATTGCCGAGGTATCCCGCAATGCCGGAGTTCGGCCCGAACGCCCACTTTCAATTTCGACCATCGCATCGCAACAAGCCATCACCGCTTCGCCGATATCCGCTGCGACTGTCGCCTTGTTGGGGCTCTTGGCTCCGAGTGGGATCTCTTTACAGAACATACTCCTGATCGCCATCCCTGCAACGCTAGGCGGCACCATACTCGGTGCACTGTCAGTGATGTGGAAAGGGCCCGAACTCAAAGATGACCCGATCTACCAGGATCGCCTGGCACAAGGGCTCATCGAAGCCCCTACGGCGCGGGCTACACTTACCGGCAAAGAATTAATGTGGGCGCGCGGGTCCGTTTTCGTCTTTTTGTTCGCCGCCTTGCTGGTGGTCGCTTTGGGGTTGTTTCCGTCTTTGCGTCCAACTTACTCGGTTGCCGTTGGGGCAGGAGAACGTATTGAACAGGTCGAGATGGCTCCTGCCATCATGATGGTCATGATTGCCGCAGCAGGCATCAACATGTTTGCATTTCACGCATCGCCGGTGGCAACGATTAAGGGAACAATCATGAATGCCGGTGTCGTGGCGTTGATCTCCATCGCAGGTCTGGGCTGGCTCGGTTCATCCTTTTTTGAAGGCAACCGCATATTCATCATCAACAGTATTTCTGGGCTGGTTCAGCAGCATCCCTGGATCTTTGGGCTGGGACTCTTTGCACTATCCATCTTGTTGGCGAGCCAGGCTGCGACAATTATCACGCTGGTGCCGGTTGGACTAGGTCTGGGGCTGCAACCACCCTTGTTGATTGCTCTCTTCCCTGCTGTCAATGGATACTTTTTTTTGCCAACGTACGCGACGCTGCTCGCGGCAATTTCGTTTGATCAGACAGGCACGACTCGAATCGGCAAGTACATCTTGAATCACAGTTTCATGGTTCCTGGACTGGTCACTACTGTGTCTTCGATATTGCTGGGACTACTCATGGCGAAGGTTGTTTTCTAAAAGCGAATTATGGGGCCGACTGCGACTTCAGACTGCGAAGCCAAGGTTCCCCCTATGTGCACGGAACACTCGCCACCACAAAGTGAGACGTGTTCCGCCGAATGAAATATGGGCAGCCATTGCGCCTCCATTCGAAATCCCAAGTGACGGCTTACGAGAAATCTGACGCCGCCACCTACGCCGACCGAGAGGTGAGTACTGTCGGAACCGGTAGCACCAAAGCTTGTCGCGCCAACGCTGCCGACTAAGAATGGCCGAAGCCACGGCACTCGACGTCCCAACCCATATTCCTGACTGAACACACAGTGGACTTGATTCAGAACGACCCGCGTCGTTGGCACGACAACAGTAGAGTTTTCGACCCTTGCATACGAATCCTGCCTCGACCATCTGAGCTCAACAAGGTTCGTGTCGTTGAGGCGCAACCCCAAACCAATACCGAAGCCCGGACTCGAGTCCAGGACGACTCTAGGGTTCGTCCCTTCGATTCCCGTCTGGACCGGTAGCGACAAATGGCTGCGATAGCTCAGCAGAGGGATAATCTCGATTCGGTCGGTCACCGGCTCCGGAAGATCCTGCGCCGCGAGCATTGGAGAACACACAAGCATCCCAATGAGAAGAAGAGTTGGAAACTGCGCCATTCGTAGAACGTTTGAGGCTGTCATAACGGGACACGCACTGGCACAACAAATTAGGACGAGCGCAATCAGGAGACCATCCGGAGCAAGAATCGAGAACTGGTAGAAACTGCAGGGGGGATACGAGGTTTTGCCAGACTTGGAAGACGTCAGCGCCTGTGCCTTGAGACTCTATTCTTGCTCAGGAAGTGGGATCCATGAGTTGTCAGGATTGAATAGCTCCATCTTCTGAAATTCGTCAAGAGTCTTGGATCCCAAGTCTTTCTCATAGACGATTCCATCATGACTGACAATGAAGGTCTTCACTCCAGTGACACCGTATTCGGCGGGGGCGGCCACCAATGCGAAACCGCCAATCATCACTCCATTAATTACAAAGTTCATTTGCCCAAGTGGAGCCGACGGTCCTTGCCCTTTGAGAATTTTGAAAAAATAACCGTGATACGGTTCGGATCGGTCGGAGTAGCCCTGTTCAATGGCGCGCGCGATTTTTTCGCCGATTGGTCCGCTCCAGGTGCCATCCGAATTCTGCCATGCCAAACCATCCTGCTTCCCGGGAGTGCTAATGATGCTTTGCGCGTATTGGTTTACCTCATAGCCTTCATGCGGTTGAAGCGCATATTCATGCTGGGCCTCGACGTAGCCGTGACAGATTTCAATTGCATCCAGTTCGTTAGCTCCGATGCGACGGTATAAGAGCTCTTGCCTGCCGGCTGGAGTATCAAAGAACCACTTCGTCCCGCTCTTCACGATCGGCACGGGAAAGGGCCACTCCTCTTTGCCCACCAGCAGGAACGCTCGAGTGTTGGTGCGTGGATCGACCGAAACTGAATTGGATTCGCGAGCTTCAGCTGCAAAATCAGCTGCGTGCTTTCGATCTTGTGCAAATTCGCCGCTGAAAATCACATCCTCAACGTCATGCCCAAAAATGTGCGTCAGTTCGGGCACGTCGAACTTGTCGGCTGCCTCGATCAGGACAGCAGCGGCCTTCTGTGGCGTGTCAAATGTGAGCACTCCGGCCGGAACGGCCTGCGCACTTACTGGCGACTCCTTCGAACCTTCCTGCGCCTTCGAGATGGAAGATAAGGCAACCGCAACCATCAGATACAGAAGCAATGCACCTTTACAACATACAGTGGACGCTGTCGATTTCATGACGTGCTCCTCTTCCGATGACATTGCGGGGGACACTACCTGCGCCGTCCTCCACCACCACCTCGAGACCCGCCTCCTCCGCTGCGGGATCTCATGCTCGAAGAGCCGCGGTTGCTGCCGGCGCGAGCATTCGAGCCGTTGTATCCACGAGAACCTCCTCCAAATGCATCGCGGTTGCCGCCACCAGACCGAGACAGATCGCGACTGCCAATGCGATCGGGCCCACCTCCTGCCCCAGGCCTATCGCCAAGCCCTCCTCCACCACTTGCGCGATTGCTTGCTCGCGGCGTACCGGCAGCACGGTTACTCGGCAGGTTGCCACCTTGGCGGCCAACCTGTTGTCGTGCATTGTTTTGTCGTCGCGCTAACGAATCGCCCCGGGCGGTGCCTCCAAATCTGTCTGCAGTCGCCCGGTCTCGATACGGTGCACCGCCGCGATGTTCCGGATTATGTTGCCAGTTATTGCGGTTTCCGGCACCATTCGCGGGCTGAGTCGAAGCACGGTTTCCAGTGTTGTTGCGGTTACCGGTTCCATTTGCCGGGAGGTTCGAAGGACGATTTCCGATGTTGTTGCGGTTGCCGCCATTGATGTTGGTATTGCGGTTAAAGTTGTTGTTGTTATTGATGTAGATGTTGTTGCCGCCCCACCCGCACCCCCAGCCCCATCCACCGCTCCAAAACGCGCCCATCATCACGCCGACGCCGAACGAAATCGCCATCCCCGCTGCGTAGTAGCCCGGCGGAGGATAGTAGATGGGCGGATATGGATAAACCGGCGGGCCGTAAACGACCACCGGATTGTAGGTTGGCACATACACGACTTGCGGGTTCGCTTGCTCGACCACGATTACGCTCTTGCTCTCAATGACCTTCGTCTCAACTTTCTGCTGCTCTGAAGATTTCAAATTGCCTGTATCTTGAGCTTTCTTCCGCATTCGTTGCACTGCATCCATTACATCGTCCTGTTGCGCCAGGAATGCATTGCCCAAATCGGTCGTCCACTGGATGTCGTCGGCGAGCCGTTTCACAACATCAGGTAAGGCCGCCAAGGCCTGCACGCTAGGATCCCAGGGTTGTTTCGCAGCAGCATCTGCCAGAGCTTTGTCTTTCAGGCTCTTGTTCTTTTCGAGCCACTGCTGGAGCTGGATCACCTCAAGCGGATAAGTGGAGGCCGCCAACGTCTGAGCAAGCAATGGATCTGGATAGAGCGCGATTGGCGCTACGAGAGAATCAAGTTGATCGGGAGGAATCTTCACCGACTGCTTCGCTGGCGATGCCGTTCCTGTCGTCGCTTGTTGAGAATTGGATACGTACGCTACCGTATCTCCCGGAGCCAGGGCAAATATGCATGTCATCGCGGCAATGAACCGGAGCTTTGCTAGGTACCGGCTCTCATTCATGCGTGTTCTCCACGATGCGTCACCGATGCGAATCTTTCATTTCCTGGTGGAATTCGGGCATATCGGCCTGCTGAGGTTTGCACGATTCTCAACCATAAAATCAATCGTCTTCGGTAACACTTTAGTCAGGAGCTATGTTCTCGTCAGCTGTTAGAAAATCCAGTTAAGAGTGAGCCCAACCCGATGGTGTCAAACACTCCTCGTAGTTTGCGACAATTCCCTGCAGCGCCTCTATAGTCTGAATTGTTGGTTGCAATTCCACCTTGCTGAAATACGAGAAAAGGCTCACTTCTAGCTGTAAGTTCTGTCAGTATTCGGGGCTGGTTTTATCTCTTAGCCTGTACAGACGGAAGTGGAATCTTCTTCAACACTTCGTCGCGTTCTTGGTGTTCTCGGACAATCAGCAAGACTCACTTTTCCCGAAGAACCACATCCACCGGGGTATGCGACGGTCATCATGAAGCACTCGAAGCGGAGCCGCAAAGCGACCACACTCGTACTATTCTCGCTTCTGTGTGGCGTGGTCTGGTCTCAAACCCTCGGATCGAAGCCTGCTCCGACTGCAACCGCACCTGAAACACCTAAAGACACGCTCGGTCGTGATAATCCGCGTGGCACGGTGGTGGGCTTTCTCACCGCAATTAAGAAGAGCAACGCCGAAGTTGCCGCGTTATATCTGAATACTCCACTTCGCGGTGCTGATGCGGCCGTCCTTGCACGTCAACTCGCCGAAGTGCTTGACCGTCGCCTGCCTGCCCGCTTGAATCAGGTCAGCGATGACCCGGAAGGCTCGATCCCAGACCCTCTCAAACCGGATCAGGATTTGGTAGGCACGATCACTACAGCGAATGGTGAACTGAACGTCACACTCGAGCGCGTCGATCGAGGAAAGGCCGGTAAAGTCTGGCTATTCTCACGGGAGACACTTGCTTCGATTCCTGATGTGTTTGGGGAGATCAACACGCCACCAATCGAAAAGTATCTGCCCGCGTTCATGGTGAACAACCGGATTGCAGATATTCCCCTGTTCGAGTGGCTGGCTTTGTTCGTCGGACTGCCACTGCTTTACTTAGGCACGGGATGGTTGAATCGGGCGCTTGCATGGATCATCGGCCCAGTACGTCGTCGAGCCGGCCGTGATCCTCATCTGAAGAATCCGAACATCCTGCGCGGTCCAGCGCGACTACTGATCGTCGCGCTTGTCATGCGTTTGTCGCTTGCATACGTCTCTCTACCTCTTTTGGCACGGCAATTCTGGTCGACCACCGCTTTATTGATCGCAGTCGCGGCCTGCACTTGGTGGCTCCTGCTATTGAATGGCTGGGTAGAACGCTACGTACTCGAGCGCGGCTATGCATCGAGTGGTTCAGGCTCGGTGCTGCGTCTGTTTCGTCGCCTACTGGATGGAGTTTTCCTGTTCGCGGGATTTCTCTTCATCCTGCACCACTTCGGCATTAACCTGACAGCAGCACTTGCGGGACTTGGCGTGGGCGGCATTGCGGTAGCCCTTGCCGCACAAAAGACACTTGAGAACATCATTGCCGGCGTCTCACTCATCGCTGATGAAGCAGTTCGCGTTGGAGACTCCGTGACCGTGGGAGATGTCCAGGGCACCGTAGAGGAAGTTGGGCTTCGCTCAACCCGTATCCGCACTCTCGACCGCACGCTAGTAATTTTGCCCAATGGACAAATCGCCAATATGAAAGTGGAGACTGTCTCTGCGAGGGACAAGTTCTGGTTTCATCCGGTCCTACCTTTGCGGTATGACACTACTCCAGAGCAGCTGGACGCGGTGCTGGCCACGATCCGTGAATTCCTGCGTACACAGTCGAACCTCGAGCCAACGTCTGTCCGCGTTCGTTTTTTTCGACTGGGCGCTTTTTCACTCGATATCGACGTTTTCGCCTATGTGAATGCGCGTGACTGGAGCGACTTCCTGCGTGTGCAAGAACAACTCCTTGTCGGAATCATGGACATTCTTCGCAGGAATGGCACAGGGTTCGCGCTTCCATCGCAGACCTTGTATCTAAGACCTGATGGTTCAGAGACTCAGGCTAAGCTGCTTGGTGATCGCAGTCAGGAAGCCGTCGCTTAACGCCGACGGGTGAGGAGAGGTCGAGGCAAGTGAGTAGGAAGGCTGTTATTCACTGCTGATCAGAAGGTCGAATCCTCAGCTACCACGGTTAGCTATTTCCGCTCTTGACTGTCTTGCTTTGCCACAATGTCCGTTAGTTCGCGCTTCTGATCCTTTCGGATTTCCTGCAGTTTCTGCCACTGCGCTTGGGTAAGAATCGGTTTCATCTGCGTATCAGAGCGCTGCACGATTTTCTCCCATTGCTCCAACCTCTCTTTGCGAGGAACTACAGGCGTGAAGATGACGTGTCCGGCCTCGGCAGTTTCCTGCTCTGCAATGGGCTTAATTTTGGCTTGCTGTTCGTCGCTGAGGTGCAAGTTGTCCGTCAGATTCTTCATCTTCATGCTGAAGTACTGGCCGGGTGCTTTCGACCAGTCAATCGCCGGCTGAGGAGGAAGCTTCTTGGTTCGAAGAATCGGAAGTTCCTTCTGTTCGTCACGCACAGAAAGCAGCAATGCGTCTGCTTTCACCGCGAAGAGACGCTCAACGCCCACCGAAAACTCAACGGTGTTAGAACCATTTGGAGGTGTATACAGAACCACGTACTCCGTGTCCTCTATTCGTACCGTGACGTCGTATTGAATGAGGTCAGAGTTTGCAGGCTGCTGGTGGCGCTCAACCGCAACAATCGTGCCCGGTTGATACTTCGGAGAATTCGTCTGCGAGACGGCTGGTATGCTGGCTAGGACTAGACAAAGTACTGATGTGAATCTGCACATAGTTGCACGCCTCAATCAGGTTCGCCCCGCTCCCTCTTGGTTTCTCGACTTTGAGGAAGGAACTCCGTTTCGGCACATCTCAAAATGCCGCGACAAGCTGCTTCGACATGGCGACAGGGTGCCAGTTGAAGCAGCTTTAGAGCCGTTACCTTCTGATCACATCTTCCGTTCGCTCGTTGTCGCGCTACTTCTTGACCTGCGGCGGATAGTTCTTCAGCATCTTGGTGACAGTTTTGGTTAGGTTTTTCTGCTGCTTCTCGGGCTTAGCCTTTTGATCAATCGTTTTGCTGCCCAAGCCGCGCCACACCAGGTCATGGTTGGCCGAATCGTACATGTCTAACGCAAGTTGTCCTACGTAGATCGTTGACGTGGAACCGGAGGTCGTCGTCGATGACGGGGCGCCGTACCATCCACCGCCATACCAACCTGGACCAGTTCCCCACCCTGTGCTGTAGGACGTGAACTCAGTTTGCTGATCTACGGCGGCTTGATAACCGATATAGAGGTTTGCTGAATCGTCGTCGACCTTTGTCAGTCCCTTTGTGGCCAATTGAGTATCGAAGGTTTCCTTGATCTGCTTATCGAGGAGATCTCCCGGACTTTTCGCGTCCTTCAACGTCACCCACTTGTAGGTCTTAAAGCGCGAAAAATCAGTATTCTTGTCGAAGTTGTATCGGACATCCTGCGCAAAAGCAGCGCCCGAAATCGCAAGCGCGATCAGAAAGGCAAAGCAAATTCTTTTCATCACAGAACCTCCATCTGTCTTTGTGTCAATCCTCCACCGCTGCATGAGGCCGATGCTGCTCGGAGCCTCGAATAACGTCAGCTACGACGGGTAGAGAATTCTGTAGCGATGGTAGGTTCTTAAGATGGAGCTAGGAACTGTCACTTGTTACAGAAACAGATTTTGGCTTGCGAGATTCTTCCGAAGAACCTCCAGTTGCCGCATTCGCCTCTCCTTTGCAATCTGATAAAACTCGCAGTTCCGAATTACCCCACGAGGGATGACAATCCCGTTAAACAATGAGGATGCACGGAATGCCGAAAGAGCAAAAGCGTACAAGAGAAAATGAAAACGGCCATGCGGTTCTTTCGAAAAAGCAGTACGAAAAGGAACTGCGCAAACTTCAGACGAAGCTGGTACAGATGCAGGAGTGGGTGAAAGCGACCGGGGCGAAAGTGGTGGTCGTCTTTGAAGGCCGGGATGCTGCGGGCAAAGGAGGAGTCATTCACCGGATCATGGAGCGCGTCAGCCCGCGAGTCTTCCGCCACGTTGCATTGCCGGCACCGAACGAACGCGAGAAATCACAACTCTACGCACAACGCTATATGAAAGAAATGCCAGCAGCGGGTGAAGTGGTGATCTTCGATCGCAGCTGGTACAACCGGGCCCTCGTCGAGCACGTTATGGGCTTTTGCACCGACAAACAGCACGCCGCCTTTCTTCGCATGTGCCCGGGATTCGAGGCTCTGCTGCGAGACAACGGAATTCTACTGATCAAGTATTGGTTCGAGGTCAGCGAGAAAGTGCAGCATCAACGATTCCTGAAGCGCATCGAGGATCCGATGCGGCACTGGAAGCTTAGCCCTATGGATCTGGAATCTCATCGCAGGTGGTACGACTATTCGCGCGCCCGTGACGCCATGTTCGAGGCAACCGATACATCCCAATCGCCGTGGCATGTAGTTCAGACGGATGATAAGCAAAGCGCCCGGCTCAATTGCATTGCCCATTTACTGAGCGTCATACCGTGGAAGAAAATCCCCACCGAGAAGGTCAAGCTACCTGACCGGCAGGGCCCGAAAGGATACAAACAACCCGATTGGCCGTATCGTTGGATTCCAGCAAAATACTAGGCCATTTCGCGTCCGTGTCACTCCGTTCTTTTCTGCGGATTCGGTCCCAATGGGCATCGAGCTTCATTTCAGCAACCTGCTACAGCTTGTCCAAGACGATCCACCAAAGTAGGTATCCCGCCCCTAGAAACAGGAGAGCGATCATAATCAGTTGCGGATACGCACTGTATTTGTTTCTTAAATTGCGTCTCGCTTCACTCAGAAACACAAGCTCTTCCGAATGGTCGCGATGAGTGTGGGTCGGCTGCACGAGATATTCGCGGTAGTCCGTCGGTGAGTCGAGGTATTGGATCTCAGCCCAGATTCGCCAATCCTGACTAAACGGATAGCGGCGGACCTCGTCTGTATGAGCCATGAGAATTTCACCTGTTCCTTCCGAATTTGTTCTCTACCTCTATACGATTCGCCAAGAGACATACCACTCGTAAACCTGCCAGCATCTGTTTCCAAAAACTTCCATTGGACCGAGATAGCTCTGATGATGGATTCGTTTCATTTCTTCATCACGACGAGATGGTCGGACGAGTCACGAAGCGACTCATACCAAATAACAGGGCCTAACCTATTGAGGACTGTTACAAGTGACAGTTACGACGAGCCCTTGTGTTCCCTAAACTCTGTGCGAATGAAGCGGTCTGGGTCTTCGATGCTTCGTGCGTGAACTGGCCCGTACTTTTGAGTCTGCTATCACCGCCTGGATGAGGAATAGGGACGCGATGTCGAACAAACATTTTGACCGGATAGAGCGATGGCTGTTTCTCCTCGGATTAGCGCTCGTTGGTGTCTTTGCGGGAGCCTACATCCACCGGCTGAGTGGTTCGCGCGAAGCCCTCACTCAATTTAAGGAACTCAAACAGGAGCGGCAGGAGCCCCATCGGGTCGGTCAATCCCTGGCTGACCGAAGCTTTTCCTATGACTTCACATTGTGGTCACCGCAGCGTGTAGCAGATTACAAACAAAGCCTTACTCAGAAGGTTGACGAACCACTTGCCATTCTGCGGATCAAGAGGGTGAATCTCGAAGTACCCGTGCTCGATGGAATCGATGACCTAACACTAAACCGAGCAGTCGGTTACATCCCTGGCATGAGCCGCCCGGGCGAAGCCGGAAACGTCGGGCTTGCAGGGCACAGAGACGGATTCTTTCGAGTTCTAAAGGACGTTAAAACTGCCGACATCATGGAATTGGAGACTCTCGACAGAGTCTATCTGTATCGAGTGGACCGGATCGACATCGTCGACAAGGATGATTCGTCCTTACTGCGGCAAACCGCAGATTCTCGATTGACGCTTGTGACCTGCTATCCGTTCTACTTTATCGGGAGCGCGCCGCAACGTTACGTCGTTATTGCTTCACTGGTCACTTCTGGGCTTCCTTCACCCGTACAAGCCACTAGTTCTGCTCATTTGAAGACAGCTTCACAAACCATGAACGCAGAGTCGCAAAAGCCAACCAAGGAGATAACACAATGAAATCAAGAACCCACACACAAGTGTCGCTTTTGCTTGCGGCGATGGCAGTGTTTCTTGCCTGCGCCATTAGCGTGAGTGCACAAGTGCAAACCTCAACCAGCAGCGCCGCGGCAGGAGCTTCCTCAAAAGAAGTTACCGTCGAGCGTGGCGAAGTCGTCCTCGTCTCTGGCAACGATCTTGTTGTCAAGATGGAAGACGGCTCAATCCGGCATCTCTCGAACGTTGCTGAGAGCGCTCGGGTCAACGTCGATGGACGCCAGCTCGGAATTCATGAACTGAAACCCGGCATGAAGCTGCAGAAGACCGTCACCGTAACCAAGACTCCGACGGTCGTGACCACTACCAAACAGGTAACGGGCAAAGTATGGCATGTTACCCCGCCAAACAGTGTGATTCTCACGCTCGACGACGGCACCCAGGAGCAGTTCAAAATTCCCCAGGATCAGAAATTCAACATCGATGGCAAAATGACTGACGCTTGGGGTCTGAAAAAGGGCATGAAGATTTCGGCTACCAAAGTCGTTGAGGAACCGGTGGACGTATACGACCGTCACCAACAGGTAAGCGGCACGATGCCACCACCGCCGCCTGCACCACCGGCCGACCAACCGATCCTGGTCGCAGTGGCTATGCCACCTCCGGCCCCGGCTGCTGCCCCGGAAATGCCGAAGACTGGAAGCATCCTGCCACTCATCGGGCTGCTTGGCGGTCTTTGTCTTTGTGCTTCGCTTGGACTCAAAGTAGTTCGCAGCACCTTTTGAATGCTGCCGGGGTTCGGGAGGGCAAGTTGCAAGCCATCTCGAACCCATTTCTTTTGCTCCCGCTCGCGCCACCCCTCCCTTCCCCATATCAGTTTGCACAGCAAGGACGAGAGCCATCCATCAGTTCTCAAGCCCTCCTTCGTGTCCTCTTTAAGTAAGGACAAGCAAATAAGGATCTATCCTTAGTTGTGTTTGGGAAAGTTAATGCAGCCCCTCGATTGTATTCGGAATGAGGGGCACTGGAGTGCGATGCTCACAGAAACAGGAGGCCTCACGAGCAGGAGGCCTCTACGCGGCGATCAGGTGGTTCCTTATCGCGTACTGAATAAGCGCGGCGTTCGTTTTGATATTGAGTACTTCCATGATCCGGTACTTGTGAAAAGCGACAGTGCGAGTGGTTACATTGAGCACTGATGCGACGTCTTTCATGCATTTGCCTTCTGCCAAAAGTTGCAGTACTTCGCGCTGTCTTTCTGTCAGACGCTCCGCCTCATCCACAAGCTTCTTGTCCTGCCGCAGCAAGAAGTCGACTGTATCCTTTGCAATCATCGGAGAGAGATACGACTTCCCGCGCAAGACTTCTCTCACCGCAACGACGAGCTCGGAAGCAGCACAAGTCTTCACCAGATATCCCGACGCGCCACGACGAAAAGCCTCCGCCGCCAAATCCGCGTCATGATTCATCGTCAGAAATATCAGTTTCACAGACGGAATCAACTCTTTGGCCTGCTGGCCCGCGTCGAGGCCGTTCAGTATCGGCATCGCCACATCTACAATAACGAGGTGCGGCCGCAGTTCTGCAACGGCGCGCACTAAGGCGCGTCCGTCACTCACTGTTGCTACAACCTCATAGTCCTGCTCCAGCAGCTTGCGGCAAGCTTCGGCCACTAACGTGTGATCGTCAGCAATGATGATCCGTGGGAGATTCTTTCGATTGTTCGCAATCATCCGGGACTCCTGTGTTGCAAGCATTTACTTTTGAAACTGGGATTTCACGCAATCGTCCGGCGCTTCTTCACTCGACGAACACGTAATCTACTTCCCGTTTTGACACGTCGCAACTGGCATTTTTGCTAGTCCAGGATGGTGCTTTGGGGCCCCTAAAGTCAGCCCACTCATCCTAGCCCAAAGCCTTTGCCCTGTCACAACTAACAGCCTACGACAACTCCCAGCGGAGCTTATGGCTGGTTTTCGACCAGAAACTGATCGAAGAAAATGGCTTACCTGCGCCGACCTCCACCCATCCTTGTGCCCATGGACCGGCTGTAGTTTTGCGTGCGCGTCTGCCCAGAAGATCGAGCCCGCTGCTGCTGCTCCAGGTTGGGCTGCGGCCGATTTGCCGATTCCCACCCACTTCCGCTGTTCTGCGACCAGTTACCGTTCTGTCGATCGTAACGGTAGACCGTGCCATCTTTGCCGGCGTAGACGTTGTTTGCTCCAGCAGCAACGCCTCCTCCCGTATTCGTGTTGTACGCGAACCCTCCGCGTCCGGCTGTTCCCGACCCGCTATAGATGTTTCCCGCGTATCCGGCTCCCGCGCCGGCCACAACCCCAGTCTTTGGATCGTATGCGACAGCGCCGCGTCCTCCAGCCGTATTTCCGGTGTAGATGTTGGTATTCGTTCCTCGGCCTGCCACTCCGACTGTGCCGCGCTGCGTATTCTGGAATGCGGTCCGACTCGCCGCCCCGTAATTTCCCGTATACGGATTAGCCCACGCTGCCCCTGTTCTTGCGTACGCGGTATTCCCCCAACGCCCATAGACATTGGCGCTTGCGTAACCTCCCCATCCGTATCCCCAGGCTGGCCCCCAGCAACAAGCCCCGTAATATCCCCATGGTCCCCACCATGGATAGTAGTAATAGGGATAGCCATAGCCATAGGAATATCCCACTCCAATCGTGAGACTCCAACCAGAGCTCGAGCTCCAAGTTGTGGCTACACCCACTCCGTACGTGTAGGGATATCCGTACCAGTAACTTCCAATGTAGGGCGGATAGTACCACCCTGTGCCGTATACGACCGTTGTGGTCGTCGACGAAACCACGCTACCGTAATAACCGGGCGTGTATCCCACGTAGACCACCTCTGGCGTTGCGCGGTAGACCTTCACGTAGGTTACGAAATGCAAAGGCGCGTTGGTGGGGATCGAGTAAATGGATTCGGGAACCGACGTCGCTACATCCCATGGCCCCGGTGGCGAGGCCGCCGTAAACCACACGGCGTTCTCGAGCGCGTAATAGTTATGCTCGTCTACGCGGATCACCGGCGTCGCTGTGTTCACAGCGTATTGCAGATCAGTTCCTTCGATCTTCTTGAACTGAGGCTCGCCGTCGTACTTCACCTCGAGATGAGCTTCCGCTCGGGTGATCACCGCGGTTTGTGGAATGGAGTTCGCAATCAGCGCTTCTTTGGCGGGTGCTGTACCCGGCACCGAGGCCAGAACGCCAGCTTTCGGGCTGCTCTCCGGAATCTGGGCGAATAAGGGTGGTAGAGACTGACCATCGACAAACGTCCAGGGCCCGACCTCAAGTGACGTCGAACGAAACCACCGTCCGGACAACAGAACGTAGAACTCCGAGGTTGCCGGATCGCGAAAAACACTGGCGCTTGTGTTCTTCACGTACTCCAACTTCGCTTCTGGTATCGGGGCGAACTCTGGGGGGCCTTCTGTATTAACTAGTTCTGCCGGGCTGGTCCTGACGTAAATCACAGGAATCTTCTTTTCCTTGTTCGCTTGCTTCAGGGATGGAGGTGGCGTGGTGTCCTGCTGCGTTTGCGCCTGTTGCCGCTCCTGTATTCCCTTCGTGATTTCTTTCATGTCATCAGGAATCTTCGAGGTGTATTTCCAGGGCCCTTCTAGAGTCTCAGCCTCCATCCACCCGTCGAGCACGTTGACGTAATACTCATGTTTTTCCGGGTCAGAGATAATGACCGTTTTCGAATTGAGCACGAGCTTCAGTTGCGTCCCACCGACGTCGCGGAACTTCGGAGCTCCGTCAATCAAGACAAGCATGGCCGGCTTCGTCGAGAAGATGATTTCAGGAGGATCGTTGTTGACTGGGAGTCCCTTAATGGATGAATTTGCCGATTCGCTAGCCATCAACGAGGCCTGCAGGCGATCGAGGGCTATGATCTTTGCCTTGGTGGGTACTTTGCTTTGGAGCAGTTCTTTGAATTCGCCCTCTCGCTCCTTCATCGAGGGGAACTTCACGTCGGTAATCTGAAACTCATCGAGGGTAACCTGGCGGTTCACTTTGTCGACTTCGGTCCGCGCAGTAAACGTTACGACGCCATACTTCGTCGTCTTGTCCTTTTGATTGACAACGGAAAGCGCTGCATTCGCGTGGATCTGGTTCCCTTCCCACGCTTCAACCTGAGGTTGGTACATGGACATCTTTTCGGTACCGCGATCGATCTCACGAGGCCATCCGCCGTCGACTGCCTTCGAAGGACTCTCGGCAGGCTTGTTCGATTCGGCTTTTGTGTTCTGTGTCGAACGCGCGTATGAGGGAGCATCTGGAAGAGACTCCTGCGTTTGAGTGCCCCAGGACTGCGCCAGCAGGAAGATCGCGGCTAAGGCGACTCCGCGTTGAAGTCGTAACATGTGATCATTCACCAAGCGCAATGCTAGAGGTGGCGACAACCGGTCAGTACTGTCAGAAATGACAGGCGCAGTCGAGCATCGGCGTAACAGGCAGTGCTCGCCGTCGTAATTCTTCCCGACAACGAAACAACCTTGGAGGTTTATTCCTGATCGCGAATTACGCGGACGGGGGTCATCAAGCAGATTCCAAGTGAAACATTTCTCCGCGCTCACATCTTCCTGACCGACAAGTTTGTCTGGCATATCTGGCAGTAGCCGCAGTTCGTGTGCAACGACTATTCTTGTCTGCGCAAAAAGCACCGTTTCTGCCGGGACACTTGTTGAGAGAACTCCTTGTCAATCAGCCAGACCCAGATTTCTGCGCGAAGAACGGCAGGAGGAAGAAGTCCTGCCTCTCTTGAGGTGGGATCGGACACTTCATCACAAGCAAGGGCTGCTATCCGTAGATCGAGGTTGTTTCAAGGTCTATCACCAACAGAAGTCGAGATCATCCTTCGCAACGCGCGCACTCGGACGTACCCTGCAAACTCAGTTGTGGCGGAGCAAGGCAATGTAGCAGACAGTCTGTTCCTGATAGCAAGGGGCTCCGCCCGATACTTCTTTGTCACACGAGAGGGGCAGCAGGTATATCTGTTTTGGCTGGCACCTGGCGACATATTTGGCGGCACCAGCCTGTTAACAGAACCGTCGCAATACATCGTTAGCACAGAGATGGCGACTGAGGGCACGGTGCTTGTGTGGAAACGTGATGTAATTCGACATCTTGCAGCCCAATATCCAAGGCTCTTAGAGAATGGGTTATCCGTTGCCTGCGACTATCTGGTGTGGTATCTGGCAACGCACTTGAGCCTGGTCTGTCACAGTGCGCGAGAGCGTCTGGCACATGTTCTCGTCACCCTCACCAGCGGAATCGGCCGACCCACTGCAGATGGGATCGATCTTGCTATCACCAATGAGCAATTGGCAAACACTGCCAATCTCACGCCCTTTACCGTGAGTAGGCTGCTCAACGCGTGGCAGCGAGACCATGTTCTATCCAAATTCCGCGGAAGGATTCGGCTACATGACCCAGAAGGGCTGTATCGGCTTTCACAGGGTGCCTGAGAT
>AR_comb_assmDRAFT_10046218_pt1 | contig 42521 bp, 39 predicted proteins | sample ArasoioldDNA_FD_10543 | JGI IMG/M metagenome (IMG submission 10543) | reverse complement strand
GCCGCCACTTCAATCGGCACGGCAAGAATGTAGTAATCAGCGGTAAACTTTTCCGGTGGAGGCAATTCCGAGCGAGGTACACTCTCAACGAATGGTCCTTTGGGTTCTTTCAGCTTTTGCACCCAAATACCTGTGATGTTTTTATTTGCCGGATCGCAGTCAATTTTCACAACGTCGGATAAAAATCTATACTCAACGCCTTTGCTAATCAGGTACTCATGCCAGGGGTGAAGCCAGCGATCATTGGTTGGACCGTTCAATATCCTGTCTGTTGCCACCGAAGGATTCGCCATATTGAAGATCAGTTGAAGAAAAATGTCTCCCCCAGTTTTTGTACTTGCTGTTTTAGCACGAGCGGCAACAAGCGTTCTTGTGAGTCCTTTCGCCAGTAGATCCGAGTAGGCCTGGCTTCTTCCTTCAGCGCCTGTAAATTCCCACCATCCAAGACGTTCGTAGTCGTTTTGCCGGCGTTCCTGACAGCTCGTAATTAATTGCCAAATTTTGTCGGCGAAAAATTCTTTGTCGTCAGCGGTAAGGCCCGTGTTTGCATGAAGTGCGCCGAGCATTGTCTTCACGTCGGCAATAGATTTGGGAAAACGATCAGGCATAATGATTGGATCGAACCCTGTTCGTGCAAGCATTACATGCGGAGCCGGAACAAGGTTATCAAACACGCCATTGCTGTTTCCCCGAAAAGGGATTCGCCTCATTGTGTCTATCACATGCCTGTAAAATCCAGGGAAAAATCTGAAGCCGTGTTCGCCAGGAAGAGGATTATAGTTCACTCCTGCATCTTCATCAGGAACGGGAACACTTCGGGCCTTTCCACCCGGCAACCTAATCTTTCTTTCGAAAACCTGCACTTCAAACCCACGCTCTATTAACTCGTGTGCGGCACTCATTCCTGCCACACCGCCACCCATAATAATAACTTTCGGCATAAGCAGCTTTATTGGTTAAGAAAACTGACGGATGGTGGAGACGGAGAAATTCTTCAAAAGGAAATGGCGATATCAATATAGTATTAATTTGAAGATAAACATAGCTATCCTTGATTTTTTGACAATATTGGCGTAAATGAAAAGGCGATCCATTTCTGAATCGCCTTTATTCTATCACCAACCAACGATTATGTACTGCTATGCTTTTCTTCAGTACTAATGTGAAGTAACTTGTAGAGTGGGCAGAATCCAAATAGGCTGGTCACCACCAACACCCCGGCTACTATCAAAGCACCTATTCCATCAATCACATTAAAATAATACAATACTGCAATCGCAATTGCAAGCAATATTCGGGTGCCCTGGTCGTAAATGCCAACATTTGCTTTCATGTCATAAAAATTTTATGGTTGTGAACTATTTTATTTACTAACCCGAAATGATGAAACCGAATGCAAACTTACTCTGCTGTCCTGGCGATTAAGATGACAGTGGTCAAGCAAAAAGATGATTTTGCACTTCTTTAGAAACTACATATCAGGCATTGCGTAAATTGTGCCGATGAAGCCGCTCTTTTTTTCAATCTTGCTTCCATTAAGCATTTTTTCACAGCAGCCAAATTGCGACATCATTATCCGAAATGGAAAGATCATTGACGGAACTGGAAACAGCTGGTTCTATGGAGATGTAGCGGTCAGAAATGGGAAAATTGTTGGTGTGGGCAGGCAGCTAAATTTTACTGCACCAAAGACAATTGACGCCACGGGTTTAATAGTTGCGCCAGGTTTTATTGATGTGCACACGCATCTTGAAGGCGACGAAACAAAGGACCAGAACGCAACTAATTTTATTTTAGACGGCGTAACCACTTGCATTACGGGGAACTGCGGGTCATCTAATACTGACATTGGAAAATATCTGCATTACATTGATTCAATAAAGCTTTCGATCAATGTTGCCAGCCTTGTTGGGCACAATGATGTGAGAAAACAAATAATGGGTCGAACCAATCGCGATGCGACGGCAGAGGAACTGCAGCAAATGAAAGAAATCGTTGACAAGGCTATGCGCGATGGAGCGGTTGGTTTTTCAACCGGCCTCATTTATGTTCCTGGGACATACACGAAAACACCTGAAATTGTTGAACTCGCTAAGGTAGCTGCAAAATACGATGGGGTATATGCCACCCACATGCGCGATGAAGGTGATAGCGTAATCTTTGCCATCAACGAAGCCTTAACTGTGGGCCGCGAAGCAAAAATTCCCGTTGAGATCTCACATTTTAAATTAAGCGGTCAACAAAATTGGGGAAGAAGTAAAGAAACCGTTCCTATGATAGAGGCGGCCAGGAGGCAGGGAATCGAAGTCACCATTGACCAATATCCATATACGGCCAGCAGCACATCAATAAGTACATTGATACCAGATGAAATCCTGGCAGATAACCAGGACTCAATTAATGCCCGCTTGCAAGATCCCAAAACAAGAAAGTACGCAATCAATTCAATGCTGAAGAGATTGAAGAAAAGAAAATTGAAGCATTTCAGCTATGCCGTCGTTGCTTTTTATAAGTTCGACACAACCTACAATGGAAAAAGCATTGAACAAATCAATTTGATGAGGGGCAATAAACACACAAAGGAAAAAGAAGCAGAAACAATCATTGATATTACGATGCATGGAGGAGCCAGTGCCGTTTTTCATGGTATGAGTGAAGACGACGTGAGAAGAATCATGAAATACCCTTTCAACATGTTTGCCAGCGACGCCTCCATTCGGGAGTTTGGAGCTGGTATGCCACATCCACGCGGCTACGGCACGAATGCAAGAGTACTGGCAGAGTACGTAAGAGAACAAAAAGTGATCTCCCTGGAAGAAGCCATACGAAGAATGACCTCTTTGCCTGCACAAAAATTTCAATTGCAAGATCGTGGATTATTGGCCGACGGCTATGCCGCAGACATTGTCGTTTTTGATGAAAACAAAGTAAAGGATGTTTCTACTTACGATCGTCCCCATGCCTACTCGCAGGGATTTCAGTATGTAATTGTAAATGGACGCCTTACTGTAGAGAATGAAAAACACCTGGGGACGAGAGCAGGCCAGGCGTTGTACGGACCAGGCGTTTTAAGATAGGCGTCACTTTCCGATAAGGGTAAGAATTCCTTTCTTCCTTTTTATTTTTATATTTAATGATACATCCGTTTTCAAATGAATTGGTTATGAAAAATTGTGTCGCCTCCCTGATCATTCTTTTATTTCTCTCTGGTTGCATTCTTTCTGAAAAGAAAACCGACCGGCTTGCAAAAGCTTCAAGAGAAAACAAAAATGGATGGATTTATGTTCATCTCGAGGGTACGCCACCTGACATAGGTTACCAGCATGGTTACCTGTTGGCAAATGATATTGATACCAGTATCCAGGCGGTTTCTTATTTGCTTCAACACGAAACGCACAAGGATTGGAATTTCTACCGAAGCGCAGCGAAAAATTTCTTGTGGCCTAAGCTTGAGCAGGAGTACAAGGATGAGATCAATGGGATTGTTGAAGGTTTGCGTGCGCAGAAGAAAAATTATGACAGCCTTGATATCACCGCTTACAATGCCATGGAAGAGCTGGCCTATTATTACGTGCCACAATTAATGGACAAAGAAAAACCTGGAAGCGGCGACAATAAAGCCCCGGGTAATTGCAGCGCGTTTATTGCAACCGGTAGCTATACGAAAGACGGAAAGATTGTGATTGGTCATAACACGTGGACATCTTATCTCGTTGGTCAGCATTGGAATGTGATTGCAGACATTGTTCCCGAAAAAGGTCATCGCATGCTTATGGATTGCATGCCCGGTTTTATACATAGCGGCGATGATTTTGTGATTAGCAGCAATGGCATCCTGGTCACGGAAACAACCATCACGCAGTTCAAAGGTTTTGATACTACAGGCATTCCTGAATTCATGCGCGCGAGAAAGGCAAGTCAATATGCCGCCAACATTGACGATGTAGTAAAAATCTTTACTACTGGGAATAATGGTGGTTATGCTAATGACTGGCTGATCGGTGACACGAAAACCAATGAAGTCGCGAAACTTGAATTAGGATTAAAGAACTACCGGGTATGGCGAAGCAAAGACACGGCTATTATCGGTTCCAATTTTGCAAGCGACTCTGCACTCATCACCGAGGAAACAACCTTTGACATAAATGATAAAACGACGTCACCCAATGCACGGCGGGTAAGGATGGAGCAATTGTTATTGGTAGACATGAGAGGGAAGCTCGACGCCGAAACCGGCAAGCAAGCAGAGGCAGATCATTATGATGTATTGCAAAATAAGACCGCCAGTAACAAATGCGTTGTTTGCGGACATGTAGACCAAGATGTGAAGGGATGTTTAGAATGGGATTGGCCCACCTATTATCCTGGCGGCGCAGTGCAAGGGAAGGTAACGACCGCCGACCTCGCGAAAAATATGCAGCTATGGGCGCGTATGGGTCATCCGTGCGGACAGTCGTTTATCGGTGCACCATTTTACAAAGCGCATCCCGAGTATGCATGGCAATCGAAGTATTTGAACAATATGGTTTCTTATCCTTGGACCTTATTTAAGGCAAAACATAATTAGCGTTTCCGGGTGTTCAGATGACGCTGCCTATTTTTTGACTATCAGCAAAAATTTCTTTTTGCCCTCGTTTAGTTTTTAAATTTTATCTTCCTGTCCGTTCCCTTCCTAAGATATTGCTCTCCTAACCACCGACGCCACCAATCAATGAACCAGGAGCAACAAATACCACAAGAAAAGCATGAGCCTGACAATGCTGGTACGGACAAAGATGAGCCAGTCGGACAGGCCAAAAGCAACAAGGGAAGCGCTCCTTCTCAATCTCAACCCTCGGCTGAACATCAAACATCGAACCTCAAACCTGAAATTACCAGTATGGAAGTACACAAGCATCCACACCATGTAACACACAAAAAGAAATGGGGAGAATATTTTCTCGAGTTCCTCATGATCTTTCTTGCTGTCACACTCGGATTTTTTGCCGAGAATATCCGGGAAAGAATTACCGAATCACACAGGGAAAAAGAATTTGCACAGCAACTTTATTCCGAACTAAAAACGGATTCCACCGTGGTGGCAGAAAAAATATTGGAGAGAAAGCGAAAAGAAAATTCAATGGATTATGTGGCAGCCTATTTTAAAGACAGTGTGCTGGATAATCTTCCTGAAAGGTTTTACCCTCTATTGACGATGGATCTTTACCTGATCAACCGGTTTGCATTTGAACCCAAGGATGGTATATTGAGTCAGCTGAGAAACTCAGGCTCGCTCCGTTATTTTAAAAGTGTGCATTTGCAAAAATTGCTGGGCGATCTCAGTGTGGCCATCAATAATATTCGTAACCGAAATGAACAGGAGTACCAGTATTTCGCCAATCCCATTAAACCATTTATGCTGAAATACTATGACTTTGGCTGGCTGACCAAACTACGAAACATAAACGATACCTCTGCCATTCATGAGCTTGTTTACAATTATGAAAAATTCAATTTTCATACCAAAGGCCGGCTCATGAACCTAACAGCACTGGATAGGAATGAGGCATCCAACATGATCTTGTTCTATAAGCAAATGATCGTATCCACCCGCACTCTCCAATTGAAAGACTATATTATTATCAATCACAAAATTTTGGAGGAGCTGCGAAGCAATTACAAACTAGACAATGAATGAAGAAAGAAAAAAGTGCCCATGTATCATGGCAACTTCATTCCCATACTCGCTTCAATTTTCGTTTCCTTCTTTAGTGGTTGTTTCTTCCAATACGTTAAACTGCGCCACAGCCATTCGAGAGGACCGAATCGATAATAACGCAACCAGATGTGGCTCCGGTGAAGCAACTAGAGTTTCAACTCGTCAGTTGCTTGATCATTATATCCATCAGCATGTATATGCGGGCTTGCTGTACCAACCCATTTTTAAGGTCATACGTAACGCAAAAAGGCACATTTACGGTTTTGCCTGAGGGCTGCAACCCGGCAAACTCACCAGTATGCTTTCCGATAAAATCGGCTTCCAACACTGCATGGTCATCATAAATCATCGTACCTCGTATTTCCGCATGCGCGTCAAAGGCCACATGATACATAAATTGAAGCATCTGTCCGATCGCATCCCTGCCTTCATACCTGTCACCAGTACTCATATGTGTGAATACCCCATCTTCCGCAACGTACTTCACATCATGCGTCCTGAAATAATCTTCCATGTTTCTCCTCGCGGTGGAAACTTCCTTTTCCAATAATACTTCTTCCATAAAAAACATTTGTGGTTAAATAATTTATATTGAAAGTAATCAGAGAGTACTCAGAAGAGCGGTTAGCGAAGGAAGTACAATATAAGAATAATGGGAGACTATAAATAGGGATCGTAATATTTTTTTACGAGTTCTGTCTCCAGGTCTCTCATTTTAGGTTTCCTGGCCTGCGTGAGAAGGGCCTTCATCAACAAACCGCCCAGCCCCCTCACATAGGTTTGACTTAAATTGAGGAGTACTATTGAGTGTGATAGTTTTTTTGGGAAGCCTCTTTTGTTGCATAGTCCATCCTTTATCAACCCCTGTCTTATGACGAGCGCTTTGATGAAAGGCTCGGACGCAGGCCTTATTTCAGTAGTGAACCGAACATCATCACTGGTGTGGTTAAAGAATGTATGTAATTTATTAGGCTCAACGAGATAAGTGTCGCCCGGCATTAGGAGTTTATAATCGTTGCCGACTTCGAGTATCATCATTCCGTTGATCACCGTATATTTTTCTGAGAAAGTTTTGTGACAATGACGCATAACTGTTTTTGCCTTCGGAAAAACAATATGTTCGATCAGGTCATATTCACCGTTGGTCTCTTTACCCGTCCGGAGAACGCGGAACTTGAATTGGGGAAAAGCAATAAAGGTTTGGTTCGTTAGGCTCATGATAAGAAGACAGCAAGTTTGATCTAATAATTTCCTCTCAATAATTCAACAGTCGATCTATTGCTTCATTTAACCTTGCCTTTGCCATAAAATCCTTTTCCAGTTCAATAGAAAACGGTACTGGTGTATCAAGCGACGCGCATCGCATTACAGGTGCATCAAGCAACGCAAAACAATGTTCGTTGATCCACGCTGAAATTTCGCCACCAATTCCACCCGTCAGGGTATCTTCATGAAGAATCAAAACTCTTCCTGTCCGTTTTACCGCTTCACGAATTGCAATATAATCCAGTGGCAGGAGCGATCGCAAATCAAGTATATCGATAGAGATCTCAGGTTGATCAGCCGCATAATCTTCGGCCCAGTGCACACCGGCCCCATACGTAATGATGCCGATCTCGTCCCCCGTTCTCACATGTCTTGCCTTGCCAATTTCAATTTCATAAAAATCTCCCGGCACCGGCCCGCTTACACTTCTATACAAGGCCTTGTGCTCAAAATAGATCACAGGGTTCGGATCGTTTATCGATGCAATCAGTAGTCCCTTTGCATCCATTGGCGTAGATGGATAAACGACTTTTAATCCTGGAGTATGTACAAACCATGCTTCGTTGCTTTGAGAATGAAACGGACCGGCACCTACACCGCCTCCTGTTGGCATACGAATAACTACATCAGCATTTTGTCCCCAACGGTAATGAATTTTTGCCAGGTTATTTATGATTTGATTAAATCCCATGGTTACAAAATCAGCAAATTGCATTTCTACCATTGACTTAAATCCTTCCAGGCTCAGCCCGAGCGCCGCGCCGATAATCGCACTTTCGCAAAGTGGAGTATTTCGTACTCTTTCTTTTCCAAATTCTTGCAGAAAGCCTTCGGTGATTTTAAATGCTCCGCCGTACTCTGCAATATCCTGTCCCATTAAAATGAGGTTTGGATAATGCTGCATCGATTGACGGAGACCTTCCTTGATGGCATCGATAAAGCGTGAATCGTGAGTCGTGTCACTATAATTATCGGGACGTGAGTGTTGACTTGAATTTGAGTTGTCTACCACTTGAGGCTTGGGCCTCGCTTCCATTGCCTTAGCATAGACATCTTCAACCTCCTCTTCCAGATCTGCTTCTGCTTGCTCCGCAGAAAATCCCGTATTCAATTCCTGCTCGATCTTTTCTTTGAATTCATTTCTGATTGATTCTATCGTTTGATCATCCAATACTCCGATTGATTTTAAATACTCCTCATAGTTTTTCACGGGATCCTTTAGTTCCCAAATTCCAAAAAGCTTTGCAGGAATATATTTTGTCCCACTCGCTTCCTCGTGGCCACGCATGCGAAACGTCAGGCACTCGATCAGGTAAGGCTTTTGATTTTTGATACAATAGTCACGAACGCCTTTGACGGTATCATACACCGTCAACAAATTGTTGCCGTCGATTTGTACAGCCTCCATCCCATAACCTTTTGCGCGATCGGTCAGGCTAATGCAGCGATACTGCTCATTTGTGGGGGTGCTTAGTGCATAGCCGTTATTCTCAATAAGAAAAATGACAGGCAGATCCCAAACCGCAGCAACATTTAAAGCTTCATGAAAGTCACCTTCACTGGTGCCGCCCTCACCCGTAAAGGCGACAGAGATTTTATTTTCCTTCCTTAATTTATATGCCAGCGCCACGCCATCAGCAATTGCTAATTGGGGTCCCAGGTGGGAGATCATTCCACAAATGTGATGATGCTCGTTACCAAAATGAAAGCTTCTTTCTCGTCCTTTGCTATAGCCTTGCTTACTTCCCTGCCACTGCATGAATAATTTGCTTAGCGGCATCCCGCGCGACGTAAACACTCCGAGGTTGCGATGCAAAGGCATGATCCATTCATTGTGCTCCAACGCTAAGGCTACACCTACGGCGATTGCCTCCTGACCGATCCCGCTAAACCATTTCGAAATTTTTCCCTGCCGCAGCAGCAATAACATTTTCTCTTCAATCATTCGGGGCCACAAAAGCTGTCGGTAAAAATCTTCGAGTTGTTCGTTGGATAAGTTCTTGCGATCAAAATTCATGTTTGCAAACCTAAGGCAAAACGAATAAGTTTAACCCAATAAGCGTTTTAGAAGTACAAAAAGCGCTTTACAAAACAGTCCTTCTTCGCTCTTTGTTCAGCTCTCTTTCGAGAATAGAAGTTACAAAAGAAAGGATGAGACTAAATAACAAGGCCCAGCCAAAATTTGCTATAGTAAAGCCGTCAACAAATTTGCTGGCAAGACCCACGACAATGGCATTGACAACAAATAAGAACAACCCGAGAGTAACAATTGTTACCGGAAGCGTGAGTAAAATAATTAGAGGCCTTACGAAAATGTTGAGAATTGCAAGTACAACAGCAAAGACGATCGCTGTCCAGAATGAATCGATGTGAATGCCTTTTAATACATGAGCCAGGCCGAAGGAAACGGCAGCGATAACAAGAATGCGGATAAGAAATCTCATCGTTTTGGTTTTGGTAAAGGTAATTAATAAGCTATATCACGACTAACTCGTAGAATTCTTCAGGTTGCAGGTATTTTTCAGCAAGTTGCTTCAGCTCTTCAGCTGTAATTGTTTTAATAGTATTAATTGAATTGTAAAAATACTTTTCATCGAGGTCATTTAGAATAATGTTCTTCCATCTCGAAATAATGTGGAATGGCCCATCGAGATCGCCAAGAATACTCCCCATCATGTAATTGCGGACTAGCAATAGCTCGTCCTCGTCGACAACTTCTTCCCGAAGTCTTTTCATTTCCAGGTATACCTCTTTAATTGCGGCCTCACAAACATCTCGTCCGGCCTCGGTACTTACCAACCACGCCGTCTGTTGAATATGATTTTGAATATAACTGTGAATGCCATACGTGTAGCCTTTGTCTTCCCGAATATTGGTCATCAGCCGTGAGCCAAAAAAGCCACCAAACAAACTATTGAGGACCTGGATTTTTAGAAAATCCGGATGATGACGGTTGGGAAAATGCCTGGCAATGCGAATAGCTCCCTGCACACCATTGGCATCGTTGATAAGGCGCTGCTTTTTTTCGCTCGCTGGCCTGATAGAATAATTTACCGCTTCTGGTTTTTTGTTCGAAAGATCACCAAAATTCTGGTTGAGCAGTTGTTCCAAATTTTGAGGAAGTTTACCCGCTATGAATGTGATAAACTTGCCATCGAGGTAATAATTTTTATAAAACTCAACCAGTTGTTCGCGCTTCAGGGCATCAAAATCCTCCAACCGGCTAATTCTTCCGTAAGGATGTTCCTCTCCATACACATATGCGTCTATTGTCCTTTGGGCCACGAAATCACATTTCAGCAGGTTTACCGACAATCGCTGCTGCATGATTTTTTTATAAACAGCCAGTTCCTCTTCAGGAAAAATTGAATCGGTTAACATTTCGCGAACAACTGGCAGTAGCTTATCAATGTGCTTGGTAAGAGTGTGAAGAGTTATTGTCGAAGTTTCATTGTAACAGGCCCTACTCAGATAGGATCCGTAATATTCAAAATGTTCATTGATCTGGAAGGCTGATTTCTTTGTAGTTCCATTCTTCAACATAAAATTTGTAGCCGCTGCAACAAGCCTGTTTTCCTCATACCAATCACCCGCATAATAAACCACTTCTACCATCATTACTTCCTCAGCTCCGGCATCGATGGCGTAAACCTCGGTTCCGTTCTTCAGGATATACTTGCTATATGGTTTCAGGTGCAAATCAAGATCCACTGCATCAATAATCTTGGGGGCCACCGTTCTGTCAATGCTGCTTTTCTCAGCTGTAATCATCTCTAGTTATTTGAGTAGTAATATAAAGTATTGCTATTTTCCTCCCGGAATATCTTCCTCGCTTCGTTGCGAACATCTTCTGTTGTCACAACATTGTATTTTTCCAGCTCCTGGTTCATCAATTCGGCATCACCCAGCAATTCATAATATGCCAGGCTATTTGCCCGATTCATGACAGACATGTCTTCAAACGCAATGGTGCTTTCAGTTTTGTTTTTCACTTTCGTTAGTTCCGTCTCGCTTACTAATTCATTCTTTATTTTATCTAACTCCTGGTCGATTGCGTCTTCAGCATCCTCCATTTTCACACCCTTCACCAATTTCCCTTCGATGGCCAGCAGTCCGTTGTCAAGACTACCAAAATGATAACACTCAATATTGCTAAATAATTTTTTTTCTTTCACCAGCGACTGGTAGAGGCGGGTTGATCCGCCACCACTCAAAATGTCCGTGATGAGGTCCGCGACGTAATACCTTTTATCAAGCCTGGAAGCAATATGCCAGCATTTATACAAAGCGTCCAGCGGTACATCCGCCTTTATCTCCATTTTCCTCCCCTTTTGTTGCGGCGGTTCTTTTGGCAGATTGCGGCTGTATTTTTCACCAGGGGCAATATCACCAAACCATTTTTCAGCCAGTCTTTTTATTTGCTCAAGCTTTACACTACCTGCAACGACAAGAATCGCATTTACCGGTCGATAAAATCTAAAAAAGAAATTCTTCACTTCTTCCAGTTTCGCGTTTTCAACGTGTGACAGTTCCTTGCCAATGGTCATCCAGCGGTAAGGATGCACTTCATAGGCGAGTTCTCTGAGCTTATGCCACACCTCACCATAGGGCTTGTTAATATAATGTTCCTTGAACTCTTCGCACACGACTTTACGCTGCACGTCAAGGCTTTTCTCGCTGAAAGCCAGCGATAGCATGCGATCACTTTCCAACCAAAACGCAGTTTCAATGTTTTCAGCCGGCAATTGTATATAGTAATTTGTAAGGTCATTGGTAGTATAAGCATTGTTTTCGCCACCCGCCATTTGCAACGGCTCATCATAGGCTTCCACATGAAGAGAACCGCCGAACATGAGATGCTCAAACAAATGCGCAAATCCGGTTTTATTTGGATCCTCGTCCCGCGCCCCTACGTCATACATAACATCCACAACCGCCATCGGTGTAGAACTGTCCTCGTGAACAATGACGGTGAGGCCGTTCGCTAGCCTGAATCTTTGAAACTGTATCATAAATTTCTATCAGGTAAAAGATGAAAAGTTTGTAAAGGTAGGAAACAGATAATACATGGGCACTAAGCAGCAGCTCGCTATTTTGTTAATATGGAGCGTATCTTAAACTCAAAAACATGCAATTGACCCTGCCGTCTGACAATTATTTTTACCTTATCCCCTGTGGTTTGGAGCGCCGACTTTAATTGGGTAAGATTTTGATTGAAAACCTTGTTGATGGCAACTACAATGTCTCCCTCTTTCAGCCCCGAAGCTTCGGCCGGTGAACCCTTAGCCACATCTCCAATAATAATTTGCCCGTCTAAAAAATATAGTTCAATTCCGGAATAAGAGTAATCAAAAGCTTCCCCGAAATGGGAGTTTGGCATGATATAAAAATCTCTTTTGTCATAGTTTAATATACAATTGAAACGCCGCAAAAGATCGTTTCCGATAAGCCCACCCAGAAACGGATATGAAGTGACGTTGTAATCGTCCTTGAAAATATAAATTGGTACATTCCGAAAACGATAAGGCCCAAGTTTAACCTCCCTAATGACTGTCATTTGCATATCAATCTTGCCGCCAAGTCCTTCCGCTTCCTTATAAAAGAACTTTCTTTTTTTGTGCAAAATCATGCTGTCTTCAACAAAATCACTTGAGAGCATCATGCAAAGGCCTGCGCCGATATCATATAAGAAACGGGCTTGAATGGCGTTTTCATCTTTTACCCGGACAGGTTGTATGGGAAGAGTAGAAATAAGTGGTTTCAATAAAAAGCCGCCTCGCGGGTATTTTAGATTTCCCCTTGAATGAATTTCAACTCTTGAGCTGTCGTAATCTATCTTAAAAATATACCTCCGCAGTACCGAATAACCAATAATTCCATCGATGCGCTCTCCGTAAACGGAAGTAAGAATATCGTAGTTGTTGATGTGGAAATCCAGGCTATCTATCAACAGAGAGCCGAGTTTTAGTTTTAAGTTGTGTACAAAGCTAACATTTCGGATGCCAGCGATACCCCTGATCGTTCTGTCACTTGGAACAGGTTTTAATTTCAAATAGTCGGCAGTGGCTGAATCCAGCGAAATACCTCCACTTCCTGTGTCAAGAATGAAATTCAATGTGTCCGGGTAACCAATCAGCTGACCTTGCAACAAAATAACGCCTCCCGTTAATTGTGTAAAATGAAGCCCCGTCAGAAATCTCGACGGCGGTTCAATAAACTCTTCCTGGGCTTTTACCTGAATTGCGCAGACAATTAATAAAAGGCATAACAACGATTTATTTCCCATGGGAGGCTTTTCAGTACAATGACAAAGTTTGATCTAAAAAGGATGCAAATGCTACCGTTGAGAGGTAAATTTAATTGAAACGAGTCCTTCCTCAAAGCCGTCCGCCACAATTAGGTTGACTTTTAGTGGCGTACATTTGCATACATGTCCCTGCACCTCAATCGCAAACCATGAATTTATCCGAACTGTATAGAAAGGCATTGAACTTTGAATTTCTCACTGTGACGGAAGCAGTTTTTCTCTTCGATAAAGCCCCTCTCACAGAATTAATGTTTGTAGCGGATGAGCTGAGAAAGAAACAGGTCCCGCATGGAAAAGTTACCTGGCAAATAGATAGAAATGTCAACACTACCAATGTATGTATCGCCAATTGCAAGTTTTGCAATTTTTACCGGGTCCCCGGGCATCCGGAAGCATACATCACGGATATGCCAACTTATCGACGTAAGATTTCAGAAACTATCAGGTATGGTGGCGACCAGCTCTTGCTGCAGGGTGGACATCATCCCGAATTAGGATTAGAATTTTACACCACCACTTTTCGACAAATAAAGCAGGAATTCCCAACCATTAAACTTCATGCACTGGGCCCACCCGAAGTGGCCCATATCACAAAACTTGAAAAGAGCAATCATCGCAAGATATTGATCGCATTACGTGACGCGGGGCTTGACTCGTTACCGGGAGCTGGTGCAGAGATCTTAATTGATCGTGTGCGCCGACTGATAAGTAAGGGGAAATGCGGCGCGCAGGAATGGCTGGATATCATGCACGAGGCCCATAACCTTAATATCACCACTTCCGCCACGATGATGTTTGGTCACGTTGAAACTATTGAGGAGCGATTTGAGCATTTTGTAAAAATAAGAGACGTTCAAGATCGCAAGCCAGAAAATGCGAAGGGCTTTTTGGCATTTATCCCGTGGACATTCCAGGATGTGGACACTCTGCTTACAAAGATCCGCGGCGTTCATAATCTTGTAACGGCTGAGGAATATATTCGTATGATTGCAATGAGCCGCATCATGTTACCCAATATCAAAAACATACAGGCAAGCTGGCTTACGGTAGGAAAGCAAACCGCGCAAATTTGCTTACACGCAGGTGCAAACGATTTTGGATCCATCATGATAGAAGAAAATGTAGTGAGTGCAGCCGGTGCTCCCCATCGCTTTACTTATAAAACGATTCAGAATGCTATCCGGGAAGCAGGTTTTGAACCACAATTACGCAACCAGCAATATGAATGGAGAGAAATTCCGGAAATGATTGAAGAACAGGTGGTCAATTATTGAGCTGAGAGGTATCTATTACCATTTAAGTAACACGCTACCCCAGGTAAATCCGCTTCCGAAGGCTGCCAGGCAGACCAGGTCATCATCTTTCACCTTACCATCTTCCCACGCTTCACATAATGCAATAGGCACCGAGGCTGCGGTAGTATTTCCATATTTCTGGATGTTATTGTATACCTGGTCGTCGCGCAGTTTCAGTTTCTCTTGCACCATTTGGCTGATCCGTAAATTAGCCTGGTGAGGGATCAACAGCTTCAGATCTGATGTTTGAAGTTTGTTTGCAGTCAACGCTTCAATGATTACTTCCGGAAATTTGACAATAGCTTTTTTAAAAACGGCGGGTCCATCCATGTATGGATAAACATCATCTTTTTCTACAAGTTCTTTGGTAATAAACAATCCTCCATATGGTCGATCAGGTTTCGCCGGCTTCTTCTCAGGTATAAATTTTCCGGCATGAAAACCGGGATTTATCATGGAAAGCATCTCCGCACTACTGCCGTCGCTGTGCAGGTGGGTACTCAAAATGCCCCGATTCTCCCTTGTAGGTTGAAGGACAACTGCCCCTGCTCCATCACCGAAAATCACCGATACATTCCTTCCCCTGGTTGAAAAATCAAGGCCATATGAATGTAGCTCAGCTGCCATTACCAGGATGTTTTTATACATTCCTGTTTTAATAAACTGATCAGCGACACTCAAGGCATAGATAAAACCACTGCATTGATTACGTATGTCCAGCGCACCAATTTCCTTCATCCCCAACGCACGCTGCGCAAGTACGCCACATCCAGGGAAATAGTAATCGGGACTGAGGGTGGCAAAAATGATAAAGTCAATATCGTTTGCGTTTACTGATGCTCTCGCCATAGCAATCTTAGCTGCTTCAACGCCCATCGTAGTTGTAGTTTCCTCAAACCGCGTCGCAAAACGACGTTCTTTAATGCCCGTGCGTTCCTGTATCCATTCATCGCTGGTGTCCATTACCGCAGTTAGGTCATTATTGGTTACGACGTTCTGTGGCACGTACATGCCGATGCCGGCAATCTTTGATCTCAACATGACAAACAATTTGAAGTGGCCTGATTATTCACAAATCTGGAAGTTAGGAAATGTAGCGAAGTCGGAAAAGTAAAGTACTGACCGACAGTGTTTGCCAATTATAGCTCGCAACGTTACGGGTAAGTTCTTATAAATCCTCTTCCCTCTCGAGCATAAGGATAGCACTCTGCGGAACGATAAAATATTTTTCATCCTGGTAAAAAACTTCCGTGGCCCCACTCAGAAGAAATATTGCCAGATCACCCTCTTTTGCCTGCAATGGCACGTACTTGATTTTATCCTCGTCCTGCTTCCATGACTCATCTTCGGGTGGCATGGGAATGGCATAACCCGGCCCGATTTTTATCACGTAGCCTTGTTGCACTTTTTCCTTTTCCTGCACGCCCGGTGGCAGATACAACCCACTGGCCGTCCGCTCATCGGGCCTCGTCGGTTTAATCAGTACACGATCTCCAATCACAATCAACTTCTTGAGCCTGTTATCAGATGTGATATGCATTATCTGGTTTGATGTTTGTTTTATGCAAAGTTAGCGAATGCGGAAGACCAACTCTTTTAACAAAAAAATGAACGGAAACCATGTTGGCTTCTAATTTCCTTAACTTTATTTGCAGTATGAACAACAACCAACTTTACAATAACTATAAACATTAAGACCATGGATGGAAAGAAACCGAAAATTTTGTTGTGCGAAGACGATCCGAATCTGGGAAGTGTGCTCAAAAATTACCTTGAATTAAATGATTACGACGTCACACTTGAAAGAGACGGTCGACTTGGGCTGGCTGCCTTCCAGCGGGAAAAGTTTGACCTCTGCCTTCTCGATGTGATGATGCCAAATATGGATGGCTTTACGCTGGCAGAGGAAATTCGTGACGTAGATCCGGATATTCCCTTGTTCTTCCTTAGTGCCAAGACGATGAAGGACGATATCATACAAGGGTACAAGCTTGGTGCCGATGATTATATCACCAAGCCATTCGATAGTGAAGTGCTGCTTCTAAAAATAAAAGCCATTTTGAAACGTAATGAAGAATTAAATAAGGAAGCTGAAAACAGGGAGTTTGACCTTGCCAGTTACCATTTTAACCCCAAGCTTCGCCAATTGTCCCATGACAGTGTTACGCAAACGCTTTCCCCCAAAGAGAACGAGTTGCTAAAAATGCTGGCCGAACATATGAACGATTTGTTGCCGAGAGAAGCGGCTTTGAAAAAGATTTGGGGTAGCGACACTTATTTTAACGGTCGTAGCATGGACGTGTACATAGCGAAGTTGCGTAAGTATCTAAAGGACGACGACAAGATTGAAATCGTGAACATTCATGGCAATGGATTCAGATTGGTGGTGCAGAGCTAGAATGAGAACTGCTATTTTAAAGATTTGCGGGATTATTGGGAAACCTTAATCCCATTTTATTTCTTGGAATTGTTTCGATAGACGCAGTTGAAGCACGGATAGCTTTATTGAAAAGTGACTTAAACCCTACAACGTAACTATACAATTTTCCTAATTCATCCCATTCAATCCCTTAAATCCCAGTTCTACGAAAACAGTGTACCCGACAGACCCAGGTTTGGATTAGTTTTTCCCAAATGTTCATACGCTTTGGCAGTTACTTCCCTTCCGCGTGGTGTTCTGTGTAAGAACCCTTCCTGAATTAGGAATGGCTCGTACACTTCTTCCAGTGTGCCTGCCTCCTCACCAACCGCCGTGGCGATTGTGGTGATCCCGACGGGACCGCCTTTAAATTTTTCAATAATCGTGAGCAGAATTTTGTTGTCCATATCATCCAGCCCAAATTCATCCACATTAAGCGCTTTCAGCGCATGCTCCGTGATAGCAAGGTCTACCACGCCATTGCTCAAGACCTGGGCAAAATCCCTCACTCTTCTTAATAGCCCGTTTGCAATTCTTGGGGTACCACGACTACGGCCCGAAATCTCCTTTGCAGCATCGGAAGTAATCCGCACATTTAAAATTGTCGCAGAACGATTAATGATCTTTTGAAGCGTCTCCGCTGCGTAGTATTCTAACCTTGACTTTATCCCAAATCTTGATAACAAAGGCGCCGTCAATAAACCACTCCTGGTTGTAGCTCCAATTAATGTGAACGGATTTAGATTGAGCTGAATACTTCTTGCACTTGGCCCACTATCAATCATGATATCAATGCGATAATCTTCCATTGCCGCATACAAATATTCTTCTACAACGGTACTTAACCTATGTATCTCGTCAATAAACAACACGTCATGAGGTTCCAGGTTTGTGAGCAGACCGGCCAGGTCGCCTGGTTTCTCGATTACGGGGCCGGATGTTTCTTTTATTTGGACTCCTAATTCATTGGCAACAATTCTTGATAACGTTGTCTTACCGAGCCCGGGAGGACCATGAAAAAGAATGTGATCCAGCGCCTCCGAGCGCATCTTTGCCGCCTTGATAAAAATTTTTAGGTTCTCAATGATCTGAGGCTGACCTGAAAACTCCGCGATGTGAGCGGGTCGTATATTGTTTTCAAATTCCTTATCGACGGCAGACAAAGTCTCTTTGCCCGTATTAAAATTTGGGTTAGCCATATGTAAATTTAATCATAGCCATGCTCTGTGAATAAAAAATTTATCTCCATGATTGTATATACAAATAAAAACGGTCTATCTTAGTGACCCGATGAAAACCTCAGACAGCAAGTATTGCAAGTGCCTTTACTTTACTACGAACGCACTAGCGCGTAAGGTGGAAAAATTGGCGCAACAAAGTTGGAAGAAAGTTAATTTGTCACCGAGCCACGCATATTTGTTGATGCTAGTGGCCGAGGATCCCGGTATACAACCTACTTTACTTGCTGAGCATTTGCAACTTCGGCCGAGTACGGTTACCCGTTTAATAGAAAAACTTGAAGGCAAAAAGCTTTTGTTGAGGACTTATGGAGGAAAGCTTGCGAATGTTTATCCAACTCCAAAAGGAAAGGATATGTTGCCAAAGTTGAAAGAATGTCTGCAGGAATTTTACAGTCGCTACTCGGATATTCTTGGCAAAGAAGAAAGTGCCAAACTCGCCCAGAATATCGCAAAAGCAGCCGACAAACTTGAAGTGTAATTTTTTTGCCTCAATAGTTGTATATGCAAATATTTATCAATAGTCTCGATTGATGGAAAATATTTTCAAGTATGTTTCGTCAGCAGTATTTATAGCGGGTGCATGGAACTTGCTAAATGGCATATTACATGATGTGTTTGTTTTAAGATCGGAGCATGGTAAGCAATATGATCGAAACCTGTTGCGCCTATTGATGGACGGGCATATTTTAATAACCAGCGGAATTATTTTAATGATCGTTACTAAAGGCATTCGCTTGCAACAGCAATTTGCGTATTACACGGCAGGAGCAGCTTTGCTGGGTATTGTCATCTATTGTCTTATGATCTTCCCCTTTTTAAAATCCTTCGTCACACTAGTGATAAACTCCGTTGCACTTATCTTTCTCATTATTTCATTGATTAAAAAATAAGAAAATGAGTACCATTACCATTTTAGGCGCTACTGGCCAGGTCGGCAGTAAAACAGTGAATAACTTATTAGGCAAGGGACATAGACTTCGTCTTATAGCTCGCCACCGCGACAAACTGGAACAATTTGCAGATAAGGAAGGCATAGAGATTTATGCAGGAGACTCATTCGATAGCGATTTTCTTGCGGAAGTGATGAAGGGAAGCGATGTTGCCTTTCTAATGATGCCTACTGCCTTACAGGCTGAAAATGCAGGGGCCTACCAGGACAAAATGGGGGTCGCACAAATTGCAGCCATCGAGAAGAGTGGCATAAAAAAAGTTCTGTATCTCAGCTCGGTGGGCGGACACACGGAAGAGAACACGGGAATCGTCGCCGGCCTCGCCAGGCAGGAAGCTCGCCTAAAACAATTGAGAAACGTAGACATATTGATTCTTCGACCTTCCTATTTTATGGAGAATTTCCTGGCTAATATTGCTCTCATCAAAAATGCCAGTGTCAATGGGTCGACGATTTCACCTGAAAGGAATTTTCCGATTATTGCCAGCCAGGATGTGGGAAAGGCAGCAGCAGAGAAATTGGATGACTTAAGCTGGACGGGAAAGGTCACATTGCCCTTGCTGGGTCCAAAGGACTATAACATGAACGAAGTGACCAAGGCGTTGGGTACAGCGATCGACAAACCCGGGCTTACATATGTCCAATTTCCAAATGACCAGGCGAAGCAGGCCATGACCCAGGCAGGAATTAGTGAGAGTGTTGCCGAGGCTTTTATCCGAATGGCAGGGGGAATTAACCTCGGCTACTTCAATACGGAAAAAAGAGACAAGAACTCTACCACCTCAACTACGATCGAGGAATTTGCAAAGACATTTGCTCACATTTATCATCTCAATTAACCATTAAAAGAATTTTATGAAAATAGGTATTCTCGGATCTGCAATAGTAGGCAGAACTTTGGGCAAAGCATTTTTAACTGAAGGTCATGAGGTGATGATTGGCACCCGCAACACCTCAAAGGAAGATCTATTAAATTGGCAAAGAGAAAATCCTTCGGGCAAGATTGGGTCGTTCGCAGACGCCGCAAAGTTTGGAGAGCTCCTCGTACTTGCTGTCAGCGGTGATGCTGCAGAAAATGTAATCGCGACCGCAGGTAAGGAAAATTTTTCAAATAAAATAGTCATTGATACAACCAATCCAATTGCCAAAGCCCCGCCAGAAAACGGTGTCTTGAAATTTTTTACCAGTCTTGACAGATCACTAATGGAAGACTTACAAAAGCAATTACCTACCGCTAAATTTGTTAAGGCTTTTAATAGCGTCGGTAATGCTTTCATGTATAAACCCAGATTTGCCGGTGGCCAACCAACGATGTTCATCTGTGGTAATGACGATGGAGCAAAAACAACCGTGACCGATATTCTTACGACATTTGGTTATGAAACTGAAGACATGGGCAAGGTAGAAGCCGCAAGAGCCATTGAGCCTCTGTGTATTCTTTGGTGTATACCCGGCTTCATCCGCAACCAATGGACCCATGCCTTCAAATTATTGAAGTTATAAACGTTGAACCGTTGATGAGGTCATTTCTTGTTACGTTAGTTCTCTCCATGTCGCTGGCAGCATTTTGCCAAACAAAACCATTCCGAATAGGAATTGCCGGGCTCACGCACAGTCATGTGCACTGGCTGCTTAGCAGAGCTCATGATGGTGATATCGAAATTGCAGGCGTCAGTGAACCAAATCACGAGCTTGCCGAGCGGTATTTAAAGCAGTATAACTTACCATTGACCCTGCTTTATTCCTCGTTAGAAGAAATGCTGAATAAAGCGAAGCCGGATGCCGTAACGGCATTCAACAGTATTGATGAACATCTTACCGTAGTGCGAGCCTGTGCTCCGCGAAAAATCTCAGTGATGGTTGAAAAACCTCTTGCCGCAAATTTGAAACAAGCAAGGGAAATGGAAACACTCGTGTCAAAATATGGAATACAGTTACTAACCAACTATGAAACGACCTGGTACGGCAGCAATCGAAAAGCATATCAGATACTGGACACACTTGGTGAGCTTCGCAAAATTGTTGTCCACGATGGTCATCAGGGTCCCAAAGAAATTGGGGTAAACAAAGAATTTCTGGAGTGGCTTACCGACCCAATAAAAAATGGCGGTGGGGCGCTAATGGACTTCGGATGTTATGGTGCTAATCTAATTACCTGGCTAATGCAAGGAGAAAGACCTACAACCGTGGTGGCTGTTACACAACAAATCAAACCGGATGTTTATCCGAAAGTAGATGATGAAGCAACAATTATTTTGACTTATCCAAAAGCGCAGGGAATTATCCAGGCCTCCTGGAACTGGCCGTATAACAGGAAAGATATGGAGGTGTATGGAAAGAACGGCTATATCATAGCTGATCGCAATGGATACAAATTAAAAACATCGCCCGACGCGGCTGAAGCGTACCAGTCGATGACATCTCCTCCCCGGCCGTACAATGACCCATTTGCTTATTTGGCAGCCGTTGTTCGCGGTGAAATTGTCCTTTCTTCCAAAGACCTTTCTTCCTTACAGAACAATATGATCGTGATGGAAATTCTTGAAGCAGCAAAGGAATCTGCAAAGCAGGGCAAGGTTATTCACCTGAAAAAATAGGTTTGAGACCCGTATATATTTATCAATGAATCTGCAACAATTTCAAAACACTCTAACGGCGAGTGAACCGCCCGCCGGCATATCAAATTATTTGCAGTCACTTTGGTATGATGCTACAGGCGATTGGGAAAAAGCTCATACAATCATCCAGGATATAAATGATAAAATGGCTGCCTGGATCCATGGCTACCTGCACCGTAAAGAAGGTGACATTGGAAATGCCGATTACTGGTATAGTCGCGCTGGGAAAACCAGACCAAATCTTTCGTTGGAACAGGAATGGGAAGATATTGCAACAGCTCTATTGTAGCCGCGCATATTTCATCAATCCTAAGATCAAATCCGGGTCGGGACAGTTTTCCAGGTATTCTTCTTTTTCGGAAAACTTACAAACTCCCGGGTAGTCTCCCTTCCAGTCACCGAGATCAATAATGACCTGGAAATGCAGATGGGGAGGCCATTGTCCATTATCCATGGGGATGCCAAATTCAGCTATTACCTCTCCGGCTTTCACATTTCCACCTTCATTCAGGTTCTTTATTGAGTTTAGACTAAGATGACCGTACAGGATGTGAAAACTGCATCCATCTAAGTTATGCGTAACAATAAGTGTCGCTCCGTAATCTCCATAATTATTATTGAATGCAAAACTGTGGACGATACCATTCAGTGGAGACATTATGGGCGTATAAGCCTTGCCCCAAATATCAATTCCCAAATGTAGGCGCCTGGGTTCCTCGTTCTTGCCGGCATCAAACACCGTGCTTCTGCTATATAACTCCCGATACTCATTGTAGCCGCCGATTCCATATTTTGCGCCGCTCGCTTTTAACTTCTCGTTTATGTAATTGGAAAACTTTTGGGTGTCATCGACAATCGCTGGTGATAAGTCGGAGTTGTCTTTCGTAAAATCAAGAAGTAACAATTTGTCCTTCAAGTGATCAAATGAAATGACCGGATGAAAGCTGTGGTTCCGTAATGCATTTCTAAGCATTTGTCCTATTTCTTTCTTCAACTTTAATTGCAATTTACTGAGCTGGGCAATCTCACATTTTATCGCGATAGTTTGGCAAATTTCTTACATTGGCTTTAGATGAAGCTGCTCAGTCCAGCCATATCGTCGCTTGCCCGCATGCGGCTCTGGCGCATAGAAGGATGGAAGAATAATCCGATTGAGGCCCAACGCGAGGTTCTGCAGGACCTTGTCACATCCGCTCAATACACCGAGTTCGGACGTAAATACAATTTCTCCAAGCTTTTTAATATAAAGTCTTACAAGCAAGCTGTTCCAATTCATGAATACGATGACCTTAAACCGTACATCCAGCGAATCATGGAAGGCGAGCAGAACATTCTTTGGAATACGCCGGTGTATTGGTTTGCGAAAAGTAGCGGCACGACAAGCGACAAGAGCAAGTTTATCCCGGTTAGCGACGAAAGTCTTGAAGATTCTCACTATAAGGCGGCTAAGGATGTGCTGACAATGTATTACAATTTCAATCCTGAATCGGAATTGCTCACAGGCAAAGGATTGGTAATTGGCGGTAGCCACACAATACATAAGGTAAACCAGGATGTGCAGTATGGCGATCTTAGTGCCGTGCTTCTGCAGAACTCACCTTTCTGGGCACACTGGATACGGACGCCGGATCTTAGCATAGCCCTGATGGATGAGTGGGAAAATAAAATCGAAAAGCTGGCGGAATCAACGATCAGGGAAAATGTGACCTCTATTTCAGGCGTCCCAACGTGGACCTTGGTTTTGTTCAAGCGGATATTGGAACTTACTGGCAAGCAAACCATAAGAGACGTTTGGCCAGCGTTGGAGCTATACATGCATGGTGGTGTTTCATTTACACCCTACAAAGACCAGTTTCAAAAAATAATTGGCAAAGAAATCAATTACCTGGAAATGTACAATGCCAGCGAGGGCTTTATCGGCGCAGAAGAAAGGCCAGGCGATAACGAAATGCTATTGTTTGTAGACCATGGGATTTTCATGGAGTTCATGCCTGTGGGTGAATACGGGAAACCAGAGCCGCAAACGCTGGGACTTGCAGATGTTGAAATCGGGAAACATTACGCACCGGTCATTACCACCAACGGTGGCCTGTGGCGGTATCTGCTGGGAGATACGATTCTATTTACAGCATTAAAGCCTTACCGCATAGCGATTTCAGGTAGGTTAAAGCATTTTATAAATGCCTTCGGCGAAGAAGTTATTATTGACAACGCCGACAAAGCAATTGCCATTGCCAGTGAAAAAACGGCTTCCCTTGTAAATGATTACACGGCAGCACCGGTCTATTTTTCGGAGGCGTCGAACGGTGCACACGAATGGTTAATCGAATTTGATAAGGAGCCCCAGGATCTTGACCGTTTCACCAATGAGCTTGATGATGCCCTCAAGCAAATAAATAGTGATTACGAAGCGAAACGATATAAGAATATTGCCTTACAAAAACCAATTCTCCATAGTTTGAAAAAGGGCATTTTCAACCAGTGGCTTAAAGAAAAGGGCAAACTTGGCGGACAGCACAAGGTGCCAAGGTTGAGCAATGACCGAAGGTTTATTGAAGAAATAAAATTACTGATGTAAAATACGTGCTGACTGCACGGAAGTTGTCCGAATCTTTCGCAGCAAAGTGTCTCAACCAAAGCTCAATAGAGTTAGTTTTGCTGGCTAAAAAGCAATTATGAAATTACTTGAAGGAAAGGTGGCCGTCGTAACCGGGGCTGCACGTGGAATTGGAGAAGGCATCGCATTAAAACTTGCTGAACACGGTGCTAACATTGCATTTACGTATGTCAGTGATGGTAGCGCAGGAAAAGCTAAAGCCCTGGAAGAAAAATTAAAATCTCTCGGAGTAAAAGCAAAGGCCAGTAAAAGCAATGCGGGCGATTATGCGCAATGCGAACAATTAGTAAATGATGTCATCAAAGAATTTGGCAAACTGGATATCTGTGTGAATAATGCGGGAATTTCAAAGGACAATTTATTACTGCGAATGACCCCTGAACAGTGGGATGAGGTAATGCAGGTGAATTTGAAAAGTGTCTTCAATATGACTAAGCAGGTGATTCGCCCGATGATGAAGGCAAAAAGCGGAAGCATTATTAATATGAGTTCGATAATCGGATTGATTGGCAACGCCGGGCAGAGCAGTTATGCAGCGTCCAAAGCCGGGATCATTGCATTTACGAAATCAGTTGCGAAGGAATTAGGAAGCAGAAATATCCGGTGCAATGCGATTGCGCCAGGATTCATTGAAACAGATATGACCGGTTACTTAAAAGAAGGAGAGCAGGCGGACAAATACAAAGCGGGCATCGCACTCGGTAAATTCGGCACTGCCGAGGATATTGCCAATGTAACGTTATTTCTCGCGTCCGACATGAGCTCTTATGTGACAGGGCAGGTGATCACTGCTGATGGCGGAATTTACATGTAACGACTGACCTATGTCCAAAAAAGAGAAAGTCCTCTTTGCGCTTATCCTTGTTTTTCTAACTACTTTATTTTTCCCGCGGATTAAGTTGGCAGGTATTTTTTCCGTAATCCTCCTCGGCCTGTATGCTTTCTTTTTTTTTAACTCCCCCAAGGAAACCTTTGCCATTTCATGGAAAAATAATTTTCTGCCTTTATTGAGGGAAAAATGGCGGCTCCTGAAAGAAAGAAGGTGGCTACAATGGATGTTCTTCTTTTTTGCAATGGTAATCGTTAGCGTTCTGATCTCGTCGAATTTTCATAAAGGCCTTCGTTATTTGGACCCGCGACTGCCCCTTTTATATTTTCCTGTTGGCATCGGGCTGTTGCAATTAAGAAAAGAATTCAAGGAAAGACTCTTGCTAGGATTTTCCTGGCTCACGTTGGCAGTGGTATTTTTTTGCTTTTGCTGGGCACTAAATCGTTCTGAGTTTCTCAACAAACCTGAGTTCTTGTACAACGATGCGTTGACCGAAGTTCTAGGCCAGCAATCGATTTATATTTCATTGCTGGTAAATCTCTCTATTTATGTTTTTGGCTATTACATTGTCTATAAGAAAAGTAAATACAGATTGTGGATGATTGTGGCCGTGTTGTTCTTATTTGCAATGAGCTATTTACTTGCAAGTCGAATTATGATGGTGATGCTGTATGCGATCACTATTGCCTTTGCATTTTACTACATTCTTCAAAGAAAGCAATACCTGAAAGGTATCAGTCTTTTAATCGGATTATTCCTCGGGATCTTTCTCATTTTTAAATTCTTCCCAAAAACATTCAACCGTTTTAAAGAACTTGAATACCCACAATTCAATTACCAGGGGATGGGAGGTGAAAGCCATTACAATATGCAGGTAGAAGAAAGTCAATGGAATGGTGTTAATCTTCGCATGGCTGTATGGAGGTGCGGTTGGGAATTATTCCTGGCTAACCCAATAAAGGGAACGGACATCGGTGATAAGAGGGATGCGTTGATGGAAAAATATAGGGAGAAAAAGTTTCGGTTTGCCCTTGAGACCGGGAAGAACGTACACAGCAATTACCTGGATATCCTGTATAGCATGGGAGTAATCGGGTTGATTCTTTTTCTCATTGCCTGGATTGTGCTGCCATTTATTTACGCAAAACGGGATAACGATTGGTTGAGTATCTTAATCATTCTAACTTTTTCAGCTGCGTGGATTTCTGAAATTTATTTTGATCGAAGTCTGGGTGGAATGTTGACGGGTTTTTTTATTCCTTTCCTGCTTGCTGATAAGAGAAAATATTAGTTACTGATTATCTGCTGTGTAGAGTTCGATAGCCTTTTGGGTGTCACCAAAAAATTCTATTCTGCCATCTTTCATGAAGACTGCGCGGTTGCAATATTGACTGATTATGTTCATCCCATGACTCACAAGCACAACCGTTTTTCCATTAATCCACGAACTCTCGAAAACCTTGATTGCTTTTTCCTGGAATTTCATGTCACCAACAGAAAAGATCTCATCCAGGAACATGACGTCCGCCCCCGCATTTACAGCAATGGAGAAAGCCAGGCGGGCCATCATTCCCGCAGAAAAGAATTTGATTTTTGTATCAACAAAATCCCGGACCTCTGCAAACTCAATGACTTTATCAAACAACTGATCTACTTCCTTTATTTTTAGGCCTAAGACCGATCCGGAAACGTATACATTCTCTCTAGCGGTAAGTTCGTGACTCATACCTACTCCCAGGCTCATCAACATAGTAGAGCCCGTAATTCTTATGTTGCCGGTATCAGTAGGGTAAACACCAGCCAATACTTTCGTCAGAGTAGTCTTGCCGCAGCCATTGCGACCAATCAAACCAATACATTCACCCCTTTTTATTTCAATCGATGTTGCTTTCAAAGCAGGCACATCCTTTCTCGTGGGTGGGTTGAATAAATTAAAAAGCCGATGTTTTACGGTGTTGTGACTATCTTCAAAGATGTGGAATGTCTTGCTGATATTCTTTGCTGAAATGGCAATGCCGTTTTCCATAGTTTATAATTTTTCTGCAGCAGTTGACCCAAGTCTATTTAAAAATAGAAGACCAATAATCAATAGAATAATCGCATATACGTAATCAAACCCCATCAATCGAAAATCAGGCGGTGATTGCTCCATCATTATTTTTCGCGCATTGATAATAATACCGGCAACAGGGTTACCATAGTCAAAGTGTGGCAGAGCTGATTTAAATGTTGAAAGTTTGTAAAAAATAGGCGAAAGGAAAAATAAAAAAGAGGTAAATACAGTCCAAATTTGATTAATGTCCTTCGCAACAATATATAGAGTAGAAAGGATTAATGACATGCCCAGCGATAAAATGAAAAGGTTTACAAACACAGCAATGATCCATACATTATATACTGACAACCCGCTAGATTCTTTTTCAAAAATGTTGTAGAATAGCAGAAACATGATAAAATTGAAAAAGAAGCCGATTGAGTTACTTAAGAGAGTCGAAATATATATCTCCAATTTATTCATGTTGCTGTATTCGTATAAATACTTTTTTACGCTCAATATTTGTATCGTGCCAGTTGTGGATTCCAAAAAGAAATTCCAAAGTATTAGACCGATGAAAAGAAAAGAAGCAAAGGCGGGGATGTCATTTTTCAAAATGATCTTAAACGCGATATAATAGATAATAATATCGAGCAACGGTTTAAGCAGGGCCCACAAAAGACCAAGTTTGTTTTCATAATAACGGAGCTTGAATTCGATCTTAGCTAACAACCAAAGTCGTTCCAGCTTATTGGATTGCCTGAACCAGTCATTCACTATCCTGAGGATCATTTTTTATTTGTTAAGTAGCCTGTAAATTTTATATGCCATGGCCCTGGTAATCCTATTCTTTTTTACCAGGTACACTAACTTTTGGGACAAGTTCCCTGCAAATGGAATCTTATCTGCCAGGAGATAATCCCGGGAAGGATTATCCAATACAATTCCTGGTCCATTGGCATTTAACAGCCCAAAAATGTCGGTCGCAAAACTAGCGTAAAACTGTTTATGCTTGTCAGCAACGTGTTGCTGAAGAATAAGTTTTTTTGTTTTTGAAATGGAACGAATCATTGAATCATTCCTCACTCGATAGTAAAACAGCACTTCCGGTAAAACTATTCCATTGCATCCACTCTCTAAGAGACTAACTACACTTTCATAATCTTCCAACCCCTGGAAAGTCATCGTGGTATCATTTCTACCATTCCCCAGATACGCAGATCGCTTAAAAACAAGGGAGCTTGAATTTATCGTATTGTGGTATAAAATAATGGGGGGCTCCGGAATAAATGTCGGCCATGATTTTTCTGAACGGTCAAAATATTTTGTCCAGCAACCAGCAAACTGTACATTGTCATATTGTCGCAAAACGCTAACAGCTTTTGAATAGTAGGTTGACGCGACCTTGTCATCAGCATCGAGAAAAGCTAAAAATTCGCCCTGTGCCTGTTCGGCACCCAGGTTTCTACTATGGGCAAGCCCTTTATTAATTGTATCAATAACGGTAAAATGCTCTTTTTGACGATATTGACTCAATCGTTCAATACTATTTTTATCCGAGCTGCCGTCGTTGACAATGACAATTTCCTTATGCTCATAATCGGATTGTAAAATAGAGTGAACCGTTTCTTGTATGTAGTCGCCCATATTGTAATAGGGAATTACAACAGAAAGAAGACCTTTTTTTGTAAGTGGCGACTGATTACCAACTGACACAATTTCCCTTTTACGGATGAAAGGAAAAATGTGTGAATGTCCATTAGACAAAATGATTCTTTGAATCTCCTTATACTTTCTCTCATAAATGACATCCGGATTGTAATTGGTTGTTACTTTTCTGATTGCGTTTTCCGAGGTCGAGTAACGTTCATCACTTGATAGAGCGAGGATTTTCTTCAATTGCAGCGCAAAACTTTCCGGGGTTTCATGGTCAAAAACAAACCCTTCTTTATTATTCTCTATTACTTCAGATTGACCGCCCTGTTTTGAAATAAGCAATATTTTCCCAAGGGCCATCATTTCAAACACCGTGTATGGAAGATTGTCATTGGCACTGGGGATTATCACCACCTGCGCTTTTAAAAGTCGGTCGTGTATTTCTGATGGTTTGATTCTCCCTTCCAGCTTTAGCAATCCCTGGTCAATGTATTTTTTGTATTTCTTTTTGATGAGATCTCCCATGTTCTTTCCTTCCGGATGATAAACGATGTCCTGTCCACCCAATAAGAAAAGAGGTCTCTGAAAGCCATCATCCCATAAATCCTTGAAATACTTCAAAAGATGAGCAGCTCCTTTTTGAAAGGTTAACTTTCCATAAAAAACAATTTGCCCGTCGTGATTTGCTGATATGGCCCTTCCTCCGAGAAATTGTTTTGCTGAAAACGGATTTGGGATGATGACAACGTTTGGATTATTTAATTGAAATCTCTTTTTAAGCTCGGCGAGCATAAAGACAGTTGGGGAAACCAAAAGGTCTGCTGCTTGCAGGCAAAAGCGTTCCATTTCGCAGATCCAGTAATTGGGATATTTATAAATCGGTACATGATTGTACTCCATGTAAAGAGAAGACGGCGAGTGCATAGTAACAATGACCGGGATATTCTCGCACCACTTATAGAGCAAATATTTATATTGAAGTAAATAATACGCGATCCCCAGGTATTCCTGTGATTCAATGACGTCAGGCGCGCCTTCCTTTTCCACAAAATATTTTACAACATGCGCAAATTCGTAGCTGAGGTTGGTAACATGCCCTAGAAAACTTGAAGAAGCTGTACGCGACGGATTAAACCGTATAACCCGAACTGGACCATTTTGGTGTTCAATTTTTACATCGGTTACAGAGGCATCGTTTATAAATACAGAAACCTCATGTCCCTTATCGGCCAACATTCCTGCGGTAATAGCGCTATAGGTTCCAATGCCGCCACCAAAAAAAGGAGGATATTCTGTAGTTAGCAACCAATATTTCAATGTTTATGTTTTTTTCTTAAGCGGATACTACGTCGATTCATGACAGTCAATTTCGACCGCATTTTCAGGGTGGACGAGGCCTTACCAACTTTTTCTGAAATCTCCTTTTGAAAAGAATTTTTCAATGAGGCAATACAAATAAATAAAAAAATAACGGCTGCCCATTTCCCTGATTTTTAATTTCGACTCCCCCGATTTTCTGTTTCGCCACGAATTAGGCACATACGTGTATGTGTATTTTCGAACTATCGCTTTTAACGGTAGTTCAAGAGTTAAGTTGAAATGCGGTGATAAAAAAGGTCGCAGGCCATCAATAGTCTCTCTCTTATATAGCTTAAACGCGTTCGTTAAATCATTATATTTTAAACCAAGACTCCAGCTTATCATGTTGTTAACGAATCTGTTTAGAAATCTTTTCGGCTGGGGGTAATCGTACACTTGTCCGCCCCGCATCCACCTGTTTCCAAAAACACAATCACAATTTTGCGCGCGCATCGTAAAATAGAATTTTACGAGATCCGCGGGATCATCGCTCAAATCAGCCATCATGATGGCGACGCAATCGCCTGTAAAGTGCTCAAGTCCACATCTAACCGCATAACCAAAACCATTAGGCCCGGAATTCGTGTGAAAAATGAGGGAAGGAATAGAAGACTTCAAATCTTGTAATATTTGTAGCGTATCGTCGGTTGAATTGTCATTAATTACAACAATTTCATGTTCGATTTTTTCTTTTTGCAAGACTGTATACAAGGTGGTAACGGTCTCACGAATGTTTCCTCCTTCATTATAAGCAGGGATAACAACAGACAACTTCATTTGTTGATGCTGGATTTTTGATTTTTATTTTCAGACACGTCAATATCATCTTCAAGGAGTTTTAAACCCGATCCTTTATTTCATTAAACATCTCCGTTAAAGTATCCGGTAAATTATGTTTCCACGTCCATAACGGATAATCTTTTTTGAATTTGGACATATCACTAATGTACCAAATGTGATCTCCGATTCGATTGTTTTCGGAATATGTATAGTTCATTTTATTGCCCGTAATAGTTTCACACAACTCTATTCCTTCTAACATGGAACAATTACTAAATCGGCCCCCACCTACGTTGTACGCCTCTCCTTGCCTAGGGTTTTGATAAAAGTGCCAAAAAACATTCACCAGGTCCAGGCTATGTATATTGTCTCTCACCTGCTTGCCCTTGTAGCCAAAAATTGTATATGATTTCTTTGTCACGGCACATTTCATAAGATAGGCCAGGAAACCATGAAGCTGGGCCCCACTATGTTTCGGACCGGTGAGGCATCCTCCCCTAAACACTCCAACATTCATTTTAAAATACCTTCCATATTCTTGTGCCATAATATCCGCAGCTACTTTCGAGGCCCCAAAGACAGAATGTTTCGTGTCGTCTAATGACATTTGTTCATTAATGCCCTCTTTAAAATAGTGATGCGATTCATCCAATTCCCATCTGCTTTCCTTTTCTACGAGGGGCAACAGGTTTGGATTATCACCATATACTTTATTCGTCGACGTAAAAATAAAAACAGCTCCCGGAGAGAACTGTCTGGTAAGCTCTAATAAATTGAGTGTTCCTGTTGCATTCACATGAAAATCGGTCAACGGCTCCTTTGCGGCCCAATCGTGGCTTGGCTGCGCGGCTGTATGAATAATAAGCCGCACATCTGAGCTATACTTCCGAAAAATCTTTTCTAGTTCATCATAATTACGAATATCTGCGTTGTAATGTGTGTAATTGGAAATAGTCCTTTCGAGTCTGTTCCTATTCCAATCAGTCGAGCCATCCTCTCCAAAAAAATATTGGCGCATATTGTTATCAATTCCAATAACGGTCTCAAATTTAGAAGAAAAGAATTCTACGGACTCACTCCCGATCAAACCGGCGGACCCTGTAATAATAGCTACGCTCATAAATTCTGATTATTATCTTTAACTAAGTATTGGTTTTAATTGACTTTCATTTTTCTTGATCCAGAGGAATATATCCCCCAAAATCTTATCAACCGACAGTGTTGGGGTCCATTTGGAAACGGTGGTTATTTTAGTGTTATCTGAAATATACAGCCTGACATCTGCTTTCCTTGTTTCGGCAATAGATTGAATCGGTATCGTGTTACCCGTAATTTGTTGGCAAGCTGCCGTCAATTCCAGTAAAGAGGCGCTCACATTTCTACCGCCACCAACATTGAAGGTTTGGCCATCAAATTTCTCGATCTCATGTATTTGCTGATCAACAAGATCAAAAAGGTCTCTCACATGCACCATATCTCTTACCTGTTTTCCTGTGCCTCCATAACCGACATAAGTGAGAGATTTTTTCCAAAAATGTCTTGCCATCCAAAGCACGACAACTCCCTGGTCTACCTTACCCATCTGATAAGGACCGGTTATTATTCCACAACGATTGATGACGGTTTTAAGGCCAAACATTTCATTATACTCTTCAACCATCATTTCTGACGCCAACTTAGTTGCTCCATATAGAGACCGCGCGCCGTTCAAAGGAAATATCTCGGATAAGCCATTCTGACTAATCCCAACAATTTTTTGCTCTCTTGCAATTTCAAAACGCGAATCCGCCTCCACTACTTCAATTTTTTCAACAGTCCTGATGGGGTACACCCTGCTGGTAGAAAGAAAAATAAAACTTGCCTTATGCTTTAAAGCGACGTTGAGTGCATTGATAGTCCCATTTAAATTGGTACCAATCAGATAGTCGGCGTCGCCATCCAGCCCTGCCAAAACAGAAGGCTCCGCCGCCGCGTCGATTATACAATCAATTTTCAATTTGATCTGCTCGAAATCATTTTTGTCGCGAATATCTCCATGAACAAAATCAATGTTTCGGTCCTTTAATTTTATCAGATTTAACTCTGATCCTCTTCGTCTTAAGTTGTCAAAACAAATGACGTTGTAAGTTGGATGTTTTTCTTTCAGCAAAATCGCCACGTTAGAACCTACAAAACCAGCGCCCCCTGTGATAAGGATTGTTTGCATGTTTTTATATTATATTTCCCAAATTCCTTTTCAAAATGGTTTTTAGGACAAGTTCATTTCTCCTTTCGGGATTAATCCATATCGTGTCAACAATAAAATGAGGATTGCAATCCCAGCGAAAATCAATACATAATAATGCGATAAAATACTATTGGTTAGCCTATCAAACCTTCCCACCACCAGCCTTTCGCCCACTGGCACAAAAGGTTTTCCAACCGCCGCCCATCCACCTAAGGCCATGCTAGAATCAATGAGATGAATGGAAAAGTCTCCGGTGACCGTGGCATAGCCCGTGTCCCACGCCTCGCCAGGATTGCCATTAATAATTAAAGGACTTCTTTGACCATTTTGCTGTATCTCAACCCTCATGCCCGTGTTAAAGGGATAACCTGCCACCGGAATTCCAATCTTTGCATTTTTTAAGTTTGAATTGTATTGTAATGACATTTGACCCATCGACTTATCACCTCGTGCACTATAGCTGCCCCATATCGTATCCAGGCGTTTGGGGGTAGTAATATAATATCCATTGATGACAAACGCTTCGTCCGGCCTTCGTTCCATCGAAGCAACCTTAAGAACGCGATTAATGTTGGATGGCAATATGTCGCGAATGCCCGGTAATTCGATGATCGAGGCCAATCTTTCGGGATCCGGTAAAGGCACATACAGCGGCGGTTTGCCTTTAAGGTGCCCGATGTCATTGCTTTCCACATACGCTCTTGTGTTTTCCTCTTGGGCCAGACTAGTTTTCCTTTTGGTCGCAAGTTCATTCGGAAGAGATTTAAAGCTCCTTATTCCCAGGGCAAGAATAACTATGGCAACCCAAGTGGCTAGCCCGAACAGTGACATGCGACGGTACCTATTGATGTAAATCTGCAACAGTGAAATCAAACAAACAAAATTTGCATACACTGGGATGGCATACAAATCTTTGTAACGCGGGGCTAGTATCGCGTTTGCTCTCCCGTAAGCTATGCTTATCACCTGACTGAGCGACCAAATACCAAAAGCAAATAAAAACCATCCGGAATTGCTTTCCTGGGGGCGCTTCCGTAAAATAAGAAATATAAAAAAGAACATTGGCAAATTACGAATCAATGCCGCAGCAAAACTCGGCGAGATTGGCCAGGCTAGCACAATCATTAGTGCATTGTAAAACTCACCAAACGTGTGGGCCTTGTATACCGCCTGATGTGGTAAGCTCGGCGTTAGCAGAGCACCGCTCACAAACAGTGCAAAAAGTACTAGGGTCGCGCCTAACTGTCTATAAGTTCGGCGCATTGTCAAATAGCATATCATGCTCACGAAACTTGTGGCTGCAAAAGCAAATACCCCGGACGCCAATGAGAAGAAGGCGAACACACCACAGATACCCCCCAGCACCCACCTTCCCGAGAAGGGTTTTTGAGTAACGAGAACCCATATGGACACAATGCTAAAAAGAACAACGAAGTAAAATTGCGACTGAAAGCCCGCCAGAACATTTTCCCAACCATAGGGGATACAAAATACAATCAGTGAAAAACACAGTAACGCAGGAACAGTCTGGCGACCGAGGAAACGTGACAACAAGACGTTCAGAAATAACAATGTAGCTGTATGGAGTCCGGCATTAACCACCATTTGGAGCAGTGGATTCCAACTCTTATTTATAACTAGCAAGGTCAACGCCAGCGCACGGGTAAAGAAGATGCGATGTTCATTGTGCAGGGCCAAAAGGTGCTTCCAAGTAAGAGTGCCGTCGATGAAAGGTTTGTATAGTCCCGCAGCTTCTGCATCCCACTGATCCCAAAAGGGAGTTGCATTTCCATAAAAATGTATAATGGATAACTTGATGCCAAAGAGCAATAAAGCAAAACAGGCATATTGCAAAACCAAATTAATGTTGCTAAATGGCCACAGTAGCCCATTCGTTCTATCATCGGGTTTGTTACGACCTTTTATAATCGATGTAACGGGAAAATTCTTGAGTATGCCGTGCATAGTAGTTATCGGGCAAAATTGTTATTCTAAATATTAGGGTATGTCCTTCAATTCTTCAGTCCCTATACTTTTTTACGTTGTCGTCGAATAAAGATCGGAATGATCGCTTTCCCATTATCACCTTTATTATGTGCCCAAGGCGTTTGAACCACAGGGGCAAAATCTCATACTCATAATGATAAAAATTCTTCATCTTTTGGATATCGGACAATACTTCCGTCGAACTATGGTCATTTGAATTTTCCTGAACTGGCCTAAGTAGAAAAGATAGATATTCCGTCTTTGATTTGAGCGACTCTTCCAGGTACGCTACATATTCATTTTGGTTTGCCAGGAGTGCGTTTAAATTGTTTATCTGAATGGCCATGTTGGTTGTCCTTTCCTCAAGAGAGGAAACTGCATTTATAAAATTTTCTATCTTTTTGGATTCGTGAATTATAACCTTTGAAAAGAAATAAAAATGCAGTTCCTTAATGCTTTCCGAGAGCAGCCTTTCCGCGCTATCTATGTTCTGGAGAAAATCGATATTAAACAGTCTGAAATCTTCACATTCGGTTTCTCTTATATCGTGAAAAATGATTTTTTTAAATCCTAAAGACCTTAATTGATCTGAAAGATTTTTTACCCATTGATAAGTCTCAGTCATGTTAGCAACTGAGTCAATGAAAACAATATGGTTCCCCCTGAATTTTGAGTAATTTATGTCTGCAAGCAATGTGATAAAGAACGACATCCATTTTTCATTCACACCTGCATTTAAAGCACCTTCCAAATGAATTGTCAGGCAAAATTCGGCCGGCTTATCTTCAAATGTCAAAAAATACAGTAGTTCAGAAATAGCTTTCAAGTTATCAGGGGGAATAAGGAAGGATACATTACAAACAAAAAACGGTATATCCTGCCTGTTGGATTTATAAAAGCCAATGTCAGTGATGAGATGTGTTTTTACCAGATACCTAGTGGATTCCATAAATTCTATACCCTTGTGATGTCGCTAACCATGAAAACAACCTTTCCCATGAGTGAATGAATGTTCCTTTATTAAAATCCAGAACATTCCCAAATTCCAGTGAAGAAATAATATTGATGATTTTACTGCCTGGGTCTGAAAATGAATTTTTCAAAATCTCAAATCGGATAAGAAATATACAACCTGCAACAAAACGATAATCAGTTATTTCCCATTTCATTTCTTTTATAAGGTGTTTCAGAATATGGTTTGATCTACATTTGAATTTTTTTGTAATTGGGTCATATTCATTCTCTATAAATTTGAGGGAAGCAATAACACCAATCTCGGGATCCTTGAATATGTCTTGAACCCGATTTAAGTTTTTTGGTTCAAGTATTTTTAAAAGGTCATTTCGCCAGCCACTTCCATTACTCAGGTGTGGACTCTTCTTATCGTGAACCATCAACGCATATTCTGCAGTAATGCCCAAATTCAAAATTGCATTGATCAGAAAAAGTTTTGCCCCGATATCCCTTCCTTTTTGGGGATTCTCATAGATTAAATATTGCTCGAATCGTTTCTTGATAGCCTCGATAACCGAAGATTTATCAAAGGTCCCGATGTTAAATACAAATAAAGTCTCATTCCGGTTTAAAATGGAAAGCACATCCAACAGACCATTTATCTCATCTGGGTAAAACAGTTGACAAATAACTACGTACCTGTATTCCCGCTTCTCTTTCAACCTGTGTTGTTTGTCTTTAGTCAGTAAATGTTGATTATTTCCCATTATTTTATTGATTGCTGCCGGTACGCCTTATACAAATATTAAAGGTCGTTCCTGGTTAATCCGGTCTGTACCATTATAAAAAGCAAACCAAGGATCCCTAACAATATAAAAAAAGGATATCGTAATAAAATATAGTCAGTGAGGTTGTCCAATCTGCCTTCGACTATGGGGCCCGCCATAGCGATCCATTTGGAACGGCTGGAATCTTTTAGAATAATTGAAAAATCACCTGAGTTAACTTTTCCATAGGCCGTACCCCAGGTTTCCTTTGGGTTATCTTCAATAGACACATGCTTCACCACGCCGTTCTGCGTTATATCAATACTCATTCCATCGTTTAACGGATAACCAGCAACTGGTATGGCTATTCTTTTTGATCCACCTTCGTTCTTAAAATGCAGGGTCATTTCGCCGAGTGCATTGTCGCCCTGCACAGGAACATAGCTGCCCCAGGCAGTATCTAAGCGTGCAGGCGTTGTAAAATAATATCCGCCTGCTACGAAAGCGTCAACAGGCTTCGTTTCAACTGAGAAAGGTCTTAGCGGAGCGCTAATATTAGCCGGCAGTATTTTCCGAATTCCCGGTTGTTCAATTATGTTTGATAAGCCTTCAGCGTCTCGATAAGGTATGGACAAATAAGGCTTGTCCTTGAGGTAGCTTATATCTCCTGAAGCTAAATAATTCTTTGTGTTTATGGCTTCGATTTTGCTGATTTCCCGCTTACCCACAATCTCCTGTGGAAGGTGGTACCAACTATATCTGCAAAGGCTAGTCAAAATAATAGCAATCCATACGGCGGCTCCAACAATCATCCATTTTTTCCATTTGCTGAAATTATTATTTAGCAAATAGAGCAAGCATCCAAAATTTGCAAAAATAAGGATCGCAAATAAATCGCGATACCGTGAAGAGAGGGCTATTGAGGCACGGCTAACCACAATGCTTAGAGTCTGAAAGAGTATCCATATAATAAAGCCGAGAAAAAACCATCTACCGTCGTTAGCCGGGGGCCTTTTTCTTAATATCATTAGAATACAAATCAAAACCGGTAAGTTGCAAACAACTGCTGCAATCAAATTACTCGACACAGGCCAACCAAAAACAATCGTTATCGCCTGATAAAATTGATCAAAGGACGATGCTTTTAACGAGGCATGGCCCGCTATTGTTGGCGTTAATTTGACCCCGGCAATAAAAAGAATACAAAGGATTACCGTTGCAAGCAATTGCTTCGGAGTTCTGCGAAGGTTAGAGAAAAATACAATGGTACTCACTAATGTCGCTGAGGCAAGTACAAAAACGCCAGAGGCCAACGAGAGATATGCAAGGACTGCCGACAAAACACCAAGCCACCAACCGATACTGAGCGGTTCTTGTGACAATAGCATCCACAAGGCTGCAAAACTAAATAGCAATACAAAATAAAATTGTGACTGAAAACCGGCAAGTGTGTTCTCCCATCCGTAAGGGATACCGAATAACACCAATGAAAATGCCAGTAAGGGAACTAAACTGTTTTGGCCAATCACACGAGCAACTAACCAAACAATGAGTAAAATTGCAACTACATGTAATGCTGCATTCACAATCATTTGCAATAAAGGATTCCATATATGATTAATCTGCAACAGGATCAAGGCAAGTAATCTTGTAGTAAAAATGCGATGTTCGTTGTGAGAATCAAACATTTGATGGAAACTCAAAGTGTGATTCAAATAAGGGCGATAAAGATTATTGGCTTCGGCATCCCACTGATCCCAGAACGGTATTGCATTTCCATTATAGCTGATTAACCACAACTTAAGACCAAACAGGATAAATGCAAAAGAAGCACATAGTAAAACTGATCTTATATTATTCGACAAGTAATCCTCTTTCCATGTCCCAATGCCAGATTTACTCGAAGCCTCATCAAGACCTTTAATGACCTTTTGCATAAACTTTGTTATAGCTGTACTTTTTTATTAAATAGTTTAATAGCTTAATTCTTATCATTCTTTCTTTTGAGAATTACGTAAAATTCAAACGACCCATAGAGGGTGTGGTAAATTTTATGTATTTCGAGATCGATAAGTTTTAAAGCAGAAAGGGTGGCAATTATTTTCTCGAAGTTTTCAGGGGTAAAGAAACTAACATGTGCATCGACGTACGCGCCTTTTTTGTATTGATTCAATAACTTCTCATAGTCCTGAATCAAAACGGATTCGGAATTAATTTCACCATGCCTTCCATTCCAATGGTCAATCGGGTTGTTATGTGTACCCTGGGTCAGGAATTTCAAAACATCCATTAACCTCGGCCGGTAGTTTCTTTCGTAATACGCCTGCAGCACGTCGTAGATGTTGCTCTCATTTTTAAAATGATCGAAGCAATACCTTTTATCAGGAACTGCTAAATAAATCAACCCTTTATCCGCAAGAACACTACTTAGGTTATTCAGAAAAGACACCAGGCACGGCATATGCTCAATATTGTGACTCGAAAAAATACAATCGAATTTTTCCTTTATAAGGGAATAGTCATTATTGGAAATCACGTAAGACGGCTCAACGATATTTTCTTTGATAACATGCGGATCTGCGGCATAATTGTTAATTAACTGCTCCTTCGTAAAAACATCCAGCGAGTAATAGTTTTGCGATTGGGCATCAAACTGCGGTCTATCTAATGGACCAATCTCCAGTATTTTGCCGCCAAGGTCAATAAGATTAACAAAATCGTCTCTACTCGCGACCCGCCCGTACACTCTTCCTTCGGCAATACCGTACATAAAAAAGTGACGCTCCAGTTCAGGGTCAGTCATTGTCTCTAGGTCCTTGTACTTTCTGTAAACGTCATGACTGAAGTCACAAAGTTCTAAATAAGATATACTCACAAATATTTGTCTTAGTTAGTCACTATTTAAATAGAGATTTAAATGTTCGTTTGCCCTTAAACACCTTAATTATATGACCGAATCTTTTGTACCATAGCGGGAGGACCTCATATTCTTTGTGATACCAATCTAAAATCTCATTCGCACGCGTATGTTCCATTTCAAATCGGTTCCGCTGTAGTTCGTCCCTTAATCGTAAAACCTCTCTCATATGATTGGCTGCCTCTTGTCTAATAACTTGCAACGAGTAGGCATAACTTTCCAGTTTGTATTTTAGATTTGTATTGTCCGATTCCAACTTTGTTTTATCCCGGTTTGCAACTCCATACATTGCAATCAATCTTGCAGTAAAAGGGTTTGAATATGATATCCAGTCTTCAAATTTCTGAAGCAACTTTCTTTTATTCCTAAAACTGTCGCGGTCTGCGACCGGCACGATCCACTTGTTGTAAAAATTCTCGGGAAGAGTGAAATTATCAATAAATGCTTCGAAACTTTCCTTTTCCTCACCCCCGTTTAAATAATTGACCAGCCCTGGATTGTACACCGAAACATTTTTATCATCCGACCGATTTCCGGCTGACGGTTCGCACGGTAGTGCTTCAACTATGAAATCGCTAATCCCCTGCCTCTTGAGTTCACTGGACAAATCTTTTATTAGTTGATCAAAAGCATTATGTTCTTCACTCACTTGCCGAGTGAAAAAAACTCGCTTTTCGTTTATGCGTAGATAATTTGGTAGAAACAGGAGCCTTACTATGGTTTCAAGGACCTCTTCTTTGAGAAGCTTTGCGTGCTCGACCACTTCAAACGGAATATAGAGGCAGAACTTATTTTGTGATTTTGCCAATATTTGGAGGAGGTTTCCTTTTATACCGATCACTTTCTCATTAATGGGAAAAATAAAATCACACGCCTGAATATTTTCATCCTCGAAGAAATCGGGATCGAAATCGTTTAACAAATATCCATAGTCAAACAGCATAGAATCAATTTTTAAATCCCTTCCACCCTATACCCTTCGTTGGCAGCAATCCAACTAAACATTCTTTCCCACGTGTGCGTCAATCTTTCTTCGTATAGGTCGAGAACGTTGCCAGCCTCAAGGCGTCCTCTTATAAGCAGAGGGCTATTCTTCATGAAAAACTTTTCAATTATTGATGATTTGATCCAAAAAATGCAACCACCCATAAAATCATAATTTTCTATTGAAATGTCGAATTGCTTAAGCAACTTTTTTGACAGGTTATTATTGTTTCGAAAAGCATCAGTGCCGGTGTTATATTCATTGATAATATAATTCTTCACCCCTACAAGTCCGACCTTTGAATCTCTGAAAAGATTCATTATCAAGTTCTGGTTATTGAGATCAATTAGTTTAAACAGGTCCTTTTTCCAGGATTCACCTAAAATAGAATGGATGCTTTGTTTGTCATGTAGAATTACGATATAAGAAGATTTTATACCCAGCGAAAGATATAAATCAATTAAAGCCATTTTTCCACCAATGTCTCTACCAACGTTTGGGGTTATTAGAAAAAAAGTGTTATTAAAAGTTGACTTTATGTCTTCAATAATTTCGTTCTTTATTAAGCAACCGTCGCTAATACTGAACAGGAAATAATTTTTGCCATTGTCAAAGTTTTTCAATTTATCCCTTATTTCCTCCCACGAATTATCGTAATAAATGTGAGTCATAAAAGTTAATAAGGGGTCTTCGGCAAACATTAACTCCTCGCTGTCATAGTATTTATTGAGGTACTGGAACAGCGTGGGCGCCACGATATCTGTTGTAAAATGATTTTTAATAACTCGCGTAGTTAAAGACTTTTCAGATTTTAAGTCGGACTGATCATTGTAATAGCTTAATATTTTCTCTGAGAGCGCACTAATATCCAGATATGGCACTGGATGACCGATGCCAAGGCGCGCGTATTCACCAGCGCCTTGCGAATCTTGAAAATAAATTACAGGATTTCCCATCAATCCATTTTCCAGGACGGAAAGCGAGAGAAGGTTTTCGCGGGAGCAGATGGCAAAAACATCAAACAGCATGAATGGCGATGTTTGAGCCGTCTCCTCAATGATGTGAACTCGATGTAATACCCCAGCTCGCTCAAGATCAACCTGAAGGGTCTCATTAAAAGCGCCAGCCGGGTCGGCACCAACCCATGCTACATAAATATCTTCGTTGCCCTTGAATAGATTCGCACTAATTACCGGCAATAGATCCGCTAAATTTTCCCATTCAAGCTTTCCGGACATCCCCACAACAAAAGCACCCGGAGGAATGCCAAGTCTCCGCCTAATTTTTTCGCGTTCTTCTTCAATATTGCAAGTTTGGTAGGGGGTAACGAATTTATTTACCAGTGCCAGAGCTCCTTCGCTTACGCCAAGGTATTTACCGAGATTTTTTCTGACGATATCGTTGCTGGCTATTAATTGTTTCACATTGTCTTTAACCCACTGTACGTTGTTATTTACCGCCAAAACATCTCTTAATGTTGATTCCTGTTCATGAACATAAATGATTTGAGGCACGTCCAGAAATGAAAGATATTTCTGTTCTTCCAGGTTTCTAATGGTGTTGGAGAAAACGACAGAAATTTCGTCTACCAATCTTCTTTTCAGGCTTATTCTCTC
>AR_comb_assmDRAFT_10048681_pt1 | contig 42550 bp, 37 predicted proteins | sample ArasoioldDNA_FD_10543 | JGI IMG/M metagenome (IMG submission 10543) | reverse complement strand
ATCAGGATGACGCTGATCAACAGGAACGTGAACAGGGGCGTTGTGACCGGGAACGTACCCAGCGAAGGTGGCACGTACTTCTTTTGCGCCAGATTGCCCGCAATAGCAAGCATGGGGATGATCATGAAGAACCGGCCAATCAACATCGTTAGCCCGATCGCCGTGTCGTACCAGGGCGTATTCACAGTCAGCCCACCGAATGCGGACCCGTTGTTTCCCGCGCCGGATGTGAAGGCATACAAAATCTGGCTCAGCCCGTGGGGACCGGCATTCGAAATGCTTGAAGACCCGAAACTCTTCACCACCGAGATCCCGGTGAGCGAAAGGATGATTAGCGGGAACACTAGCGACACCAACATCGCCATCTTGACGTCGTAAGCTTCGATCTTCTTGCCCAAATATTCCGGTGTGCGGCCAACCATCAGACCTGCGATGAATACGGCAAGAACGACATAGATCAGAATTCCGTACATGCCCGCGCCGACACCGCCGAAAATGACTTCGCTAAGCATGATGTTGACGAGCGGCACCATCCCCCCGAGTGGGGTAAAGGAATCGTGCCATCCATTGATCGCGCCGCAACTGGCATCAGTGGTCACAGTGGCGAACAAGGCGGAGCTCGCGATGCCGAATCGCGTTTCCTTTCCCTCCATGTTTCCACCGGGCTGCAGATTGCTCACATGCTGCGAGACCGTTGAAGGATAGAGTGGGTTGCCCTGCGATTCCGCCCAGTACGCAACGAACACTCCGCACAGAAACAAAATAGCCATTGCAGACCATACCGCCCAACCATGGGCGCGCGATCCGGTCATGCGCCCCAGCGTGTAGGTCAGGCCTGCGGACACCGCAAAGATCGAAAACAGCTCGATGAGATTCGAGAATGGAGTCGGATTCTCAAATGGATGTGCGCTGTTGGCGTTGAAGAAGCCTCCACCGTTGGTACCCCACTCTTTGATGATTTCCTGGGAAGCAACGGGGCCTTGCGCGATGGTCTGAGTATTCACGACGTCCATCACGGGCTTGCCGTTGGCGTCCATGGCAGGCTTACCATCTGGGCCGAGGTGTGGAACCTGCTGGGGTTCGATCAGTTTGACCGTGTCGTAGGGTTTTAGATTCTGTACGACACCTTGCGAGACGAGCAGTAGAGCACCCACGATTGAGAAAGGCAGAAGAACCCAAAGGCTTGCACGTACCATGTCGACCCAAAAATTGCCAATGGTCTGCATCTGCCGGCGGGCTATACCGCGGATAAATGCGATCGCAAGGGCAATGCCGACTGCGGCCGACACAAAGTTGTGATAGGCAAGGCCTGCCATCTGTGTGAAGTAGCTCATTGTGGTCTCGCCGGAGTAGGCCTGCCAGTTTGTATTCGTCGTAAACGACGCTGCCGTATTGAAGGCCAGGTGCTCGGGCGTGACGCCAGCAAGATGCTGGGGGTTCCAGGGAAGCATTCCCTGGATCCGCTGGATCAAATAGAGAACGAGCATCGAGATGGCACTGAAGAGCAGCATCGCCACCGCGTATTCCGTCCAGCGCATTTCATGTTCCTCATTCACACCGGTGACCCGGTAGAGAAGGCGCTCGATCGGCCGCAGCACCGGATCCATGAAGGTCCGTTCCCGCGAAAACACGCGCGACATGAAGATCCCCATCGGCTTGGTGACCGCGAAGATCAGCGCCAGAAAGACAACAATTTGTAACCAGCCGTTGATCGTCATGTCAGAATTTCTCCGGACGCAGGAGGGCGTAGAAGAGGTAAACGGTTGTCACGGCACTGATGATGATCATGATTAGAGATTGAGCATCCATGGATCGCTCCTACTTCACTCGGTCGCAGAAACGAACGTAAGCGACCGAAATGGCGAAAAAGGCGATTGTGACGGCTACCCAAATTGCATCTTGCATTTGTTACCTCCTGGCTGCAGGGCATAGTTCTTAGGCTTGTTTATTTGCTCCGCTAAGGCCATCGCGGCTGAAATGCAGGGAGGTCGATTGCTGTAAGGGTTGATCCTTCCCTGTCGATCCGAAACGGAGCACGCCTCTCTACCACAATGAGTTTGCTTTTTATCGCTGGGCTGATTTTGGCCATATAGACTCTGAGCGTCGCCTGTTTTTGCGATCTCCATTCCCTGACCAGTGAGAACAACACCCACAATAGAAAGGCCGTCGCTGCTACGCATACGAACAGCAGGGAGATTTTCATGATTCCCTCGCGCATCGTGGCGAATCGACTCTGAGATAGATTTGACCGCGTTCGGCGTAAAAGAGGAATGAAGAGTCCATAAGGAATTCATAAGGAGAAACACACTGCCGTATGAGCCCTGCCAGATTCGTTCTGCGCATTTTTGTTCAGCAGCCCCACTCAGCCTCGCCCGGCTGGGCATAGTATTTGCGCTGAGAGGAAGGAGGTTCTGGAGCCGTGGACAGTTCAAGCAGAGCCAAGCGCGCGGCGGCGACCATCAGCTTGCGCTCGCTCTGCGGAGTGCGAACCCAAGAATTCGAGGTCTGTCCTGCAGAATCGTAATCCTCGGCTAATGCTTCACGATAGTGATGAAATAATCTGGCAAGTTGTTCCGCATTCACATCCTGAATTGCCTGCATGATTCTGGCCCTTTCCGTAATCGCAGTTGCGGGCAGGATCACTCCTGCCTTCAATCCATTGGATTGCGGTGGCCATAAAAATTGAATAAGGAGTTCGTAGAAAGTTCGTTAAGCTGCGGGGAAGCTTTACTCGCCTGGTTCAAACCGGTAGCCAACCCACGGCTCAGTAACGATGTATCGGGGGGAAGAGGCATCGGGCTCGAGTTTCTTGCGTAACTGCCCGACGAAAACGCGGAGGTATTCCACCTGCTCCGTGCTTTGCCCTCCCCAGATAGCCCCCAACAACGTGCGATGATTGATCACCTTACCGGGATGGCGAGCCAGGTAAACGAGAAGATCGAATTCTTTGGGAGTAAGACGAACCTCGCGATCGAGCACCGTTACCTTACGGGCTGCCGTATCGATCCGGAAGTCACCGATCTCAATGACTGGATTCGACTCATTCTCGACACGAACGCGGCGAAGGTTGGCTCGTACACGCGCCAGAAGTTCGTTCATGCTGAATGGTTTCGTGATGTAATCATCAGCGCCGGCATCAAGGGCTTCGACTTTTTGTTGTTCTTTATCGCGCACGGAGAGAACAAGAATTGGGACTTCAGAGGTTGCTCGCACGGTGCGGCACAGCTGCACGCCATCAATTGAGGGCATCGAGAGGTCGGTGATGATCAGGCTAGGACGCCAGTCTTTCATGATCTCCAACGCCATCTCACCGCTATTGGCCACGCGGATGTCGTAACCTTGCGCGGAGAGGCTGGTACGCAGCACTCGCGTAATCTGCGGCTCATCGTCGACGACGAGAATGTGTGGAGGATCGAGCATCAGCGTGCCTCTTGCGTGACAATGTGGACGTCGACTGAAGGCGAGTCCCGCAGGAAGCGTTGAATCGCCGACATATACAGGTACCGTTGCCAGCCGGTACGGGCTGAGCGCCCAAAAATCACTTGCGTGATGTGGTGCTCGCGAACCATCTGAGCAAGCCCGTCTGCGATGCTGCGTCCAGAACTCCGAATGACCCTGGCACCCAAATTTTCTGCGAAGCGAATATTCTCTGCCAAAGTCTTCTGGTCTTCGGGCCTTGTATCCCGGCCGACGTCGATATAGAAAACGAAGAATTCGCCTCCCATCGCCTGCGCCATACGAGAACCGCGAGCAACAATATATTGAGCCGCGGGATTCGAACTCACACAAACCGCAATCCGCTCACGAACCGTGTGGGCCGGCTGGGTGCCGTCCTTTTCCAGAAACGCGTCCAGGCTGCGATCAACAACTCCTGTGACCTGACGGAGCGCAAGCTCGCGCAGCGCGATCAGATTACCCGGGCGAAAGAAATGGGAGAGCGCCCTTTGCGCACGATCCACAGGGTAGATGTCGCCTCGCTCCATGCGTTTCTGCAGGGCCTGAGGGGTTAGATCGGCGAGCACGATTTCGTCGACACGCTGCATTACCCAGTCCGGCACCGTTTCCCGTACTTGGACACCAGTGATCTGTTGTACGGTCGGGCCTACGCTTTCGACATGCTGCACATTCATCGTGGAAAGAACATCGATCTTCGCTTCGAGCAGCTCAATTACATCCTCGTAGCGTTTTGGGTGCTTGCTTCCCTCGATGTTGGTGTGAGCCAGTTCATCGATCACCGCGACAGCAGGCTTGCGGACGAGGATGGCATCGACATCCATTTCTTCGAACAGCGTGCCTTTGTATTCGAGCTTGCGAGGTGGGATGCGATCGAGTTTTGCCGCAAGCTCCGCCGTAGCTTTACGGCCGTGACTTTCAACCACGCCAATGACGACGTCTTCGCCGCGGCTCGCGCGCCGAATCGCCTCGCTGAGCATGCTATACGTCTTGCCAACCCCGGGCGCATAACCGAGGAAGAGCTTGAAAATGCCGCGCGGTTTTTCCGGCGAGATTTCTTGCAGCCACTCCTCGGGGGTCTTGGTCATCGCAGCTATTGTGCTTGCGCGAAGTGAGAATTGTCACCTCCATCGTACAATGCGGGTGTGAAAACGGACGTTCAGACGCAGGCCCTACGCTACTCACTTGTTATTGCCGCTGTCGGCGTAGTCACCGGGGCGGCTCACCGCTTGCACGTCAATCAGACCACGGTCGCCTTGATGTTTCTCGTGATGGTACTGCTCACCTCGGCGTATTGGGGTCTGCGGTATGCGCTGTTGATGGCGGTGCTCGGCACCGCAGCTTTCAACTTTTTCTTTCTTCCTCCGGTCGGCACATTCACCATCGCTGATCCACAGAACTGGGTTGCCTTGTTTTCATTTCTGATCACTGCACTAGTGGCCAGCAATCTTGCCGAGCGAGCCCGGAGAGAAGCGGAAGGAGCAAAGCAGCGGCGACGGGAGGTCGAACGGTTGTACGGACTAAGCCAGCGCTTGTTAGCATCCGACAACGTGCTCGAACTGCTGAATGCTCTTCCGAAATACGTGCAGGAGACGTTTTCAGTAGGCAGCGTTGTAGCTGTGGCAACGGATCATCCCACGATCTATCGCTCTTCGCTTGACGCTACGTTTGAGGAAGGCGTACTGCGATCAACCTCATTGCGCGGAGAGCCTATTACACAGGGTGGCGTCTCTTACGTTCCATTGCGACTTGGCATGAGGACAGTAGGAGCACTTGGTGTGGCGGGAGCCGAACTTTCCCGCGAGACTCTCGACGCTCTCGGAAGCTTGGCTGGCCTTGCCATTGAACGCGCCCGTGCTCTGGAAGCACTAAGCAAGCATCGTGCGGAGCAGGAACACGAGCGGCTTCGAACGGCACTTCTCGACTCCGTAACCCACGAATTCAGAACACCCCTGACGTCTATTAAGGCAAGCATTACAACATTATTGTCGGCTGCAGTTCTGAATGAAGGGGCGAAGCATGAACTCCTGGATGTCATTAACGAAGAAGCAGACCGCCTCAACCGACTGGTGGGCGAGGCCGCTGAAATGGCACAACTCGATTCGGGATTGTTCAAACTCGACTTGCAGCCGCATTCGATTCGGGATGCGCTCGAACCCGCACTCAAAGATGCTCAGTCATCGTTGGAGAAGCATCCTGTGGAGGTCAACTGTGATCCAGGCAGGCCGGCCGTCGTAATGGACTCGCAACGTATCAGAGAGGTATTAATGCACCTGCTGGAAAATGCCGGTAAGTATTCAGAGGCCGGGAGCCCCGTCAAGGTGACGTGCGAAGTGCGAGAGGATCGGCTCTGGATCAGCGTCGCGGATCGCGGACCGGGAATTGATTCGTTTGAGCAATCGCTGATCTTTGAGAAATTCTATCGCGGCCAGCATCAGCGATATATGGCGCCTGGGACGGGGATGGGTCTGGCGATCGCAAAGGTAATCGTCGAAGCTCACGGTGGAGCGATCGGTGTGGTGAGCCAGTTGGAGAGCGGGTCAGTGTTCTCGTTCAGCCTACCGCTGGTTAAGGAAACACGTTAAAGATCGTGCCTCAGTTTTACAGATCTATTACTAAAAGTAATACGCCGAATCTGCAGGACGGACTACTCTGGGAATCCACAACGGCCGCCGCAGACCTCCAGGACCAGGCGCAGGTCGGGCCAGGGCCTTCCAGCGCTGGTATACGGCGAACGAAAGATTCGTGTCCACAAAGATATCGCCGTAGCGATCCAGGGGGCCAGCTTTCTCGACACGAACCATCTGATGCCAGCAATGCATCCCGCTCACCGGATCAGGATGCACCGGAAAGGTAATATCCTGATGCACACCGGCATCGCTCCACCAGACACGCTTCGTGTCGGCGTCAGGGCTCTCGTAGGGCGAAACATTCTCGAGTTGGCGCATCTTCCATTGGCCTTTTCCCACTTCCTTCAGGTCAACCCACGCACTCGACATGCGCTCAACCTGCTCCTCTTTGTTGATGCGCCAGCGGCCGAGGTGATGAGAACAGGCAACGACACCGGGTGCCAACCCCTCGGTGATCCAGGCGTGCAGCACGAAGTAACCAATCTCCGTATGAACTTTCATCAGGTCGCCGGTGCGAACGCCACCCAGTGTTTTGGCATCCTCGGGATTCACCCATAGTGGATTCTTGTGCGAGATCTCGTAAAGAAACTTCGCGTTGCCCGAGCGCGTATGGATGAGATTCGGTAATCGAAAGATCGGCAACAACGTGTAGACTTCACCCCGCGCATCCTTCGGCCACTCAACCTTTGGCGTATACCTAGGATCGAATTCTTGAGAAGTACCCAGCGAAGCTGCGCGAGCCGTGCGGTGTATATGGCTGCGATAGTATTCAGGAAGGGTGAACTCGGGCCACTTCCAGTCGGCCATCGTCTTCGAGAACAATTCAAGCTTGCGCGAAGGGGTGTTGTAACCGACGACGGGCTTGTCACTGATCATCACTCCGACGGCTTTACCCTGCTTCTTGACGACGCCGTTTGGTTCGACGGTTGCGCCCTCCAGATCGGATGGAGATAATGGCTTCTCATTCTGCTTGAAGACGTCTCGGTTCACTTCGTACGCGCCGTATTTGCGCATGTACTGGAGAGGGGTCAGGCCTTCTTTCTTTGCTGTTTCTGGCAAACCCGGAACTGAATTCTCGAACATCCAACCGTAGTATTCGTCGAGTGTGACCTTCTGGCCAGGCTTATAAGGAGACTCGAAATATTGCCGGATCCCCATCGATCCATCCGGATCGATCGTCCATGAGAGATTGATCCAGAATTCGTCTTCCTCCCAAACCTCGCCTGGGTTCGACTGATAGGTGTATTCGAACTTCTCTCCAGCACGCTCACGGAGGACGCGGTTCACCGGCTGCCGGAAACCGATCCATCGTCCCGCATAGGATTCCTGGCTCATCAGGTCATGCCGCTCGGAACTGAATCCCATGGGCAGGACGTAGTCCGCGAACCACGCAGTTTCACTCCAGGTGGGAGTAAGCGCCGCATGCAGGCCGACCTTCTCTTCGTCGCGCAGCATTTCGATCCAGGAGAAGCCATCCGGATAGGTCCATACCGGGTTGAATACGCGGGTGAAGTAAGCCTCAATGCGTCCGCGACCTTCTTTCAGGAAATGTGGCAGTACGAATGACATCTCGTGCGTGCACAGCGGCCACTCGCGTGGATAAAGCAATTCATTCCATCGTGTCTGCGGAGGAGGGTTCTTGAACGGTTTCGCAACGAACTTATTCCAGTGGTTCAGGCTATGTCCGCCTTCAGTTCCAATTGAGCCGGTAAGGGCATGTAGCAGGACGAGCGCACGGGCAGGTTGCCATCCGCCGAGGTTGCCGGAGGCGCTGCCACGCCATAAGTGCGAAGCGAAACGACTCCCAGCAGTTGCGATCTCGCGCGCAATTTTGACGATGACATCAGCTTTGACCCCGCTTTCTTTCTCTGCGAACTGCGGGGTGAAATGCGCGTAGTGCTTCTTCAGCGCTTCGATCGCGGCTTCGAACGATTGGCCTTTAGCATTGAAGCCGTCGACTTCAAGTTCTTCCCAGTTTGTCCAGTCCTTCAAGAAGGCAGCGTCGTATCGATTCTCCTCGAGGATCACCTTCGCCATTGCAAGCAGCACCGCCGCTTCGGTGCCGGGGTATGTCGGCATCCAGTAGTCGGCCATGCTTGCGGTATTTGAGAGGCGCGGATCCATGACCGCCAGCTTGGCACCCGCCATCTTGCCTTCGATGATGCGTTGCGCGTGTGGATTGAAGTAGTGTCCGGACTCGAGGTGCGCCGAAAGCAAAAGAATAAAACGCGCGTTAGCGTGATCGGGCGAGGGACGGTCGGAAAAATGCCAGAGCAGGTATCCGAGACGCGCTGACGACGAGCAAACGTTGGTATGCGAATTGTGGCCGTCGATGCCCCACGCCTGCAACACGCGCTCCATGAAAAAGTCGGCTCCGGGACGACCCACGTGGTACATCACTTCTTCGCCACGCCCCTCCTGAATCGCTTTTCGGATGCGGGTACCGAAGGTCTCCAGAACTTCGTCCCATGAGGTGCGGGCCCACTTCCCTGCACCACGCTCGCCGACTCGCTTCATTGGATAGAGCACGCGATCGGGATCGTGAATCTGATTGATAGTCGCAGGACCCTTTGCGCAAAGGCGTCCACGGCTCGAGGGATGCATTGGATTCCCTTCGAACTTTGCTACCTGACCGGTCTCCTTATCAACGTATGCGAGCATGCCGCATGCCGACTCGCAGTTGAAGCAGACCGTGGGCACGAGGCTGTAGTGCTTTTCGACGCGGCGCGGCCAAGCTTCAGGATCAAGTTCCACCCAGTCGTCCCACTTCTCAACAGGCGGGCAGTACGCAAGATGGCTGCCGTCGCGCTTGAAATCGGTCATTGCAACCACTCCTTACAATCTCAACTATTCGGAACGCTTTGCCCTGCCATAACGAAGCACCACTCGAATACCAGCAGACCCAGCAACGCCAGAACTGCTGATGACGCCAAACTGACAGGCATCACAATCAACATCACTAGTGGCAAAATTCCCCCAGCGAAAATTGCTCCACCCCAAAACCATAGTTTGAAAGGACCGTGTGTAATCAGTCGCGCGGCGTACGCGGCGTTGTCGGTGGTGTGCGGCATCAGGAATTCTGCCGCGACAATCAACAGATGCGAGATCAGGCTCGCGATTAATGCAACACGTGCAACAGCAACGCCAGCGGACGATCCACCGAGCGAAACCGGAAGGAGACCTAACACTGCGGCGCCACACATTAACGCTTGCACGATTAGGTGAACTGGCAGCAGCGGAGTCTGCCAGAGGTCTCGGCCTTCGCACTGTCCGAAGAGAAATGCGGTGTAGACTGCCGCCAGAAATCCTACAAGCACGGTTGGCCACAAGAGAGCGGCCGTGAGCGATGTAGATCCAAGCACCGCCGCTAACCAAAAGATCCCGCACAGTCCGCTGTAGCCGATCAGAATAAATGCACCGCGGGCCAACCATGACTTGCTTTGAGGCGTAAACACCACACGAAGAAATCGCGCCTTATGTTCCAAGTCCGCAACCAGAAGAACAGTTGTGATCGCAGTGAAGAGCAGCGCGAGGGTGGAGAGTGCTATATCTCGCGTCCGGTCAGCTCCTATACGCCCGAAAAGCGTTGCGATGGCTGGGATCGCCAATACCCCCGATCCGATCGCCTTGGTCCAGCAATACGCTGGAACTTGCCATCCCCATGGCCGAGCGTGTGAAACATCATACGTGGCCAGCGCATTCTTTTGGAGCAGCGGGCTGTCTGGCGGATAGAGAGCGCCTCCCCCGTGAATGCTCTCATTGCGCTGTGACCACATGTAGATCGACTCGTGACGAGCCGCAGTCGGGACAATCGCGCTCTCGTCCGCATCGATGTAGTAGAGCTTGGGGCGGGTTCCCTGTTCTGGCTTGCGCACCCGAACTGGCTCGCGGGCCAACAACTGCGAGATTTCTCCATCGCAATCATCCAGATCACCGGCAATGATCGCGTGTTCGGGACAAACAACCACACACGAAGGTTCCAGTCCAACTTCAGTACGATGCGCGCAGAAATGACATTTGGCTGCTGTACCTTGATCGGGATCAATGTAGATGGAATCATACGGGCAGGCTTGCATGCAGGCTTTGCAGCCGATGCATCGTTCGGAACTGAAATCAACGATGCCGTCTTTACGCTGATACATCGCGGTCACGGGACAGATCGTGACGCACGGCGGATTCTCGCAGTGGTTACACCGGGTCACCTGAAAGACGCGGCGAGTATTGGGAAACGTGCCCTTCTCAACGTATTTTACCCATGTCCGATTGACCGTGAGGGGAACGTGGTTCTCTGTCTTGCACGCCACGGTGCATGCGTGACAGCCGATGCACTTGCGGTTATCGATGATGAATCCGTAGCGCATCGAACGCAGAATCCGGGGAATCGAAAAGTCTACCGGCGAGCTTGAGTATTGTATCCGAACCTTGCGGGATAGCGGTTGATTCGTTTGACACGCGGCAAGGCAAACCCGTTTTCCCCACTGGGTATAGCACTTTGGTCGGCGAACATGGCTGCCTACGCTACAATTCAGGGTGCATTTTGTAACGATCTTCGGACCGGACGGCTTTCCGCCGCGAACGGTTCCCGGCATTTTCAACTCTTATGACAACTGACTCGACGGCGAACGCGGCCTCAGTTCTGGACGAGAAGAAGATTTTCTACAACCGCTTTCTACTCATCGTGGCAGGTTTGGGTGGCCTGCTGTACGGGGTGGATGTGGGGATCATTGCCGGGGCGCTGCCTTATCTGGAGGCGACGTCCGGACTGAATCGTACTGAATTGTCCATCGTCGTTGCAGCGGTCCTGCTGGGCAGCGTTTTCTCTACACTATTCGCTGGATTACTCGCTGATTGGATGGGTCGCAAGCCGTTGATGTCGCTTAGCGGCGTGATGTTCGTGATCAGTATCCCCATGATTGCGTTGGCACATGGCTATGGTCCACTCGTTTTTGGTCGCCTGTTACAGGGCACCAGCGCAGGCCTGATCGGGGTTGTCGTTCCCCTCTACCTTGCCGAGTGTTTGACGGCGGCGAATCGTGGCAAAGGCACAGGCATATTCCAGTGGCTGCTCACCGCGGGGATCGCCATTGCGGCTCTGATTGGACTTCTATTCAGCTTTCGTCTGGATCATATCGCAAAGCTCGGAAGCCCGGGCGCTATCCTGGCATTTGAAAATTCCGCCTGGCGTGGAATCTTCTGGGTCTCGCTCCCACCCGGCATTTTGTTTGTTATTGGCAGCCTGATGCTTTCTGAATCGCCGCGGTGGCTCCTGACTCGCAGCCGGAAAGAGGCGGCCCACGCAGCTCTGCTGCGTTCCCGTACTACTCAGCAAGCGGATCTCGAACTCAAGGAGATGCAGCAACTAGCGAGCAATGAAACGAAAGGCGGGACTGGGAAAGTCAAAGACTCTCTGCTTCGCCGGAAATATGTGATTCCCTTCATCCTGGCGTGCATCATTCTCGCGTGCAATCAGACAACCGGAATCAATTCGATCATTGCGTACAACACCAACATCCTTCTACAAAGCGGCCTCTCCGATCTTGCGGCACATGTCGGCTATGTCGTGTTTACATTTGTGAACTTCTGCGTGACCCTCATTGGAGTGGCGTTAGTGGATCGCAAGGGTCGGAAATTTCTGCTTGGCGTTGGAACGGCCGGGATCATCGTATCGATGCTGTGTACGGGCATTCTATTTCGTCGGACTGAGAAGTTGGGGGTGGACTCTCACTCCACGGCGCAGTCAATGGTCGCTCCCGATCAAACCTTGAAGCTTGTGTTCAACCAGGAAATGGCCAAAACGCTTTTGACTGCTTCTGGTGATTCCGGCGTAAATGCGGCGGCTCCGAGTTCCCTCGTTGTCATCTATTCATACGGCGATTTCCGGACGGCGAGTCAGGCCGTGAGGTCGGACGATCCAGCGGCGAAGCCCATCGAAATTACACGGGAAGGATGTGTGCCTGCGAACAAGATTGTCGCGTTCTTCTCCAACCCATTTGGCAATCTGGACGCGGCGCGGACAGCGCCTTTGCGAATCGAGAATGCATTGATCACACCAGTGCCGTCTGAGCGCAATGGCTGGATCGTAGCCATCACTCTCTTTGTGTTTATGGCGTTTTTTGCTGTTGGCCCGGGTGTATGCGTGTGGCTCGCGCTTTCGGAGTTGATGCCGACACGCATTCGCTCAAACGGCATGAGCATCGCTCTAGTTCTGAATCAGGCAGTCTCCACGACGATTGCTGCGATTTTCCTGCCGACTGTTGGCAAGTATGGATACTCGACGATGTTCTTCGGATTCGCGGCTTGCACGGTGATCTATTTTGTAACCGCAACGTGGTTCTTACCGGAGACGAAGGGGAAGACTCTGGAAGAGATTGAGGCGCACTTCGAAGGAGCCAAGGCTTAGAAATCGAGGACGCGAAGGGAAGGCATACTCGACTTTAACTATTATGACTTCAAAGCTGAACAATAACGCAATGACCAGGCCGTTCTCGCATGCCATGCGCCGGGAAATCTATGAACAGCCCGCGGCGATTACAAAGACGATCGAAAATCATCTGAAGAACGACATCATTTTTCCTGGAGAGCTGCAGCCTATCGAGAGCGCGCTGTTGACTTTCGAAAAGCTGATTATCGCGGCCAGCGGATCGAGCCGGCACGCAGGACTCGCGGGCGAAATCATGATAGAGGACCTCTCCGGCGTCGCCGTCGATGTGGAGTATGCCAGCGAATACTGTTATCGCTCGACCCACGCCGCCGTCGATCCGATCGTGATGGTGATTACGCAGTCAGGCGAAACCGCGGATACGATTGCTGCGCAGCGCGAAGCACTGACCAGGGGCGTGAAGACGATCGCAATTTCGAACGTGCCGAACACCACGATTGTCCGTGAAGCAGGCGCCGCTCTGATTTCGGGAGCTGGTCCAGAGGTTTCGATCCCTGCCACCAAGAGTTTCACTACGCAGCTCACGATTCTCTACTTGATGGCACTTTTTCTGAGCCGCAAACGTGGCCGGATGACCTCTGAGGTCACCCGCACCTACTTGCAGCGCCTGTCACGCCTTCCCGAGTCGATCGACCGTGAACTCAAGACTTGGGACAAGCTCGCGGAAGAGTTTGCCGGCGTTCACTATAAGGCAGAAAAGTTCCTCTATCTGGGACGAGGCGTTCACTACGCGATTGCACGTGAGGGGGCTCTCAAGCTGAAGGAAATCTCCTACGCGCACGCCGAAGGGTATCCAGCCGGCGAACTCAAACACGGTCCGAACGCGCTTGTTGACGAAACGTTACCTGTGGTCGTGTTGGCGACGTGCGATCATCACGATCCAGACTCGGTGTTGCGATACCGGCGCACGCTCGAGGTCATGAAGGAAGTGAGATCACGCCGCGGGCCGCTTGTTACGGTGGCGACGGAAGGCGACAAGGAAGTCTCCGAAATCGCGGACCATGTTTTCTACGTGCCGGCGGCTCCGGAGTTGCTGTTGCCGATCGTCGAAGTCATCCCGCTACAATTGTTCGCCTACCATGTCGCGGTGAACAAAGGGTACGACGTTGACCATCCGCGTAATCTGGTCAAAGCGGTGGTCACGGAATAGACCCTCGCAACCGGCGGAGGAACATAGCGATTCTGAACTCGTTTCTGTTGGCGACGGGTCTTGCTATGGTTTCCAGCGACTGACGGGGTCGTCGTCGTGGCACAGGCCAAAACAGGTAATCACGCCCACCGCGGCCAGCGCACTCCATTTCGCGTAGGTTGAATTCAGGATGCTTACGATTCCCGGGCGCTCGGGCTTGATGTAGGCCGCCCCGCACTTTTCACTTCGCGATTTTTGCTCGCCTTCGCGCACAAGGTCGGGGCTCGCTTGGGATGATTTCTTTGTTTCCTCGAAATTCTTCAATCTGGCGTCGATGTAGACGTCGAGTTTGAGCGCCACTACCGTAATTTTTCCGTCGAGATCGACAACCTGATATTGTGTCCACCCGGCGGGGTTGACCGGCGTTATCGTGACGCATCCCACTCGCACTGTCATGCCACGCGTGGTATTGACCGAAACGCTGCCATGATCGAGAACCAGTTCATCACTTTGGTACTGCACCGTGGTCTCGGGATTGATGTCGGCTGTCGAACCAGGGGTTTCAATCCGTGCCACTGCACTTCTTTGAGTCTCAATCAGATCATTGCTGAAGACGGCAATGGAGCTGGGAGCGGCACTGCTGTTCACGAGAACACCCATACCGCTGCTCCGCAAAATCGCAGCGCCAGTGTCCTCCGCCATCAGAGACAGCGGGAATACGGCGGCCATGGTCATGCAGACGAGATGGCGTCTTCGAGACAAAGTTGCGCGCACGAGTTTCCGCACTAACCCTTGCTATGAGCTTAGTGTCGAATGTCGATGCGGTCTATTGGCTAGCAAGATGACAGCCAGGCGACTGACGGGAGACTTCGGAGGGGGCGCTCAGGCTCGAGCAAAATCGATATAGCCACGATTGACGTCAGTGCGAACGAGTTTAGCTTTAAGTTTATCGCCAACATCAAGTCCATGCTGGCCTTGTGCCAGCATCCCTTCAATGCGAGGTTGGAGAACACGCACGAAGGTTCCGTGATCTGTAACTCCTGTGACGATGGCGTCAAATACTTCGCCGATACGATTCTGCATGGCCACGGCAGCCAACCGCTTCGACATTTCACGCTCAACTTTACGCGCAGCGTCTTCTTTCACTGTGCAATTGGTGGCGATGGCTGTGAGCTCATTGTCAGAGTAGGGGCTTGGTTGGCCGGCAAGTTTTGCTTTGATCAACCGCTGTGTAACGACATCTGCGAATCGACGATTGGGTGCAGTAGAGTGGGTGTAGTCCTGGACGGCGAGCCCGAAATGCCCGGGCGCAGCTTCGTTTGGGCGTTCCAAAACATATTCGCCCGGACCGATGAGCTTGATCACCGCCAGCGACAGATCGGCAAAATGATCGGGATCCGCGGCTTTTCGCCTCAAGAGAAGGTCGTTCAAGGCCTTTGAATCCGGCTCCGCAGGAAGCTCTTCGCCCTTTGTCGCTGCAAGTTGAACAATGCGATCCCAGCGCTTGGGAGTTCGCACAATCCGGCGCAACGAAGATACATCTTCCAGAAGACGCGCAACGACGCCGTTCGCGGTAACCATAAAATCTTCAATCAACTCCGTCGCCTGATTCTTCTGCTGCTTCACGACATCGACTACCTTGTCGTTAAGTACAAGGGGGCGAACCTCATCGGTTTGCAGGTTCAGCGCACCATGGAGAAAACGCTGGCTCTTCAACTTTTGTGCAACGTCACTTTGCAATTTGAGTTGATCTTGCAGTTCGGCGGAGGCCGCTACCTTGGAAGGAGAGCCGGAATTTCCTTCGAGCCATGCGCCCACTGAGTTGTACTGAAGTTGGGCCTTATTTCGCACCAGGGCTCGGTATACGTCCGAGGACTTGAGGTTCCCTGCCGAGTCGACGACGAATTCGATCACCACCGCGAGGCGATTCTGATCTTCCAGCAGCGAGGTCGCACCGGTCGAGAGTTGCTCGGGCAGCATTGGGAAGTTGCAAATCCCGGTATACACGGTGGTTGTTTCGTGGGCAGCATGCTGATCAATCGGAGTCAACTTGGCGACGAATGCGTCGATATCTGCGATGCCGACCATAATCCTGATATCGCCATTGGATACTCGTTCTGCAACCTCAATCTGATCCAAATCCCGTGAGGTGTCGTTATCGATGGACGACCACAGGAGGTTGCGCATGTCCCGCACATCGGGAGATGGCGGATTTTCTGGCTGTCCTTTGAGGCTTGCGAGCTGTGCCAGAGCGGGCGCGGGAAAGTCCGGTTCGAAGCCATGCTGCTGCATGACCTGTTTTGCGGTGGCTTGTAGATCGAGATGAGAAGAGTTAGCGGCTTGCATGAAGTCCTCAGGTGGGTGAATCTCAGGCTACCATGAACGAGATCCAGGTTGCCGATACAGGCACGGACTTCGATGTTCACGGAGCAGTTAGATGGCGAAGCATCTCATCTGAATTGCACTCGTGGCGGTTTCGATGCAGTCGTTGGCTAGTCCGTATTTTCGCTCAAGGATTTCATGCTTATTGATGTAAGCGAACTACGTCCGGGTTGGTGAATACTCGCGGAGCCGTCCGTTTGTGAGCCTTCCAGTAAGCGGCAACATCACCAAGCGGCACTCCGTAGCCGCGAGCAACTAAAGCCTTCGAATCTGTCATTCCCGTTACACCAACATCCAGGATGCTTGCAGGCAGATTCGTGGGGACCTGGCTCCCTGTGATTTCGATAACGCTCGTCGTGGCCTGCACCTCAGACTCCGTTGAGACCACTGCCGGCAAAGGCGTGACCTGACTCACGACAAGATTCATGTATGCGGCAGTATCGGCGGGAGACATGCTCGGAGTTTCGAGCCGACGGGCCACGAGTTCGCTGGGCTTGTGTTCTCCCCAGTAGACGGCACCCAAGAACGTGTCGCTTGGAATTGCCGAAGAAGATTCCGGTTCAGCGACAGTTTCAATTGAAGTGATATTGGCAGCGACCGGCTGCAACTCGCCAAGTGATAACGAAGGCGTGGCGATTGGGCGCATCAACATCGGCGAGCCAGTCGTGATGAGGTATTGTGGCCCCTCGGAGAAATTCGTTTCTTGCGCATCAGAGATTCCAACAAGAAGCAGCGGCAGAACCAGAAGGCTTTTTGCAGTCATGCGACCTCCAACAGTATGCGCCAATTATGAGCTGAGGAAGCCGGGTTTACCAGAGCCTTTAGTCCCAAAAGCCGCTCCCAAAGCGGTCTTTGGTCTCACTGGGAGGAAATGGCGTTACGCCGTTCCCGGCGATTGTCGAAGATGACATAGAGCATGTAAAGAACGATCACCAGATTCCCGATAAGCAAACCGCAGCGGCCAGAAGGTGATGCCGCGGAAGAGTTCTCTTACCTCAAACGGCAGCAGCAATGTTCCTGAAACGAACGCAACCCATTCCGCCCACGTACGTTCCTTCCACAGTCCGTACGCTTCGGTGAAGCGCAGAGCGGCATAGGCGAAGGCGATCTCAGCAGCAGCCCAAAGGCGAGCGTCTGTCACGCTGTCAGCGAAATCCAGAAACATCTGCGCGTAGTGCTTGTCGGTATTGATATGGAGGCGTTCGAGAAGCCGTTCAGCAATCAACCAAGCGTCTTTGTGAACCAGGGCGATCGCGCAGAATCCCATCACAACAACAAAGACTCCCTTGGAGAACTCAAAGGCGGCCACGGCCCGGAGCATGTGCCGCTGGTGAAGATGATGACGCTCGGTTCTCTTTCCGTCCTGGCGCATGAACGATTGCGACGACAAACACGCAGAGTACCATGCTGAGTTCATATCTATCCATTTGGGTCTCAACAGCACGGATATCCCTTACCTCCGTAACTGGATAGCGAACCCGAGGCGTGTGAGGATCAGCGCGAGGACCTGACCTATGAGGAAAGTTGTGTGCTTGCTGGCGTTTGTAGCGACTTGGATCTCGTCTGGAATGGCACAACAGGCCTCGACTCCCCTGACTGCACGGCAGGCGCTGCTCGAAATGTTCTTCAGCAAAACGCCGGGAACATTCGTCAAACATCTTCCGGTCGCCACCCGCGAGGCGCTGGAGAAGTCAGGGGCACTTGCGAATCTTCAGCAATATTCCCTGCTCGTTGGTCAACTCCAGACGCAAGGACAAAATGTACAGACATTTGAAACCGGTTCCGTGCTGCTGACAGCAGAAGATCCGAAAACCGGACAGAAAGCCGATATCACAGTGGAGAACGACTCGCTTCGTGGCGACCAGGACGACATTGAAATCACATTTCATGCCTACAAAGATGGCAAGGAACAACTATCGCCATTCATGCCTCAGATGGTCTTCTCGATGAAGCAGGAAAATCAGATCTGGAAATTGAACGAAATCACATTCACGATTCACGTGCCTCTCGCCGATCCCGACTTCTTGAAGGCGATTACCGAGAAAATGAAGCCTCGGGTAGCAAGCGCGGGAGGTACACTCGTAGCGCGTCCCGAGGTGTCCGCAAGCACTTCAGCCGGGACCGATGCGGCCGTGTTGGCGGCCATGCGAACTATCCTGACGGCGGAGACGACCTACGCCGCCACTTATCCCAGAGTTGGATTCACTTGCACATTGTCAGACCTCGACGGCTTTGGCGGCGGCGAACCCAACGAGCATCAAGCCATGTTGATCAAAAGCGGACTTGCGAGCGGCAAGAGATTTGGATTTGTGTTCACACTATCAGGATGCGGTCCGGCGCCATCGGCGAGCTTCCACCTTTCGGCCGTTCCAAACGCAAACACATACGGACGGAAGGCATTCTGCGCAGACCAAGCAGGGGCAATTCGATCTTCGGATGATGCAAGTCCGGCTAACTGCTTCTCTGCCGGAACGCGGGTTCAATAGCGACGAAAGTGTCTTCCAGCGCCATTATTTCTTGTTTCGAATCGCGCCACGCAATTCAGCAACGATCTCTTGCGAGGCCTTGATTGCCGCAGCATGCTGATTCACGTTGAATGAGATCGCTCCGACGCGCGCATGTCCTCCGCCCCCGTAACGCTCGCAGATGCGCGCAAGATTCACTTCCGGCTCCTGCGGGGCCCAGGGGTTTGAGCCTACCGAAACCTTCACCCGAAAGCTGCTCTTGCTCAGCCCCACGCTGTAGACCGATTCGGGATGCAGATAATAGGGCACAAATTTGTTGTACCCCTCGAGGTCATGATCGGTCACGTCGAAGAAAATCGTGCCATCCTTACACTCCGTCCGCTCCTTCAGAATTCCGATCGACAATTCATGACGCTTGAGGAGTGGAGGAAGTAGTGGAGCAACAAATGGTTCTTCGAGAATTTCGCCCAGGGACTTCTTCGCCAGCAACGGAATCAGGTTCGGAACAAAGCCATGATCCGGCGCGGATTCAATCACCATCGTTAACTTCATCGCGGGAGCTTCCATCTCGACAGCAGTCTTTGCGTCCGGATAGAGCGCCCCGTCAATGACGTCGGTCCAGTAAACCAGGTCCGCGACTGGCGCCGGATCAAACCCAAAGCGTTGTTGGGCGATCATCGCGATGAAACTCGTGCATGACTTGAACGCGGGATCATAGAACTTTCGGTTACTCTGATCCTGCTCAAAATGTTCCGCATCAGAGGGCGTCAGGAACGCACTCTCGTGATGATCGAACCACCATGTGATGTTGGGAGAGCTCGAGTACTTGAAATCGACGATTGCGTTCTCATCGCCGTCGAATTGCTTTTCATCGAACAGCGCACCCGCGCGATGGACCAGACCGGTGAACTCAAAGTCAACATGACTGCGAATCCGCTCGCGATAAAAGCGGGAAAACAACGCCGCCGAAGATGCCCCGTCAAAACACTTGTCGTGATAGAAGACCCGAACTCGCAAGGAAAACCCCGTTCTTTCTCGATTCCCGCGAGCGAAGCGTCACGATGACTGGCACACGTCGCGGTAAAAGCTAATAGGATTGCCAGCTTAGACGAAGAAAGTCAAGGGGGTGGCAGCAGGAGACTCAAATCGCAGACGTCTACACCTATCGGGTTCAGTAGCGCGCCTCTTGTTCCGAGTGGTAGACCTTGCCTAAGCGTTCGCCTGTTTTTCTGCCAGGTCCCCGATGACTGGGAGCTTCCACATCTGGTTCGCATTCGCTTTGATCGCACAGACGATCGCCAGAATGACAGTCCCGAAAAAAACCAGGAAATGCAGGGGCGCCGTTAGGAAAATCATGAACGGCACAATTGTAATGATCGAGAGGGCGATGTGAGCAGCAAAAGCGCTCAAGAACAAGAATATGGACTGGAAGGAGTGGAATCGAACAAAGCGATTCCTGTTGTGCGGTTCGATAACCAGAAACACAATCGCGGGGATAATCGTGACATAGGCCAGCAGGCCCGCAACGTTCTCGGCCAGCCCCTGAGCAGCAGGAGCAGCGCTTGGCGTAGATGAAGGAGTACGTCCCGCACACGCGGCGCAGGCGGTCGAACCGTCCGGGATTTGTGTACCGCACATGCTGCAGAAGGCCATCGAGGATCCTCCGATCGGGCTGAGGTATCTGGCGAGCGGACGGCAACCCTCGCCCGAGTCCTGTCGGCGGCAAAGTATCAGAAAATGTCTGCCAAAGCAAACCGCATTAAGCGGACTTCGTCAGACTCACCTGGATGAAAATATCCTAGAGGGGCCGCTGGCGTTCGTTCTTCTTACGGCAGTCCTCGCAGATTCCGTAAATCTGAAAAGTGTGGCGGGTCGTGAGGTAGTGATACTTGCGTCCGATCTCCTGCTCGAGTTGGCCCACTTCCTGCGAGAAAAACTCCACCGAACTGCCGCATTCGGTACACACCATGTGATGGTGACTACGCCGGTTGTACTGATGTTCGTAGCGGGCAATTCCGTCGTGAAACGCGACTTCGCTGGCAAGTCCACACTCGGCCAGAAGTTTCAACGTGCGGTACACCGTGGTGTAACCAATGCCAGAATCTTTCTTCTGCACCAGGCGGTGAAGCTCATCGGTGGAAAGATGGTCACGAGTTTCGAGGAAAGTGCGCAAAATCGTGTCGCGCTGCGCCGTTTGCTTGAGCCCGACTTCCTTGAGATGGCGGTGCAGAATCCCTTGTGCCTCGCGAATCATCTGGCGCGAGAGAGTGGGCTGATCATCAATACGCTTCTGCAACATGGCGGGCTAGCGAGTCAGGATACCACCCCGTTATATTGAAAATGAAATTCATTTTCATTAATTCGCTGGACTACAATCAGAGATTCCCATGAGCACGATCGCCGAAATCCGAATTCCTGCGAAACGACGTTCCCCGGTCTTGCGCGTTCTCTTTTGGCTACTTCTGGCGCTGATCCTGGTGGTAAGTGGACTGGTCGGATACGCCTACCATGTTGCGCGCTCGGCTCTTCCGCAACTGGATGGGCGACTGCTGATAGCCGGGTTGAGCGCACCGGTTACGGTTACGCGCGATGGGCATGGGGTACCAACGATTGACGCTGCGACGCTCGACGACCTTTTTTTCGCGCAAGGCTACGTGACCGCGCAGGACCGTCTTTGGCAGATGGACATGATGCGACGTTACGGATCGGGAGAGCTTTCGGAGGTTCTTGGGGAAGATACTCTCAAAGTCGACCGTGAACAGCGAATCCTGGGATTGCGTGCGGCGGCCCGAAAGAACCTCGAGATTGCGAGCCCGCGCGATCGTAGCTTCTTTGAGGCGTATGCGCGAGGCGTCAACGCATTCATCAGGTCTCACCTCGATATGCTGCCAATCGAGTTTCGAATCTTGCGCTATGAACCCAAACCCTGGTCGGCCGAGGACTCGATTGTCATCGCTAACCAGATGGTTAAGAACCTGAACTTTCACTACTTCTATGACGCACTCTCCCGCGAAAAGATCCTCGCCAAGGTTGGCCCTGACCTAACCGCCGACCTCTTCGTGAATCGCTCGTGGCATGATCGACCGCCAACGGTGATGCGGGAAGACGTGAATGAACCGAAAGATAAGTCAGGCGATTCCGATGACGACGACGAAGATGACCCCGCCGATACTTCGGTCACGCAGCGATTGAATCCACGACTCTCGGCCCCATCGCCAGCGGAAGGCCTTCCTGTGAATGGCTCGAACGATTGGGTGGTCTCCGGCGCACACACGGTCACGGGAAAGCCTCTGCTCTCGAATGACATGCACCTCGGGCATCAAATGCCGAATCTGTGGTACGAAGCACACCTGCGCTCGGGAACGTTGGACGTTATCGGGGTCACACTGCCGGGAATGCCGTATGTTGTGGTCGGACACAACCAGCGTGTGGCGTGGGGATTCACAAATGTCGGACCTACGGTGACAGATGTCTATATTGAGAATTTCAATGCGCAGGGTGCGTATCAAACTCCGTCAGCTTGGGTGCAGCCGGAGCATCGAAGTGAAGTCATCCACGTCAAAGGAAAGCCGGATGTGACCGTTGACGTCAGGATCTCCCGGCACGGGCCGATTATTACTGAAATCGTGCCAGGAGAAACTCGCGCACTAGCACTTCGCTGGACGCTTTACGATGGGTTGCACATTCCCTTCTTCGACGTCAATGCAGCTCAGAACTGGGACGATTTCAAGAAAGCTTTCTCTCAACTGGATGCGCCAGGGCAGAATGTTGTCTACGCTGACGTAGACGGCAACATCGGGTATCACGCAACAGGAAAAGTGCCGATCCGAGCTGCGGGAGATGGCAGTCTTCCCGCGAGCGGCGCCGACAACACTCACGAATGGACGTCTTACATCCCCTTCGACAAGCTGCCTAGCGTTTACAATCCGCCATCCGGAATCATTGCAACTGCGAACGGCCGCATCACTCCCGACAACTACGCGAATTCGGTCAGCATGGAGTGGGAAGCACCCTGGCGCACGGCTCGCATTTATCACGTGCTCGAGTCAGGCCGAAAATTCTCGACGGCAGACATGCTCGCGCTGCAGACCGACGTTCATTCGGATACAGACTTGTTTGCAGCGGAACGCTTTGTTTACGCCGTGGACCACGCCGCGAAGGCCTCGCCTCGCGCCAAGCAGGCAGCGGAGCTAATGCGTGCGTGGGACGGACGAATGCAGGCTGCCTCTGCCGCCGCAACGATAGCCCAAAACTCGATTCTGCAGCTTCGGCGCTTATTGCTTGAGCCGAAGTTGGGCGCCGCCCCTGGTGACACCGAGAATGACAGTGCGCTTAGCTGGCAGACTTACTCCTGGGAGATGCGTTCGGTCTGGCTCGAAAACATTCTCCTGCATCATCCGAAGAAATGGCTGCCTGAGAAGTACTCAAACTACGATGAGCTGTTGACCGCGGCTGTGGAAGCGGCGGTAAGCAGTCCGCAGGCGGCCAAAGATTTATCTACGTGGCGCTGGGGAACATTCAACGCGGTTGAGATTCAGCATCCGGTCTTGGGCAAGATACCGCTGCTCAAGTACTGGTCTGGACCAGGCGTTCAAGAGCAGTCCGGTAGCGGTTACACGGTGAAGGCCGTAACCCATCGTCACGGACCGTCCGAGCGCTTCACGGCGAACCTTGCCGATCTCGATCAATCGAATCTGAACATCGTGACCGGACAGGCTGGAAACTTCCTCAGCCCGTACTACATGGATCAGTGGAAAGCATGGTACGAGGGTACCACCTTCACTCTGCCATTCAGCCTGAAGGCTGTGGAAGCAACCAAGACTCATCGTCTGATGTTAGAGCCGGGGAAATAGCGAGCTAGAAGAAGTCGATGGCCTTCACATCACCCACATAACCCACGATATTGATCGATCCCTGCGGCACAAAGTTGTTGATCAGGAGTTCGTCGTTGGCCAAATTGTAGACGCGTAGAGCCCCACCTTCCGCCACATATTCGACGTTGCGAGTCGTGAAACCCTGCAATCCGTTCACGTCGCCATTATCTGCCGGAATGACCACAGATCCATCCGCAACGTGGTAAATCGATAAACAGCCACGCACTTCCCCGACCGGATTGCTAATGTTCCCGATATTGGTGCAGCCACGCGATCCGATGAAAAGCTGACCATTCGACGTCAGATCCATCCGGTGATGGTACCCGTCGGTAATGACAGCCGTGCCGGTGACGGTTCCAGAGCCCAGATTGACAATGTCGAGACGCCCGCAAGTTGTGGCGGCAGTTGTCTGCCCAGCGCAGTCGTTGTTGGTGGGAGGAGTGCCCGCCACATAAAGAATCGAACCGCTTAACAGAGCCATCGTTGCGGCGTCGACCGGAATTGTCTGCGTAATCGAGAGACTGCTCATATCGAAGACTGCGACGCTAGCCGGCAGCGTTCCGCCGCACTTCAAGCCGCAGTTCAAAATATAGGCCGTGGTTCCGCTGACAATCGCGTTTACGGGCCGACTCAGGCGGGCGTCATGGACGATGGAACACACCGAATTCCCGGGACTCGAGTAACAACTCAGGTCCACCGGGGGAACCGCCACACCCGGGGACAGCACAATCACGTCATCAGAATCATTGCTAAAGACGAGCAATTGAGTGCCGCTATCGTTAGAGACCACAGTTTGGGCGCTGTTAACCGCGATCGCCGTCACCGTCCCGGCTGAAAAATTCATAGTTTCGACGGCGCCGAGAAGTGCGAACCCACTCACGGTTGCTGTAGGAACAGCGGCGTATCCCAGAGCTGTCGCCGTAGGAATGACGAAACTCGACGTGGGTCCAGGAAGTCTCGCGCTTCCGATGGTGGTTTCACTGGTGGTGCTGACCGCGATCACACTATTGGTACTCGAATCAAAACTCGCCACAATGTTTCGCGTGGGCGATAAGACCATCAACCCGGGCGAATTTCCTCCGTTCAGCGGAGCAATTCGCGCCAATGTGTCATTCTCCCCGTTAATCATGAAGAGGCCGCCGAAAGCGAAGCTGGCAGTCACCCCTTGGGAGGCGAGAACGCGCTCCTTCAAACCGCTTTTGGACTGGTTTGAGTTGTAGCTGCTGCACGAGGAGAAGATCAGAGTGGCACAAAGTCCGACCACCAGGGCAAGGATGCGCTTCTTCAAACGGCTGGCTCCTAACAACATGAAAACGGAAGATTTAGTTGCGAAATGCTGGATTATAGCAGACCTCGATACCGCCTGGGATGCGCAAACGGGCGTTCATCCTGTATTCTCAGCAATCATATGGCGTCTGACTTTCTCTCCCGGATCAGGCATTCCCCCATTCTTTGCGACGGAGCCATGGGGACGCTGCTGTACGCCAAGGGCATTTTCATAAATCGGTCATACGACGAACTCAATCTCTCCCAACCCGACCTGATTCGCGGCATTCACCACGACTATCTACAGGCCGGAGCAGAGATTATTGAAACCAACACATTCGGCGCGAATTCGTTTCGCCTGGCCCGGCACAGCATTGCCGACAAAGTGCGGGACATTAACCTTGCCGGCGCCCGCCTGGCGAAAGAGGCCGCCAAAAGCTTCGATGTTTGGGTTGCGGGATCGGTTGGCCCGCTGGGAACGCGGATCGAGCCTTTAGGCAAGACCTCCTTCCAGGAGGCTCGGGACGCCTTTCGTCAGCAGATTGAAGCCTTGGTTGAGGGCGGAGTCGACCTTTTAATCCTCGAAACATTTGGATACCTCGAGGAAATTCATCAGGCGATGCTTGCTGCCAAGGAGGTCGCACCTTCACTTCCTCTCGTAGCCCAGGTCACAATTGACGAGGATGGGAACTGTCTGGATGGGTCCGATCCGGAAACCTTTGCGCCAAAACTCGCAGAGTGGGGCGCCGATGTCGTGGGCTGCAATTGCAGTGTTGGTCCGGTCGCCATGCTGGGGGCGATGGAGCGAGTGCGCGCGGCAACTTCCCTGCCGCTGGCTGCACAACCCAATGCAGGTATCCCGCGGTCGGTAGAAGGCAGAAATATCTACCTGTGCTCTCCCGAGTACATGGCGAACTATGCCCTGCAGTTTGTCGGGGCAGGAGTCCGGCTTGTCGGCGGCTGTTGTGGAACCACTCCAGAACATACTCGCGCGATGAAATCCGAACTTCGGGTGGGTGAGGCAAGAGGACGAACTGCGTCTGCACACGTCGTCGGAACCCCAGCGGCACCCAAACAAATTCCTGCTACTCCGATTGAGAAGAGATCTTTCCTCGGGGCAAAGATCGCGCGTGGCGAGTTCGTCACGATGGTCGAGATCGTTCCTCCTAAGGGCATCGAGATCGCTAAGGAGCTTGCCGGCGCACGCTACCTGAAATCAGTAGGAGTCGATGCAGTGAACATCCCGGACAGTCCTCGGGCATCGGCGCGTATGAGCAATCAGGCATTGTCGCTGCTGATCCAGCGCGAGGTGGGAATCGAAACGATCCTTCACTACACATGCCGGGATCGCAACGTTCTGGGCATTCAGAGCGACCTGCTGGGGGCGGCTGCGGTAGGAATCAAGAATCTGATCTGCATCACGGGCGATCCACCGAAGATGGGGAATTATCCCGACGCAACCGCTGTTTTTGATGTGGATGCCATTGGTTTGGTCAACATTGTCCACAACCTGAATCGTGGACTCGACCTGGGTGGAAATCCAATCGGCATCGGCACGGGCTTTGTAATTGGTGTGGGCGCAAACCCGGGCCTTACCGACATGGACGAAGAGATTCGGCGTTTTGAATACAAAGTGGAAGCCGGCGCCGAATATGCGGTCACACAGCCAGTCTTCGACCTTCGGCTCCTCGAGAACTTCCTGAGGCGGATTGAGCACTGCCGGGTCCCGGTCGTGGCTGGAATCTGGCCTCTTGTGAGTGCGAGAAACGCCGAATTCATGAAGAATGAGTTGAGGGTTTCAGTTCCCGACTCCATTCTCGAGCGCATGACTCAAGCCCGAACTCCCGAGGCCGCCCGGGCCGAAGGAGTAGCGATTGCGCGAGAGATGTTGAGTGCCGTGCGCCAGACGGTGCAGGGTGCGCAGATCAGTGCTCCACTTGGCCGTTACAGTTCGGCGGTGGACGTTTTGGAGGCGCTCGGCGCCCAACCGGCCGCGTCCGCGTAGTTCCCTTTTACGCCACGAACAACACGCACGTTATCAAGAAACTGCATGTAACGTTTTAACAAAACGTTTTTGCAAATTCTCTGTTTCGTTCTGGGATTAGTTAGTGCATTTTTTTCGATGGGATGCACAAAAAAGACTGGACAGGAGCCCAGAATAGTTGCATTACAATAGAAGTACGGAGCAAAACCCCGTTGGCTAAATTTGAAGAGTGCCTCCAGCGACTTGAGAAAATCGTTCAGGAACTGGAAAAGGGAGAGGTCCCTTTGGAAAAGTCTCTGACGCTCTTTGAAGAAGGCATGCAGCTCTCTTCGGCATGCCGGAAAGAACTCGAACAGGCAGAAGGAAAAGTGGAAATCCTGCTGAAGAAGAACGGAAAGCTCCAGGCCGAACGTTTCGAGCCGCTGACTGATAAGGCGTCCAACCGCCGCTAGCTTTCAGCCGCTCGGAAATCCATTAGCTGTCTGTGGAGTTGTGGTTTCCCAGCCACCCCGCAGCCATTGTCTCGCGTTGACGTTTGCCGTTGACGACGGTTGAAGATCGGGGGATATATGGCCTCAAGCATTGTTGTACTCGAGAAGGACCCGAGAGTGGCTCGGTCCCTGGTGGGAGGACTACGCCGTCATTTCTCAGTGGATGTAACCGGCTCTCGCGAAGAACTGCGGGACAAAGTACTCCGGAACCAGCCCGAAGCCGTGGTTCTCAACATCGAGTACTGGCGGCTCACCGACGTTGAAAGTTTGCATCACGACTTTCCTCAATTGCCCATTGTCTGCACACACCGTATTCCCGACGAAGAGATGTGGATGGCGGCGCTCGAGGCGGGCGCGGCCGACGTGTGCCCCTCCGATGACGTAGGGAATGTTTTGACTTCAGTACTACGAAGTACCGCGCTCTCTCGGAGTGCCGCAGCCTAAGCCAGAACCCTGCCCACAAGGACGCCTGCGGGCGTCCTTTTTACTTTCGTAAACAAGTGTAGGCACATGGTTCCGACTACACATTGGCTTGTTATACTGCCACGTCATGCTGGATGAAATGCTGGACCAGGGACAGAGGTTGACCGACGCCACGCTGGATCGGCTGATTCCGCTGGAGACCGCGCATCCGGTCTCCATTCACAAAGCCATGCGGCACAGCGTTTTCGCCGGAGGCAAACGCCTGCGTCCGATCTTGTGCATGGAAGCGGGCCGGATGGTAGCGGGATCGTTGCCCGAAGGGATCGAGGAACTCGGCGCTGCCCTAGAGATGTTGCATACGTATTCGCTAATTCATGACGATCTCCCAGCGCTCGATAACGATGATTTGCGCCGCGGACGCCCCACCTGCCACAAAGTCTTCGGAGAAGCAATCGCGATCTTGGCCGGGGACGCACTGCAAACGCAGGCTTACGAAGTCCTCTCTCGGCTGAAGTGTCCACCTGAATCTCGGGTGCGGATTATCGAAGAGATCGCGCGCGCCACTGGCACGATAGATGGAATGATCGGTGGGCAGGTCGTGGATCTTGAGGCCGAACATACCAAGCCTACTCCCGAAATGCTGGAATATATTCACCGGTCGAAAACGGCGGCTCTGATCACTGCAAGCCTGGTGAGCGGAGGTTTGTACGCAGGAGCAAAGGAGAGCCAAGTCACGAAGTTGCGGAATTTTGGCCTGTCGATCGGATTGGCATTTCAAATCGTGGATGACATTCTTGATGTAACGCAAACGTCTGAGCAATTAGGCAAGACCGCTGGAAAGGATACTGCTTCAGAGAAAGCAACCTACCCTGCAATGTTTGGAATTGAAAGGTCGCAACAGCAGGCTGACGATCTTGTGAGTAACGCCTTCCGCCAATTGGAGAGTTTTGGCTCTTCCGCAGAAACGCTAAAGGATTTAGCGAGATTCCTGGTTGAGAGAAAGAAATGAAGACGCTGTCTGAAGGATCTTCGTGCTCCTGAACAACTCCACCTTTCGCAGTCTTTGCCGCGCCCGGGGTCTGCTGAGCGAATCCACCGAAGATCGTTTGACAATTAGAACGATTGCGCGAGAAATCGCGATATCGCCATATCATTTCATTCGCCAATTCGAGGCTGTCTTTGGGATAACGCCGCACCAGTTCCGAATTCACTCCCGCCTGGAGCAAGCCAGATTACTGCTTGCGATGGGCGGATACTCCGTGACTGAGGTCTGCATGGAAGTGGGCTTCTCCAGCCTGGGAAGTTTCAGCGATCTGTTCACCCGCAAGATTGGCGAATCGCCGAGCAATTACCGACGTCGTGCCCGTGCAATGGTCCAGGTTCCCAGCAACTACCCTCCTCTCCAACTCTTCCCGGGCTGCCTGAGCCTGATGGGTTCTCTGCCAGCGTCTGCCTTTCGCAATTTTCAAGAAGCAAGGCCCACCGCCCTTCGATAGAATCCGGCCACAAGGAGGACAGGCATGCGTATCAAGCTCACCAGCATCATGGTCGATGATCAGGACAAGGCTCTGGACTTCTACACCCGTGTACTCGGGTTTCAGAAGAAGCACGAGTTTCCCGTCGGAGAATACAAGTGGCTCACGGTTGTCTCAACCGAAGCTCCGCAAGACGTTGAACTCTCACTTGAACCGAATGCGAATCCAGCGGGCAAGACATTTCAAAAAGCCATGTTCGACCAAAAAATTCCAGTGGCTGCATTCGAGGTAAGCGATATCGACAAGGAATACAAGCGACTGAGAGCACTGGGAGCGGTCTTCGTTATTGAACCGACAAAAATGGGACCAGTCACCCTCGCCGTAATGTCAGATACCTGCGGTAATCTGATTCAGCTGTATCAACCGTCCTGACTTAGAGTTGGGTATAGCGCTCTCTCAGCCGAGCCGGTATCGTCAATCGGGTACAATAAACCTTCCAGACGGCGATGGAGTTCGCCATAACCGCCTGCAGGGATGCGGGCTGATAACTCCTACAGAAGCTAAGATCATTTTTGTAGGAGAGCTGCACTTGAAAGACTTTCTCGCTATATCCATCGCTGCCATTCTCGGCGCCAACCTGCGATATCTTTTGAGCCGCGTAGCGGCCCGCGAGTTCGGGCCCGTCTTTCCTTTCGGGACGCTGATCATCAATGTCCTCGGTAGTTTCATCGTTGGATTGTTCGTGATCTGGACGACGGAGCGCGTGTTGGTCGACCCACGCTGGCGATTGCTGGTGGTGGTTGGGTTCTGTGGATCCTTCACCACGTTCTCAAGCTACGCGTTCGAGACCATGTCGTTTTTTGAACATGGACAGTGGGGTCTCATGCTCGCGAATGTTTTTGGCAACAATCTGCTATGCCTGGCCGGAGCGCTGGCAGGAATGGCCCTAGCCCGAGCACTCTGAAATGACTTATCCTCCGATCCTCGAAACTGGAAGGTTACGGATTCGCCCCTACAGCGAAGCCGACATCCCGGAACTTTTGCCTTTGGTCGGAGAGCGTGCGATCGCAGCAACGACCCTCCGCATCGCACATCCTTATACGGAACAGGATGCACGTGCATTTCTGGAACTTGCGAAGGACCCAGACAAGCTGTGGCTCGCCATCACGCTCCGATCTGACGGTCGGCAGATCGGTGGGATTGGCCTGCGAATCGAGGATCAGCATCAACATGCTGAACTTGGTTACTGGCTGGGGGTTCCCTTCTGGGGACAAGGTTACGCGACTGAGGCAGCGCGAGAAATGCTCCGCTATGGATTCGGAGAACTTGAATTGCACCGCATTTTCGCAACCCATTTCAAGCACAATCCAGCGTCCGGACGAGTTCTGAAGAAGATCGGCATGCGCTACGAAGGATGCCGCCGCGAGCATCTTCGGAAGTGGGAACAGTTCATCGATTCGGAGATGTACGGCATCTTACGGCGCGAATGGGAGGCACACGAGTAAAATGCCAAATGCGATGGCCGTGCAGGTCACAATTTATCTGAATGAAGCGGATCAATGGCACCATCGACCGCTCCACATAGAAATTCTCAACTATCTGCGCAGGGAAAATGCCTACGCCGCGACGGCGATTCACTGTGTGGCTGGCTTTCTGGGACGTCAGCGTGTGGAGACGTCTCATCTGGTCGAAGCGGGAGGCAAGCTGCCCGTAATCATCATCTTCGTTGATACCGGTGAGCACGTGAACCGAGTCTTGCCCACGCTAAAGGAAATGGCAGCCCATCGGCTGATTGTTAGGGAGAATGTGGTGCTGGAACAGGGTAACCTCGACTGACATGGCATCCATCGAGCCTCTCGACATTCTCGCGATCGCTGCGCATCGGGACGACGTAGAACAAACATGCGGCGGCACCTTGCTGAAGGCGTCACAACGTGGTCAGAAGACAGGCATTCTGGACCTGACGCGCGGCGAGATGGGCACCCGCGGAACGGCAGAAGACCGAGAACGTGAAGCCAATGATGCAGCGAAGATTCTGGGAGCCTCATGGCGTAAGGCGCTCGACATCCCGGACGGCCGTGTTGAGAACACTTGGGAAAATCGGCTCAAGGTCGCGGCTGTCCTCCGTGACACTCGTCCCCGCGTCGTGATTCTGCCCTATTGGAAGGGACGCCACCCGGATCACTACACGGCTTCGGTATTGGGGTATGAGGCTTGTTTCCTGGCAGGTTTAGCGAAGCTCGATCCTGCAGGGGCGGGACGCACCCGCGAAAATCGGCAGGATGCCGGCGCTTCCCTGCCGCCCCACCGTCCGTTCAAAATCATCTACGCTACGCTGTATTACGATGTTCGGCCTACGTTCGTCGTTGACATCAGCGATCAATTTGAAGGAAAGTTCGCCTCGATCCTTGCCTACAAATCGCAATTTGGCGATCAGGAAGCGGGCAAGGAGATATTCCCTGCTCACGAGGAAATCCGAGCCCGGATCGATGCGATGGCGCGGTTCTACGGCATGCTTGGTGGGGTAACCTACGCCGAGCCATTCCTGCAAAAAGAAGTCGGATTGGTGGACGATCTCTTGGCGATTCCCGTCAAATCCATTTAGCATGTCTGAACTCAATCTCTGGGAGGCTTCCTCAGTCATGTCACGTTTTGCTCTCACGCTTCTCGTTGCTTTATCGATGTCCGCCGCAGGTGCTGCACCGGCCGGCACCTGGCAAATCGATCCGAACCATACTGCAGCGCAGTTTTCCGTACGTCACCTCGGCGTATCCACCGTTCGGGGCGCATTTACCAAGGTGAGCGGTTCGGCGAAGATCGATCCTTCGGACCCAACTAAGGACTCTTTGACTGCGACAATCGAAGCAACCTCGGTCGATACGCGCGTTGAAATGCGCGACAACGATCTGCGCAGCCCCAACTTCCTCGACGTACAGAAGTTCCCCACGCTCACATTTCAGTCGAAGCAGGTGAAATCAGCGGGCAGCGGCAAACTGCAGATCACCGGCGATCTGACGATTCACGGCGTAACCAAGGAAGTTGTGCTCGATGTCGATGGCCCGTCTGCGGCGATCAAAGATCCATGGGGCAACCAGCGCATTGGCGCTTCGGCCACGACTAAGATCATTCGTCAGGATTTCGGCATTACTCACCTCCCGGGTGTTGTTGGAGACGAGATTACGATCACCATTGACGCCGAATTGATTCAGCCGCAGGCGAAGTAAGACAGCAAGTTCGTGTAAGTTACAATTCGGGGCACAAGACGTGAGAAGAAGCACAGCCGCTTCCTGGCTTTGGCTCAGTCTGGCGATGGCAGCATTTCTGGCGGGTTGTGGAGGTGGCAGCAGTTCGCCTCCTGCACACCCCGGCTTCTCTCTTTCCACCACACCGTCCAGTGCAACCGTCGGTCAAGGCGGGATCGTCACGGCTGCAGTGAACGTGGTCCCGCAGCACGGATTCAACGGCAGCGTTGCTCTCGCGGCATCTGGCCTGCCTTCAGGAGTCTCGGCGTCGTTCAATCCGCAAAACACAAGCACCACGAGTGTCCTCACGTTGAGCGCCGACAGCTCGGCAAGTCTGACAACAACTTCCATCACAGTCACTGGAGCATCCAGCGGCCTCTCCCCGAGCACGGCACTCAGTCTCACAGTGGCCGCACCGAGCGTAACAGTGACGTTGTCCCCGATACGAGCTGCGGTCACAACCACTCAACCGCAACAGTTCACTCCGACCGTTTCGGGGAACATGAGCAACACCAACGTCGACTGGAGCGTTGACGGTGTACCGGGAGGAAACGCCAGCGTCGGGACGATCAGCGTAACGGGACTCTACGCTCCTCCGAGTGGGCCAGGCACACACACGGTAACCGCAACCAGCGTTGCTTTACAGAGTTCATCCGCTTCGGCGACCGTTGCCATTACCGATCTCGCCGGAGTCTTTACCTATCACAACGATCCCGCGCGCGATGGGGCGAATACCCAGGAGTATGGCTTAATGCCTTCGAATGTCACGACTAATACATTTGGCAAGCTATTTTCCTGTGCCGTCGATGGAGCGGTCTACACGCAACCGCTTTGGATAGCTGGTCTGAACATCGGAGGGGGAACCCACAACGTTTTCTTCGTGGTGACGCAACACGACAGTCTGTATGCTTTCGACGCTGACGCTTCCCCTTGCGTGACATACTGGCACGTTAGCCTCATCGATACGAATCATGGCGGCACGGCAAATGAAACTCCGATCATCTGGAACGATGTGGGCAATTGCTTCGGGGATATCTATCCGGAGGTTGGAGTCACAGGAACACCCGTTATCAATCCGCTGACCAACACAATCTACGTTGTGAGTTCGTCGGAGGTCGGCACCGACGGCAACAACTGCTCGTACAATTCAGGAACCTACTTTAGAAGGCTGCATGCGCTCGATCTCGTCACCGGAACGGAGAAATACAACGGGCCCGTATCTATCACGGCGTCCGTGCCAGGAGTTGGCGATGGTGGATCAACCGTAACCTTCGATCCCCAGAAACACCACCAGCGATCGGGGCTGGCTCTGGCGAATGGAATCGTTTACATCGCGTGGTCGGCACACGAGGATGCGACTCCCTATCATGGCTGGCTCCTCGGTTATTACGCTACCGATCTGATGCAGGCGCCGAGTGTGTTCAACACCACGCCGAACGGGGGCTTGGGCGGAATTTGGGCATCAGGTGGGGCGCCGGCGATCGACGAAATCGGCGACATCTACATCACCACCGGCAACGGGCTCTTCGACGCGAACTCCACTGCTGTACCCTTCAACGATTACGGGGACAGCATATTGAGGCTGCATCCATTCACTGGAAACACGTTGAATGGAGTGAACCTGAATCTCGCGGGCTGGTTTACGCCGTGGGATCAGGATGCCATCTCGAACACTGACGCCGATGTCGGATCCGGTGCCGTGGTCCTGCTTCCGGATCAAACGACGGGGCCGACACACTTGCTCGCCCAGATTGGCAAGGGTCAACCATCCCCGGTAAACCAGGCGATCGTCTACTTGATTGACCGAGACAACATGGGTCAGTTCAACCCCGTGAATGACAGCCAGGTAGTGCAGAGCTTTCCTGCAACATGCTGCGGGCTGTGGGGGACACCGGCGTTCTGGAACAATGGCCTGTATTTCGCGGGAGCATGGGACGGATTAAAAGTATTTTCATTCAATCCTTCCACCGGGCTGTTCGATACAACCCCGTCTTCACGATCGCCGAATAACTTTCCCTACCCTACGGCAACGCCCTCGATTTCGTCCCAAGGCACGGCGAACGGCATCGCATGGGCGATCGATGCCAGTTTGTACGGGTACGCGGCCGGACAAACATGCTACGCAGTACCAGTTCCTGTTTCTTGTACGGGTCCAGCCGTTCTTCACGCCTACGATGCGAGCAATCTGGCAACGGAACTCTGGAATAGTGCCCAGGCGACCAACAACCGCGACCGGGCAGGCAATGCAGTCAAGTTCGTGCCTCCAACGATCGCAAATGGGCGAGTCTATGTAAGCACGCGCACAGAAGTTGACGTCTATGGTCTGCTGCCAAAGTAGATCGAGGTTACTTCTTCATTGCCACGGCTAGTCCATCGCGGATCGGCAGCATCGTTGTGTAGAAGTCTTTGGAGTCGCAAAGCTTGCGATTGAACTCGAGAATCGCCTTGGTCGTCGACGCAGTCGGATTCTTCTCGGCCACACGGCCGCTCCACAGAACGTTATCGGTAATAAACAATCCGCCCTTGCGCAGGCGGGGGGCGACGAGGCGCAAGACACGCGGGTAATCGTCTTTGTCGACGTCATTGAAGATGATGTCGAATTCCTGCTTCTGCTCAGAAAGGAACTCCAAAGCGTCTCCCACGTGCACCGTAATCTGCTTCGATACACCGGCGCGAGCAAAATAGCCGCGCGCCCGATCGGCATTTTTGGAGTCTCCATCGGTATAAACAACGCGGCCGTTTTCTCCCACCGCCTGCGCCCACCAGATCGTGGAGTACCCAATCGCTGAGCCCAACTCGAAGACGCTGCGCGCGCCAATCATCAGAGCCAATTGCTGGAGGACACGGGCAACGGCCGGACCAACGATCGGAATGTTGTGCTTCGTGGCATACTCCTCCATCTCGATGAAAACCTCATCCCGCTGGGGAAGCATCGAGTAGAGATAGTCGTCAACTGGTCCGGCGGTGACGAAATTGAAGTGCCGCCAACGTGGCCGCGCGTTTTTCTTGCTTGCTGTCACACGATTTCCTTTTCGGTAAGTAATCCTCTCGCCGCGGCTCAGCCGCTGATGGTCTGCCCCGGCTTCATCTCAACTACTTCTACACCAGGCACGAGCTTTTGCAATTCGCCGGGCCGCCCGGTCAGCACCGGAAACGTTCCGAAGTGCATGGGGATGACACTCTTCGGCTTCAGGAGATTGCACGCGTAGGCCGCTTCGCGCGGACCCATCGTGTAATGATCGCCAATGGGCAGCATCACGATTTCGGGCGCGTAGAGATCGCGGATAATCGCCATATCGCCAAATACATTCGTATCGCCCGCGTGATAGATCCTCTGCCCAGTCGAGAATTCAACCACGTAACCACACGCTTCGCCACCGTAAATCAATTCGTCACCATCCTGGATGCCACAAGAATGATCGGCGTGAACCATTGTGACTTTGATGTCGCCTACAGTCTGGGTGCCGCCTTTGTTCATCTCAGCGATCTGTTTCGCGCCTTTCTTACCGAGCCAACGAGCCAACTCCGGTATTCCGACGACAAGAGGATTGTGCTTTTTACAGATCTCAACCGCGTCTCCGATGTGATCGCCATGACCATGGGTGCAAAGAACAATATCGACTTTCTTGACGTTCTTTTCGGGCACGGGGCACATCGGATTGCCCATAATCCATGGATCGATGATGACCGTCTTCCCGCCTGGAGTTTCGATGCGGAATGTTGCGTGACCCAACCACGTAAGCTTAATGCCTTTTAAATTCATAAACCTTGGAACTCCCACGCGTTGCCGCAGCGCCCAGCAGGAAGCTCTCACTAAGGGCTGAAGCTGAGTGCTTTTCCCTTCCTGGCCAAGCTAGTTTAATATGAAACGCCATGTCCGAACTGAAGGTGCTGATCTCGCGGGATGACATCGCGAAGCGAGTCGCTGAACTGGGCGCCCAGATCTCCAAAGACTACGCCGGCGAATCTGTAAATCTAGTGGGCGTGCTCAAAGGCGCGGCAATATTCTTGTCGGACTTGGCCCGACAAATCAAGCTTGATGCCACATTCGACTTTATTGGTGTCTCAAGCTATGGAAATCGGCCGACCCCGAGTCAGGAACTCAAGGACGGATGGGATTCGACCGGGGAAGTAAAGCTGACCAAAGACGTGGATCAGTCCATCAAGGATAGGAACATCATTCTCGTGGAAGACATCCTCGATACCGGCCTGACGATGACCTATCTGAAGAAGATGCTGTTGGCGCGCCAACCGCGATCGCTGAAAGTGGCTGCTCTGCTCGACAAGCCCACACGTCGCAAGTTGCCGCTCGAAGGCGACTACGTTGGTTTTAAGATTCCCGATGAGTTTGTCGTTGGTTATGGACTCGACTACGCGGAGAAATATCGCAGTCTGGCCGACATTTGCGTCGTGCCCAGAGAATAGAGTTCAGTAGAATCACAACGAGAATCTCAAGTCGCAACATCTCTAAGATAACTGGAGCACCGAAAAGCGGCTGCTATCATACACGCGATGGAGTCTGTCGTTTCTAAAACGGATCGTCTGCCGGCCGAGTCACTACTGCTCGATGTGGCGGATGTATTGGCGACCTCGCTCGACCTGGACACCACCTTACGGCGAGTGGCCGAAGTTGTCCGCAAAGTCATCGACTATGAAATTTTTGCAATCCTTCTTCTGAATGAAAAGACTCAGGAACTCCGCTTTCGGTTCCAAATCGGATATCCCCCAGAATTTGCCGACCGCACTCGAATCAAGGTGGGCCAAGGTGTAACCGGGATCGCCGCACAGTCGCGGCAGCCCGTTTTGATCAACGATGTACGCGAAGATGCTCGTTACATCGAGGCGGTTCCGAATGTGTGTTCGGAGCTTGCCATACCTCTTATCACCAAGAATCGGGTCATCGGAGTCATCGACATCGAGGCGCGGGAACCAAAGACCTTCACCGAGGAGCACCTCCGCATCTTGACTCTTGTGGCCTCGCGAATGGCAGCGGGTATCGAGAATGCTCAGCTATATACCCGCACTACCAAACAGGCGCGCATTCTCCTACTGCTGAATGAAATTGCACGCGAGTTGACGTCGATTCTGAATCTCGATGAACTACTCGGCCGCGTTGCCGAACTCGTTCGGCGCCTGATCGATTACCAGATGTTCAGCATATTGCTGCTGGACTCCACTGGCGAAGTGTTGCAACACCGGTTCTCATTGCGTTTCAACGAGAATATCCATCTCAAGCACGAAATACCGCTTGGACGCGGAATCGTTGGAATTGCCGCGCAAAATAAGCAGGCTGTCCTGGTGCCGGATGTGAGCAAAGATCCGCGCTATATCCAGGCGAATCCTGAAACGAAGTCAGAGCTTGCGGTACCGCTGATCTACAAGAGCAAAGTGGTCGGCGTGCTCGATCTCGAGCACACCCGCCGTGGATTCTTTACCGAAGATCACCAGCGCACCATGACGACTCTGGCGGCGCAGATCGCAATCGCACTCGAAAATGCACGGCTGTATGAGGAAATTGAGCGGCAGGAGCGCCGGCTGGAGCGCGACCTTTCCTTGGCTCGAGAGTTGCAGGGGCGCCTGCTTCCACAGTCCAGTCCGAAGCTTGCTCATCTGGACGTAGCAGCGAAATTTGTCCCTGCGCGAGCCATTGGCGGGGACCTTTATGACTTCATTCCCTACTCGATGTCTCGGCTCGGCATCGTCATTGGTGATGTTAGCGGCAAGGGTGCGCCAGCGGCGATTTACGCAGCGCTCGTCAGCGGCATTCTGAGGTCTCATGCACCGATCGAACCAGCGCCAGCCGAGATGCTCTCGGCGGTCAACCTGTCTCTGGCAGAGCGGCGTATTGAAGGGCAGTTCGTGTCGATTATCTACGCCGTTTGGGACGACGCACAACGAAGCTTGACAGTTTCCAACTCAGGCCTGCCCCGCCCCATCTACGTGCATGGCGGCAAGAACGAGGTGATTGAAGTAACGGGCCTGCCGCTCGGACTATTTGACGAGGCTGAGTATGACGAACTCCAGTTCCGAATGAAGCCTGGCGACATGTTTGTATTCTTCAGCGACGGCATCCTTGACGCTCGCAATCGCAAAGGCGACCTCTTTGGACGAGGACGGGTTGAAAAGATCGTTTCTGACTGCTCGGGCGACCCCGCGACTTGTGTGGATGCGATCTTCAAGGCAGTCGCGGAGCATTCCGCTGGAGTTGAGACCTTCGACGATCAGACCGTCGTCGCAATCAGAGTACGTGGTACGACTGCTTCACCCAAAAAGAAATGACGAATCCCGGTGTGAAAATCCCGGCTGGGCGCCCTCCCGGGTTCATCTATCGCGAAACCAAGCGTGGCCTCTTGCGCCGAGACCCGCAGCCCACTCTATATTGTGAAGGCGTTGCACTCCCAACCCTCGTTGAAAAATATGTCACTCCGCTATACGTATATTCGGCTTCGATCATCAACGAGCGCTATCACACTTTCGATCGTGCTTTCCGTGAAATTCCACATACGATCTGCTACTCCGTTAAAGCGAATTCAAATCTTACAATTTTGGAACTGTTAGCCCGGAAACGCTGTGGATTTGACGTTGTCTCGGGAGGCGAACTGGATCGTGTGCTGGTCGCAGATCGCAAGGCAGCGAAGAAGGTGGTCTTCTCCGGTGTAGGCAAAACACGCGAGGAACTGACACACGCACTGAAAGCAGGAATACTGCTCTTTAACGTGGAGAGCGAATCGGAACTCTGGGCGTTGGCGGAATGTGCGGGACGTCTTCGCAAAACGGCTTCGATCGCATTGCGCGTCAATCCTGACGTCGCTGCTGAAACTCATCCCTACATTTCGACGGGATTGCACAAGCACAAGTTCGGAGTGCCGATTGGGGAGGCACGCATGCTCTATGCCAAGGCATCGGGGGCTTCATACCTGCAAGTGCGCGGAGTGAGCGTCCATATTGGCTCGCAGATCACGGATACGAGTCCGTTCGGCGAGGCCATGGCCCGGGTAGCAGAACTCGTCCGCGAACTGCGAGGAGACGGCCATGCCATCGAATACATCGACGCCGGAGGCGGCCTTGGCATCGCGTATGACAAGGCGCCAGAAGAAGATTTCGCTGCGAGGATCGAGGCTTACGCCAACTCCCTCATCAAACCCCTGCGCGGGTTGGAAGTGCACTTACTTTTGGAGCCCGGTCGTTCGATAGTCGGTCCTGCCGGAATCCTGCTGACGTCAATCATTTACAAGAAATCGAACACCGGAAAGCGATTCCTGATTGTGGATGCCGCGATGAACGACCTCATCCGCCCCACACTTTACGGTGCTTACCATGAGATCGCTCCTGTCCGGTTTCGCGAAGGCCAAACCGGAAAGAGCGAGGCCGTGGATGTCGTGGGGCCGGTCTGCGAGACGGGAGATTTTTTCGCGCGTGACCGCGAACTACCGGCACTTGATGAAGGGGAACTGTTGGCGATTTTCGATGCTGGAGCGTACGGGATGGTGCTTTCTTCGAACTACAATACCCGTCCGCGCCCGGCAGAAGTATTGGTCTCAGGCAAATCGGTGAAAGTCATCCGTCAGCGGGAGAAGACTTCGGACTTGATGCGGGGCGAACGTTAGAAACGGCTGAAAACCCTAAATTTGAGTTTCTCCCCATTTCAGTTTCGTACGCAGGGCATGAAAGAAATCCGAGCCGGTGCGAAACAGTTTTACTTGATGCTGCGATCTGCGGCACCGAACGCGGTCTCCATCCTGAAGATCGAGGCCCGGTTGCCCGTCGAGACTCAAATAGGCAAACTCTTCCGCCTTCCGCAGCAGTATCTCAATTTCCACCGAATCGGGAACTACGAGGGGGCGGTGGGTCAAGGCATGAGGGGCGACCGGTGTCACCACAAATGCATTGACAGTCGGCACGAGAATAGGTCCGCCAGCCGAAAGTGAGTATGCGGTCGACCCTGTGGGGGTGGCGACGATCATACCGTCCGCACGATAACTTGAAACAAAGACCCCATCGACGTAAAGATCGTAGTCATTCAGCCGCGCCAAAGCAGTCTTGTTCACCACGGCGTCGTTGAATACGAGATAGCTCCCACGTACGTCGTCACCCCGCAGCAACCGGCACTCCATCAACGAGCGGCGCTCAACGCTCGCCTTCCCCGTCGAAACCGCGTCGAGGATGGAAAACAGAGATTGAACTGGAACGTCCGTCAGGAACCCGAGAGAACCCAAGTTCACTCCAATGAGCGGTACATCAATTGCCGCTGTAACCCGAGCCGCCGAAAGCAGGGTTCCATCGCCTCCTAATACAACGACGAGGTCAAGGCGACGAGAAGCCATCTCCGCTCGAGGAACGACTGTCTGCCCGGTCGCGTAGTCTGCGGTTTCAGGATCGACGATTACTCCGTAGTTGTGCGCCGTCAGCCATTCGTGCAACCCGGGAAGAACTTGGGCGACTTGAGGACGACCTGGCCGTGAGATGATCGCAGCCGTTTTCTCGGAAGATGGTGGCCCGGTTGGCATCAGCGTTGCGAAACTGTGATTGTACAGAAAACGGCAGGATTCGCCACGCTCGCGGACAAGAGCGGCTCAGAACACGGCGTGGAGTAGAAACTCGCGGTTCCCCTCTGCTCCCAAAATCGGCGAATCGATGGCGTCAGTACTTTCAGCACCAAGATCGAGCAGCGCGGTTCGTACCTTCTCCACTGCCGCCTTTTGTACATCTTCGTTCCGAACAATGCCGCCTTTTCCAACGTTCTCCTTGCCCGATTCGAATTGCGGCTTCACGAGCACCACGATCTCGCGGCCGCGCCGCGCTGTCTCTGATGTGGGGAACACCGCGCTGAGTACTGCTGGAAGCACGATTGCCGCAGAGATAAAAGAGACGTCCATCGCGACGAAATCAGCCGATTCTCCCAGCAGATCATGTGTCAGGTAGCGGGCATTGGTTTTCTCCAGCAGGCGGACCCGCGGGTCCTGGCGCAGCCTGAAGTCCATCTGCCCATATCCAGTATCAATGGCGATCACACGTGAGGCGCCATGCTGAAGTAAACAGTCTGTGAAGCCTCCAGTGGATGCGCCCACATCGATGCAAGTCTTTCCGACAACATTGATCTTCCAATAGTCCAGCGCGCGCTCCAGTTTCGATCCACCACGGCTGACGTATTTCAGATCTTCGCCAAGTAAGCGAATCGAACATTCAGAACTCACTGGCGCACCCGACTTCTCGATTTTTTGTTCATCCACGAGAACTTTGCCCGCAAGGATCAGTGCTTGCGCGCGTTCGCGTGAGCCCGCGAGCCCTCGCTCCACCAGCAGTTTGTCGAGTCTGGATTTCACGCTGTGAATCTCGGGAAATATGCCACGAAAGTGCCAGCACTCACTCCGGTGCAAAATGCTGAACCATCTCTCGATGAAACACTTAGACCGCTCGCTCGTTGCTTTTCCACAGAATTTTCCACGAATGTGTTGAAAACTTCGGTCCGAGGAATGCGTCGCAAAACGCGTTCGTGAAAAAAGCCGCCCAAGTGGGCGGCTTTCTAATATTGATCCAGAGCAAACTATCCTGCAACTTCTTCGAGAAGTTTCTGATCGATGTCGAAGTTCGCGTGTACGTTCTGCACGTCGTCGTGCTCTTCGAGCGCCTCCATCAGGCGGATCATTGTAGACGCTTGCTGTCCTTCGAGTTTGATGTAGGTATCAGGAATCATGCTCACGCTCGACGAGGCAGGCTCGATACCAGCATTCTTCAGGGCCTCGACCATGCCTTCATAGGCAGAAGCCGCCGTAAGTATTTCCCAGTTTTCTCCATCGTCAATGGGCTCATCCTCGCCGTTGGCCTCGATGATGATATTCATCAGGTCGTCCGCCTTGGCGGCTGACTTCGGGATGATGATGTCGCCTTTCTTATGGAACATATACGCGACGGAACCGGCTGAAGCCATGTTTCCGCCGTTTTTCCCGAAGACATGACGGATCTCGCTTACGGTGCGATTGCGATTGTCAGTATTGATGTCCAACAGAATGGCGACGCCACCGGGACCGTAGCCCTCCAGCGTAAATTCTTCGTAGGTTGCGCCGGGGAGTTCCCCAGTACCGCGCTGGATGGCCCGTTTGATGTTGTCGGCTGGCATGTTTTCGGCCTTCGCAGCCAGAATGGCAGTACGAAGGCGCGGATTGGAATCGGGATCACCGCCGCCATTTTTCGCGGCGATGCTGATTTCTTTGATCAGGCGTGTGAAAATCTTGCCGCGCTTTGCGTCAAGCGCGCCCTTCTTGTGCTTAATTGTGGCCCATTTGGAATGGCCGGACAT
>AR_comb_assmDRAFT_10021545_pt1 | contig 42942 bp, 29 predicted proteins | sample ArasoioldDNA_FD_10543 | JGI IMG/M metagenome (IMG submission 10543) | reverse complement strand
AATTTCCGTCGGTACTCGGCGGGCTCAGGCGTCTCAGCCTGACACGCGGGCGTCTCATCGCTTTCTTATGCGGCCGCTGTTTGTCGAAACGCGCAAGGCTTCGGGTTTTTCGCTTAGCTGGAAGCTGAAACGACTTCGGCTGAACCCCTGCGCGGGGAGATGTTATAGCGCTTGAGCTTGCGGTAAAGCGTGGCACGACTGATGCCGAGCATGCGGCCTGCGAGCGCTTTGTCGCCGTTGGCCTGCTCAAATACTTTGAGAATGGTCATGCGCTCCATTTCCGCAAGGGCGGTGGTGGAAAGAGAACTGCTTTCGACGGGGGCACGTTGTGACGAATCGCCGCTTTCAGTGCGTATTGCGGGAGGTAAATCGGCGACGTCGATGATTTGCCGGTCGCCGAGAGTGACCGCGCGGGCGACACAGTTTTCCAGTTCGCGGACGTTGCCCGGCCATTCGTATTGCAAAAGGCTCTTCATGGCGGCGGGAGTCACCTGCAGATTGGTGCCGGGTGCGTAGCGATTCAGGAAATGATGGACGAGCATGGGGATGTCCGAGCGGCGTTCGCGGAGCGCCGGCAGATGGACGGTGACGACGTTGAGACGGAAATAGAGGTCCTTGCGAAACGTACCTTCGCGGTAGGCAGCTTCGAGATCGCGATTGGTGGCAGCGATGACGCGAACGTCCACGTTGATTGGAACGTTGCTGCCAACGGGGCGAACTTCCCGTTCCTGAAGAACGCGAAGGAGTTTCGCCTGCATTTCCAGAGGAAGTTCGCCGATTTCGTCGAGAAAAATAGTGCCGCCGTTGGCGGCCTGAAACAGACCGGCCTTGGTCTTGATGGCTCCGGTGAAAGCTCCTTTTTCGTAGCCGAATAGCTCGCTCTCCATCAGCGTCGGGACAAGGGATCCACAGTCCACGGCAACAAAGGGAGTTTTCGCCATAGCTCCGCGAAAGTGGATGGCCCGGGCGACAAGTTCTTTGCCAGTGCCGCTTTCGCCCGCGATCAGTGCCGGTGTGCGTGTGTCCTTTAAACGGGAGATCATGCGCAGGACGTCCTGAATGTTAGCGGAGGCACCTACGATACCGTCCAGGTTGTCTTCGGTATTCACCCGATCGCGCAGAAACTCGTTTTCGGTGACGAGGCGAACTTTTTCGGCCATGCGCTGCAGGAGCAGGCGCATTTTTTCGACGCGGAACGGCTTTTCGATGTAGTCGTAGGCGCCGAGCTTCATGGCGTCCACGGCCGACTCGATCGAGCCATGGCCGGTCATGATGGCGATTTCCGTGCGCGGGAAAAGAGACTTGGCCTGTCGCAACAGCTCAACGCCCGATTGCGAAGGAAGTTTCAGGTCGGTAAGGACGAGGTCGGGAGCTTCCTGCTCTACGCGGGACAACGCTGCTTCGGCGCTTTCCGCCTCAGTGCAGGAATAGCCCAGCGAGCTGCCGATGGTCATGCAAAGCTTGCGGATGCTCTGCTCATCATCGACTACCAACAGCCGCACTTTTAGCGAGTCGCTCATGGTCTCCCGAAGGTGCTCTCCACAACTGAAATGAGTTGCTGTACGCGAAAAGGTTTTTCGATACAGGGAATACCGCTGCCAGCAAGAAGCGCCTGAGTCTTGCTGTTAGCCGTGTCGCCGCTGATGAGAATCACGCGCTGCTGGAGCTCCGGGCGGTGCGCGCGAATCCAATCGTGCACTTCCGCACCGTTCACCGCACCGGGCATTCGAATATCGGAAATGACGCCTCCGAAGCTGGTTTCCGCAAGGCGTGCCAGGCCTTCCGCGCCGGATGCCGCGGGAACGACCGTGTAGCCGTGGCGTTCGAGGGCTGCACGGACAAATGCGGTGACGGAGGGCTCGTCTTCGATCAGCAGAATCGGGTTTGTCGCTGGGGTCATCGCTGAATCACCTGCCCGCGTGTTTCGCGGAAGCACTTGCGTGCTGTGCCGCAACCGGAACGCGGATGAAAAATGTGCTGCCTTCCCCGTCGCTGTTGTTCCAGCATTGAATTTCGCCGCCGTGGGCGCGCACGATTCCGTAACAGATACTGAGGCCGAGTCCGGTACCTTTGCCTGTCTGTTTCGTGGTGTAGAAGGGGTCGAAGATGCGTTCGACATCGGCGATACCCGTACCGTTGTCGCGGATGGTTACCTCGACCCACTCCCCGCGATGAAGCGTTTGCAGATGAATTTTGCCGCGGCGCCCCGATTCCTCAGTAGCGTCATAAGCGTTGTTCAGAAGATTAAGAAAAACCTGCTGGAGCTGCTGGGCGTCGCCTAAGACGGTAGGCAACTCTTCGTCGTAGTTCTCGATCACTTCCACGCCGTGGCTCACGAAGTCGTAGCTCCGCAGCTTGGTGGTTTGCCGAAGCACCGCATTGATATGAGCAAGTTCGCGTTTGACCGGCCGCTGCCGCGCAAAGCTGAGCAAATCCTGGACGATGTCCTTGGTTCGCTGGGTTTCTTGCAAGATGATCTGGAGATCTTCGCGGGCATTGTCTGGCACTTGCGGGTTTTCGAGGAGCAGGTCGGTAAAACCGAGAATGGCGGCGAGCGGATTGTTGACTTCGTGCGCGACGCCCGAGACCAAGCGGCCGATGGTGGCCATCCGTTCGGCGTGAGCGAGTTTTGCCTGCATCAGGGCCGCGTCGGTTATGTCGGTCATCACAACCACGACGCTGTTGACAGTGTCCTGCTCGTCGCGCATTGGGCTGAGACTGATAGAGAAGTGTCCGAGGGTACCGTCGCTGCGCTTGGCACGCAGTTCGAGATTTTCTACCTGTTGGCCATGCGCCGTAGTTTCTAGAGCCGAGTCAAATTCCTGGCGCTGACCCGAATCCACAAGATCCACTAGACGCCGCCCAATGATCTCATCCTGCTTATAGCCAGCTTCGTAGCAACGGCGGTTGGCGTAGCTGATGAGGCCTGCGGTGTCGAGCACCATGATCATGCTTTGTGTTGCGTTCAAGATCTTTTGGTTGAAATCGCGTTGCCGCTGCAGCTGCGCCTGAAACATCTTTTGCTCGGTGACATCGAGCATCAATCCGCGGAATTGCCTGATTTTCCCGTGAGAATCGCGTACGGCCGTAATGTTTTGCAGGGTATGCAGTAGCCTGCCATCCTTGCGGCGCAGAGTCTCCTCATGATTGCGCAAGACCCCGGTCTTTCGCATCGCAGCGAGCAGACGAGAGCGGGCGCCAGGCTCGGGATAAAGGAAAGAACCCACGTCATCGCGAAGCAGTTCTTCGCGCGAAGAATAGCCCAGCATGCGGACCATGGCGTCGTTCACGTCAAGGAACCGTCCATCGGGGGTAGCGAAGAACAGTCCTTCCTGGATGCTGTCGTACAGTTCGCGATAACGCCGCTCGGCTTCGCGGCGGTCGGTAATGTCTTTCAGTACGTGAATTGTACGAGTGTCCTCTTCCGCTGTGCCGGTGGCGCGGGAGGTTGAGACCAAATAGATTCTCTCCGCCGAGGAAACGATGTGTTCTTCCTTGTTGAGCCCGGCGTTCAGACAAAACGGGCAGGGAAGGTCAGAATCGCCCGGTGCGAGTTGGCGCAACCTGCTAACGGGCTCGCCGACGAGTTCGACCGGTGGCCGGCCGAGACAATCGGCAAGCGAGCGATTCGTGCGCACAATCTTCCAGGAGCGGTCATGAACCACGATGAAATCGCTGATGGCATCGATATCCTGGACCCACTGGCGCTTGGAACGTTCCAGCTGCGAGAAACGGAGGAAGTTCTCTAGCGAGAGCGCAGCGTGACTGGCCAAGGCAGTAAGCAGCTTCGTTTCACGTTTGAAGATGTCCGGCGAAGCGCCATAAACGCAGATCGCGCCAAGAGGATCACCACTGCTTGCGCGGACAGGGATTACGAAAAATCTTGGCGCCTGTGCCCCGGATTGGCCGGCGTAGCTGCCCACCACGCTCTTTTTTTCGCGGATTGCCTCGGCAACGCGCGACAGTACTGTTGGTTCGTCAAGGCCGAAATTTGTTGCAGGCGTAGCGTTGTGTAGTTCGGACAAACCGCCGCCGAAAACAACAACTCCACACCAGTCGGCGGACAGAGTGCGGGCAACACGGCGCGAGAAATTGTCCAGGAAATCCGGCAAGCGATGGAAAGTGGCAGCTTCGATGGCGAGCTCGATGAAATCGTCGGCGCACAGGGACTCCGCGCGATGCCGACCAGGCTTCGCAACCGACCGAGGCAGGCTCCGGGCCGATTTGGATTTCCGCTGTCTCAAGGTCAAGAGGAGTGGAGATGTCGTCTCAGGATGAACACATCCACGCACACCCACGCTAAACGGCAATCTCATTGTGAGTCAATCGCAGAACGAAACAGTGTTGCTCATGACGCTACGCACCTGGCCGAGCGGACAGGTCAAACGTCTCAGCGTGAGACCTGCGCGCTGCGATAAGCGGACTGTGAGACGAAAGCACATCTGCCGCGCGAAAAAAATGGAAACTCAAAATGATCAGCAAGTACCGCATTTTCAGTGAACTCGCGAAGATTTCTGAAAGGTTTGAGAACTCGTTCGAGCCGGGCCGATGCTGGCACCTGACGTGCCTTTCCTACGGCGGGGTAGTTTCCGAACCTGAGGAGGAATTCGCAATGAGATCCCGCTGGACCCAGCTGGCTATGTCGGTAGCGGCTGTGGCCCTATTGGCGTCAGGCGCATCCGCACAGCAATCGAATACGGACGACGGCAAGCGCAAGGTCAAAACGAAGACTTCGCCGATGTATCCCGAACTAGCGCGCCGCATGAACGTTTCCGGCAAAGTCAAAATCGAAGTGATCATCACCCCGGACGGCCACGTGCGCAGTTCGCGCGTGATCGGGGGCCATCCCTTGTTGGTGCAGTCCTGCCAGGACGCCGTGAAGGAATGGAAGTTCCTTCCGGCGCCGGAAGAAACCACGCAGGTCATCGAGTTTGATTTTCGCGGCAGCAACTAGCCGCTGACAGATCACGGATTTTTCGCCCGCACGCGGGCCGTTTGGGGAAGCGGAGGTTTTTGGCAATGAGTATCGGCAAGAAGTTATACGCGGGGTTCGGAATGGTTTTGGCCATCCTGGCTGTGGTGTTTTTAGTGAATCTGTACTCGGCGCTACGGACGCGATCGTCGCTATCGGATTCAAAGATCGCGCTAGACGGTCGTCAAACCATTGAAGACGTGCGGCTCCGGATCATGGACAACCGGCTGGCTCTTAACAACTTTCTGCTGAGCGGCGATCCGCGCGACGAGGAAAGGGTCAACAAGGGCACGGTCGACCTGGCTGATGCCCTCAAGCGCGGTGAAGCGCAGTCTTCTTCCGATTCGCTTCGCACTGCGCTCATTCAGGTGGAGAGCACCGAGGCAAGCTGGTCAGACAATTTCGCCAAGCCGCTGCTGGCCAAGCGCCACCAAGTCGATTCAGGAGACGCCACGGTTTCCGATTTGCAGATTTTTTATTTGCAGAAGGATCCGGCGTCATGGCTGACGAAGTCTTCAACAGTTCTGAGCCAGACCAGGGACGATATCAAGAAGACGTCCGAGGAAGCGTCAAACTCCGCGGACAAAACCGTAAAATGGAGCGCCCTCACCTGCCTGGTCTTCACACTGCTGGCGATCGCGATCGGCGCCGTCGTGGCATATCTAACGGCAAAATCCATCACCCAGCCTCTGACGCACCTGATTACGGTTGCCCGCGAGATTGGCGATTCGGGTGACCTGGACCAGAATATCGACATCCACCGCAACGACGAAATCGGCGCTCTCGCCACCACTTTCAACAACTTGGTCGCCTACTTGAAAGAAATGGCTGGCGTTTCGATGGCGGTCGCGGAAGGCGATCTGACTGTCGAAGTCGTGCCGCGTTCCAAACGCGACACGCTTGGCAACGCATTCCTGCGCATGTCGCACGGATTGCAGGAAATTGTGCGCACTACACGGGATTCCGCTGGACAAGTCTCGGCTGGATCGAACCAGGTAGCGGGTGCGGCGGATGAATCGGCGAAGGTCAGCGTTCAGGCTTCCTCGGCCATTGAAGAAGTGACCAGCACGATGCACGAAATGAGCATCAATGTGCAAAACGTCGTGAAGAATACGCAAGTGCAGGCTTCCAGCGTCGCGGAGACGTCGGCTTCCATTGACCAGATGGTGACTTCGATTCAGCGCGTCGCGGATACCGCCAAAGTGCTACTCGATATTGCCAACCGTTCGCGGGAAGAAGTGGTTGTCGGTATTCAGACGATGGAGAAGACCACAGACGGCCTCAATCGCACCAACAAAGCCATCCAGTCCTCGGCCGAAATCATCAACGTTCTCGGCCATCGAGCTGACGATATCGGCCGGATCATCGAAGTCATTGACGATTTGGCGGAGCAGACCAACCTGCTCGCCTTGAATGCTGCTATTGAAGCGGCACGCGCCGGCGAGCACGGTCTTGGCTTTGCCGTGGTGGCCGACGAAGTGCGCAAGCTGGCGGAAAAATCCACACAGTCCACCAAGGAAATCGCCGACCTGATCCAGAGCATTCAACGGGAAGCGAAGCAAGCAGTCGAAAATATGGACCGCAGCACGCGCATCGTTGAAGAAGGGCTGAGCCTCGGCAACGACTTGGGCACTGCACTTCACAAAATCTCCAACGTGGTTACTGAGGTTTACAAATTCTCGCAAGAAATCGGAGCCGCAACTAACGAGCAATCGGTCGGCTCGGCGCAAATCGCCAAGGCCACAGGCCGACTGACGGAGATTACTCAGGAAATTAATTCCGCCGTGGAAGAACAGGCCTCCGGCGCGCAAGCCGTTGTCCGTGCAATGGACAAGATGCGCGAGTTGGTGCAGCAGTCCGCGTCCAGCTCGACAGAACTCTCCGCCGCCGCCGAGCAAATGCTGAAGCTTTCACGCAACTTGCTGGACAGCATGGATCGCTTCGTACTGGATCGCGCGGTGCAGGCCAAGGCCCGGCGCGACTTTTCTTCCAGCCGCCGCAGCGCGGAGCACGACAACTCTCGCGATTTGGAATACGCGGAACTCGCTCGGTCCTGAGGCTCTGGAGACTGTTTGATGGAAAAGGAACTTCAGGTTGTTGGATTTCGCATCGGGGAGGAAACGTTCGGGGTGCGTATCGGCTCCGTGCGGGAAATCGTGCGCGTGCCGGAAATCACCAGCGTGCCGAACGCGCAGGAGACCATCGAGGGCGTAATTAACCTCCGCGGGAAAATCATTCCGGTGGTTGATCTGCGCAAGCGTTTTGGCCAGATCGAAATTGTGGCTGACAAGAAGAATCGGATCCTTGTCGTGGAGCTGGATAGTAAGCTGGTAGGCTTGATCGTAAATTCGGCTTCCGAAGTACTCAAGATTCCACCCTCAGAAATCGAATCGCCTGGCTCGGTCTTTGCCGACGGCGAGTCCAGCTATGTGACCGGAGTGGGCAAACTCAAAGGCCGCCTCATCATCCTGTTGGACATCAGCAAACTGTTGCGCCGACCCGAATTCAAGAAGCTCGAGGAGGCCGCGGAGCCTGTCGCCGTTCTGAGATAGCTGCTCTCAGGACCGGCGCCGTTACGCGCATTCGAATGGGAACGCTTACCGCACAGATTCAACTGACCGAAGCAGAGTTGAAGCTTCTGCAGACGCTGGTCTATCAGGAATGTGGCATGTTCTTCGACGAACGCCGCTCGCATTTTTTGAAAGATCGGCTGCAACGACGCCTGAAGGCCTGCCAGCTCGATTCGTTCTACAGCTACTACCGGCTGCTTACCAGCCGCGAAGGCCGCGCAGAGCTTGCACTGCTTCTTGAAAATCTTACGGTCAATGAAACCAGCTTCTTCCGGAATCGCCCACAACTTGACCTGCTGCAAAAAACCGTCTTGGAAGAACTGCTGAGGAAAAAGCAAGACCGCCGCGACTGGACCTTGCGCGTCTGGAGCGCGGGTTGCTCCTCCGGTCAAGAAGCTTACTCGGTTGCCATTCTGATTTGCGACGCGCTGGCGTACTACTATCTTCGCAATCCGCTTCCGTTTGAGATGCCGTCGCCCAAGCCCCTTATCCCGCCGCCGTGGAAGCTCGAGATTCTCGCTTCAGATATCAGTTACGCCAGCTTGCGCGCCGGGCAGGACGGACTCTACAACGAGCAGCAAATGGAACCGGTGGACTACACGTGCCGCCTGCGCTACTTCGAAAAGAACGGCGAAAAGTATGCGGTGAAGAAACAGCTCAAGGAGCTGGTCCAGTTCGACTTTCATAATCTGAAAACCGAATTTCTGCCCCGCCGCAACGACATCATTCTTTGCCGTAACGTCATGATCTACTTCGATGAAGCGGAACAAAAACGCCTGATCGATAAGTTCTATAACTGTTTGAATCCAGGCGGCTATCTGTTTGTAGGCCATGCCGAAAGTCTTTTTGGCCTCACGCAGAAATTTCGCATGGTGCACGAAAACAACGGCACTGCTTACCAGCGCCTTGAGGTGAACGGTTGAACTTCAATCCCGAGGATCGCGGCACCGAGCTTCGCGCTCTCTTCTTTGAAAGCGCCAACGAACTCCTCCAGTCTCTCAACGAGTCTGGTCTGGAACTCGAAGCTCGCCCTGCGGATGAAGAAGCTATTCGAAGCGTGCGGCGCGTCGTGCACACGCTCAAGGGCGACTCAGCAGCCTGCGGATTCAGCAAGCTCAGCGAAGTCGCGCACGAACTGGAAGATATCCTGGTCCCGCAAATGGGCAAGTCGCACGGCCCTAAGTTCGCCGAAGTGGTCTTGATGGCGGCCGATTCGTTCGAAGCGATGCTCTCGGCTTATCAGCGCAACGCTGAACCTCCCAATGTCGACCTTCTACGTAGCCTAATTCGCCAGTTGCGCGATGCCCCGGTGTCTTCCGCTGTCGTCACCGGCTCAGTTACCGCCCTCCCGGCGCGTTTCGAGTGGAGTGAATACGAGCAGTTGATGATTTCCGAAGCGATACACCGTGGCGAAAACGTTTTTAACGTCGCCCTGCACATCGATCAATCCAGCGGCATGCGCGCCGCTGCATTTCAATTGATCCGCAATGTTCTGCACGGCTGTGGGACGGTTATCGCTTTGCGGCCGGAAGACAATTCCGCCGCAGCGACGGTCGAAATTGTCGAGGCGGCGCTCGCTACCTCGCGTTCGCAAGACTATCTCAGGGAAAAATGTCGCATCCCCGCGATTGTTTCTCAGGCGATTGTGGAGCTAGCCACTCACGCGACGACGGCCGAGCACGAACTTCTTGCCGACCTTCTGGATGCGCATGCGGCCAAAGTGAACTCAGCCATGGCGGAATCTACTGAGGGCACGGGCGCTGCAAAACCAGGTGCGCTGGGTTCGGCTGTGGCGGCGGTGGCGGAGAGCACCCTGCGCGTGGAAGCTGCGCGGATCGATTCGGTAATGAACCTGGTGGGCGAGCTCATTATCGGCAAGTCCATGCTCAATCGCGCGCTTACGGAATTCGACCGGACGCATTCGAAAGACCCGGTCCGCGGCAAGCTCGCCGATGCGCTGGCGTTTCAGGCCCGGGTACTGGATGAGCTGCATAAATCTGTTCTCAAGATTCGCATGGTGCCCGTCGAGCAGCTATTCCGCCGCTTTCCTCGCGTCGTTCGCGACGTCGCGAAACACTGCGGTAAGGACGTCGCGCTCGAAATCGCCGGGCAAAACACGGACCTGGACAAGGGCATTCTCGACGCTCTGGCCGAGCCCCTCACTCACATTGTGCGTAACGCGGTTGATCACGGTATCGAATCCAGTGAAGACCGCATTGCCGCCGGGAAGGGCGCGCGTGGGACGATTTATCTGAACGCCTACCACCAAGGAACGCAGGTCGTCATCGAAGTACGCGACGACGGCCGCGGAGTGGACCTCGATCGCATCCGCAAGCACGCTGTACAGCAGGGCCTGGTTAAAGCGGAGGACGCGTCACGCCTGCTCGATTCCGAGCTGACGAACATGATTTTTGAGCCCGGCTTCAGCACGGCTTCGCAAATTACGGAAGTCTCCGGTCGGGGTGTTGGCATGGACGTGGTTCGCACGGTGCTCGATCGCCTCAAAGGCACGGTCCAAGTCATCAGCAATCCCGGGAAGGGAACGACGATTCAACTGCGCGCCCCCTTGACGCTGGCCAGTATCCAGACGTTGCTCTTTCGGGTGGGCGGCCGCCTCTTCGCCGTGCCCATTTCGTCCGTCGTCGAAATTACCCGAGTTTCCGGCGAAGAAATTCATCGCGTAGATCAGCGGGAAGTCCTGCGCCTTCGGGATCAGGTGCTCACTCTGGTTCGCCTGAATCGCTTGCAGGGAATCCACGCTGTGGACTTTGCCAAGGCCTCCAAAAGAAATTTTGTGATCGTGATCGGCGCTGCGGAAAAGCGCTTTGGCTTGCTGGTCGATCAACTGGTGGGCGAAGAAGAGCTCGTCATCAAAGCCTTGCCTGCAGATATTGTCGCCAGCGATCTGGTAAGCGGCGCGTCCATCCTCGGCGACGGCACTGTAGTCCTGATTTTGAATGTTCCAGCGGTGCTTTCGCGCCTCTCCCGCGCCATTCCACTGGGGGCCATTGCATGAAGGAGAGAGTACGAGTCTTGGTGGTGGACGATTCCGCGTTGATGCGGAAGCTTATCCCCAATATTTTGAGCCGCGACCCACAAATCGAGGTTGTCGGCACAGCCATGGATGGCGCTTTCGCATTGAAAAAAATTGAAGAGCTTCGCCCGGATGTCGTCACTCTCGACCTCGAAATGCCCCGCATGGACGGCATGGAAACGCTTCGCCTGATCATGCGCCGCGCTCCACTGCCGGTAATCCTGGTCAGCACTCATTCGAAAGAAGGCGCTTACTCCACATTCAAAGCTCTGGCATTGGGTGCGATCGATTTCGTCGCGAAACCCAAGGAAGCGTCCGCTGGCCATCTCGACGCCATCGCCGAACAGTTGATCGAAAAAATCAAGGTTGCCAAACGTACGGTTGGAAAGACTATCCGGCAGACGGTTCTCGAAGAACCGCCCATGCCTGTGAAGAAAAACGCCCGCGCTGCCGTTCCACCCAACCGCATCATCACCATCGGTGTCTCCACGGGCGGGCCAAACGCGCTGCAATACGTGCTGTCCGGAATCCCCGCTGAATTTTCCGCCAGCATTCTTCTGGTTCAGCACATGCCGGAAGGCTTCACGGAGATGTTTGCTCGCCGGCTCGACGAATGCTGTGCCCTGGATGTCCAGGAAGCACGCTCCGGCGACATGTTGCTCGCCGGCCGTGTCCTGGTCTGCCCTGGTAACCGCCACATGATGGTTCGCCGCATGCCGCGTGGCGATGTTGCGGTGCTCAACGATGCCCCGCCGGTCAACGGCCACCGTCCTTCGGTGGATGTGCTTTTTCACTCCGTGGCGCAAGAATTTGGACCTATGGCTGTGGGTGTGCTGATGACCGGCATGGGCGAAGACGGTGCGGAAGGCCTCGGCGCCATCAAAGCCGCCGGCGGCTTCACCATTGCCCAAAGCGAAGACACATGTGTGGTGCCGGGCATGCCGCGTGCTGCCATCTTGAAGGGTTACGCGGGACGCATCGTTCCGCTCGAAGCGATTGGACCGCAACTGGTGGCGCATTTCGGCGGCGACCGCGCTTCCGACCGTGTGGATCGCACCGAACGGGAAAAACTGGATCGTTGCGACAAGCAAGACCGCGGCGACAAGTCCGAAAAGACGGAGAGCGGGGAACGGATCCCCACTTCGAGCGGGCGTTCGTGAAAGCGGAGCCAAAGATTTAGTAGCAAGGAATTACGGGTTCGGGGTTTGCATTTGCAAACCTCGAAATAACAAGGAGAAGGGTTATGCCAAAGTTTGCCGCACTGCTCAGAAAAGACAGCCAGCCAGTCCGCTACCTCGTAGTGGACGACTCCGTCTTCGCGCGCAAAAACATCATCAAGATGGTCGAGCTATTCGGCGGCGAAGTCGCCGGCGAGGCGGGCGACGGACTAACCGCTATTGCGGAGTTTAACCGCACCAAGCCCGACATCGTGCTGATGGATATCACCATGCCCCAGATGGAGGGTATCGAAGCCGTCGAGCGCATCGTGCGCCAGCATCCCGACGCGCGCATCGTGATGGTTTCCTCCGTCGGCTATCAGGAAAACATTCTGGCCGCGCTGCAGAAAGGCGCCAAGCATTTTGTGCAGAAGCCGGTGAAGCCCGAAGTGTTGTACGAAATCCTCCGCTACGTCTTGAGCGACGACCCGTCTGCAGCAGGAGCTCCCGTTGCTCTGGCCGGGGAGCATCGTTCATGAGAATGGATCTCATCCAGCCGTTCATCAACGCAGCGGATGCGGTCTTCGCCGAATCATTACAGGGTCCTACAAAAATCGGAGACCTCTCCATGGAAGAAGGCGCATATCGCCGCAAGGGAATCGCCGCGGTCATCGCCATCAAGGGCGACATCGAGGGCCGCATCATCCTCGACCTGGCCCCGGAAGTCGCTCGCAAAGTTGCCGCCATCCTTACCGGCGGAGATGACGCGGACGAACAGGTCGCACGCGAGACGGTCTGCGAGCTGGCCAACATGGTCATCGGAAACTCAGTCACCCTGCTCAACGACCAGGGCTATACGTTCAAAGTCTTTCCGCCCGAAATCCACACCAGCGACGAAGGTCTCGCCGGCTCGCAGGACACCGAAGCCATGGTGCTGGCCATTGAAACCACCTGTGGCAACATCTTTCTCAATATCGCCATGCACCACCTGGCACGCCGACGCCGCGAACGCGATCTCGCTCCGGTGGCGAGGTAACGCGATTCTTTCCTGACGAAAGTTGAGCCACAATACGGGTGTGCTTTCTCGTTCGGCAATATGACGCGCCCACCTCGCGTTCTACTCATCTTCACGGGAGCTTGGCTTATCGCGTCCGCCGCGCTGGTCACTCGGCTGACATTTGCCTGGCACCAGCAATCCAAAATCCCGCATGCTGTGCTGGCTAGCGTCCCGTTCGATCAGGAGACCGGAAATATCGCGTTGGCGCTTTCTCAGGGGCATGGTTACGCCAACCTGTTCCGCAAAGACACCGGGCCCACGGCCTGGCTGGCCCCTGTTTATCCTGCCTTGCTGTTCCTGGTATTCCATTTTTTCGGAGCTCTTACCCTCGCGAGTTTTTTTGTAGCCGTACTTCTAAATGCGCTCCTTTCCGCGGCAGCTGTCTTTCCTCTTTACGCCGTCGCTCGGCGGCTCGGAGGCCTGTCGGTTGCCGCCGCGACCGGTTGGGCTTGGGTGCTCTTTCCGGCAGGCGTGCTGATGCCCTTTGAATGGATCTGGGACACTTCGCTCTCCGTATTACTCGCTGTCACGCTGGTCTGGGCCACCCTCCACGTTGCGGAATCCGTAAAGCCCGCCCTCTGGGTTGGTTACGCGCTCTTATGGTCTGTGACTTTACTCACCAATCCGAGCCTTGGCATCGGACTGCCATTTCTTCTGGTCTGGATTGTTTTTCGCGTGGGTTTCGGGAGCCGGCGATCCTGGGCGCTCTGCGCGATGGCCTGCGCCGTGATGGTTTGCTGTTGCCTGCCCTGGGCCATCCGAAACTATCGCCAGTTTCATCGCCTGATCCCAATCCGCTCTAGTTTTGCGTTCGAATTATGGATCGGCAACAACGACATTTTTGACGAGCACGCAATTCACGGCATCCAGCGCATTACCCGCTTTGAAGAGACCAGGCGGTACACGCAGCTGGGTGAAACTGCATACCTCGACGAAAAATGGCACCTGGCGTCGTCCTTCATCAAAGAAAACCCGGCTCTTTTCACCAGACTCACCGGACGCCGCGTCGTCGCCACCTGGTGCGGAACCGAACATCCCTACGATGACTTCGTGCGCACCGACTCGCTTCTCGCACGAAGCATTCTCATTCTCAACGTCTTCCTCATCGCCGGTACGGGCGCAGGAATCTGCCTTTTGATTGCTCGGAAGCAGCCATTGGCCATTCCGGTGACTGTGTTCCCGCTTCTCTATCCGGTTGTCTACTACGTCACGCACACTTCGTTGCGTTATCGCCACCCCATCGACCCTCTTTTGCTTCTGCTCGCTGCCTACTCCGCCGTTGCCCCTTTTCGGGTTCTTACTGGGCGCTCAGTGCGTTGATTTCGCCTTGATAAAAACGATTTAAACCGTTTTCTCGCAGCCCGCCCCGCTGTACAATGCGCTGCGCGATCCTTCGCGCGAGGAACTTCCATGCGGCGCTTTGTATTCTCTCTCGCCATTTCTATCTTCTTGACGGTAAGCGTTCCGGCCCAGCAAAAACTCTCAAGTCATTGGGAGGAACTCACCGCGGATGACTTCCGCCGCGCCATCCAACAATCCAGAGGAACTTGCCTGTTGCCGTTCGGCATTCTCGAAAAACATGGGCCGCATCTTCCGCTGGGCACCGATCTCCTCAACGTTCGTTACGCTGCGCTACACGCCGCCGAGCAGGAGTACGCCATCGTTTTCCCCGAATACTATTTCGGTCAAATCTTCGAAGCCAAACATGAACCCGGCACCATCGCGTACAGCCGCGAAACGGAACTCAGGCTCTTGCAAGAAACCACCGATGAAATGGCCCGCAACGGTTGCAAGAAAATCATCATCGTTAACGGCCACGGCGGCAACGAAAGCCTTCTGCCGTTCTTCGCGCAATCACAACTCGAAAAGCCGCACGACTACGTTGTTTATGTCCAATGGGGTGCCAACAAAGAACCGCACAATCCGCTCAAAAAAGATTCGCTGGATATGCATGCCGGCCAATCGGAAACTTCCAATACCATGATTACTCGTCCTGACCTCGTCCACCTGGACCGCGCCGGTCAGGAAACCGGCGCCGACCAGAAGCACGACCCGCTTCCCGAAACTGTTTATACCGGCATTTGGTGGTACGCGCGTTTCCCCGATCACTATTCGGGAGACGGCACCATCGCCAGCAAGGAACTAGGCGACGCAGACATTAAGCTCTGGGTCTCCACGATTGCCGAAACCATCCGCGCGGTCAAAGCCGACGACAACAGCCTGCGCCTGCAAAATGAATTTTTCGAAAAGAGCCGTCACCCGCTCGACACCAAACAGTAGCGGGGTATTCCCAAAATGACCGCCAAGTCGCGCAAACCAGGAGATTCGTCCCTGGGTATGGATCATGCCATCACCCGCCGCGATTTTCTCGGTTCCACCCTGCTCGCATCGGGCGCTCAGCTGCTCAATCCGATTTCTCCCGCAGGATTTCTTTCCAGGCATTCAGGGCAGTCCTTGCCTGGCGCCGCGGAAGATTGGAACGGCTACGGCGGCATCGGTGACTACGCCCACAGCAACGGCAACACCTGGGAAGTCTTGAGCGCTGGCCATCGCCTACGCGATGGGCAAGACGCGCCGGACACGGCCGCCGTCCGCGATTCGGGCGAACTCTACGATTGCGTCATTATTGGCGGCGGCATCAGCGGCCTCTCCGCCGCGCTCTTTTTTCTAAGAAAAGCCGGTTCGACCTCGCGCGTCCTGATCCTCGAAAACCATCCCATCTTCGGTGGCGAAGCCAAACAAAACGAATTCGAAGTGGATGGCTGTCGCCTTACCGCGCACCAGGGCTCGGCCATCTACTTTGTTCAGTATCCGCACAGTTTCCTGGCGGAGTTCTACGACTCCATCGGTTTGCGCCAGCCCCGTCTGCAATATCAAAAATGGGCCGGCGAGGGCCCGGCCATGTCCATCGGCCGCACCCCCTACGACGCCGATGGATTGTCCACAGGCCAATACGGCTTCTGGTTCGACAAATCCTTCAGCAACGACACCGGGCAATGGCTGATTGATCCCGTTGGTAAAAAATTCTCCGGCGCGCCGGTCTCCGCGACGGACCGCGCTGAGCTCCTCCGCTGGTACTCCGGCGACGCGCAGCAGCATTCACAATTTGTTCTACCGCAATACGAAGGTGATGACGTTTCCCGGACTCTCGACGCCATTTCCCTCGAAGACCACTACATCCAGCGCTTCGGCCTCAAGCGCGAATTCATCCGTGCCTACCTCTCGCCCGACCTGGGTGGGGGATCCGGACTCGGCGCCGACGCGCTGTCTGCCTACTCTGAATACGCTGCCGATATGCTTCATCCTTACGAAAAAGAAGGCGAAGCGGTTCAGATGTTTCCCGGAGGCAACACGACTATCGCTCGCCTGCTCACAAAAGCGCTCATCCCGTCTTCGATTCCTGGAGATCTAACTGTTGAGGGTGTCACCCGCAATGCTGTGGACTTCTCAGCACTAGACCATGCGTCAGGGCACGTGCGTCTGCGCCTCAACGCCACCGCACTCAACGTTTTCCATGAAGGTGATTCCCAGCGCGCCGATTTCCTGCAGGTGATTTATTCTCAGAACGGCCAGCTCTCTCGCGTCCGTGCCCGATCCGCCGTGATGGCAGGTGGCAGCTGGACGACCAAGCACGTCGTCGGAGACCTCCCGCCGTCGCACAAAAATGCCTACGCGCAATTTTTCCGCTCGCCCTGCATGATGGCCAACGTCGCCCTGCGCAATTGGCAATTTCTCGCCAAACTTGGCGTTACCGGTTGCCGCTGGTTCGGTGGAGGGATCGGCAGCTACTTCGAGGTCTGCCGCAAGGCGTTGGTAGGCGGCGTGCCGCCTACCATCCGTCCCGATCAACCCATCGTGCTGACCTTGAAGATCCTTTTCTCGTATCCCGGCCTCTCCACCGAACACCAGGGGAATCGCGGCCGCGCCCAACTCATCACCACGTCCTTCCGCGAATATGAGCGCAGAATCCGCGAGCAGTTCACCGAAATGTTTTCTGCCGTCGGCTTCGACCCGAAGCGCGACATCGCCGGCATCATTCTCAATCGCTGGGGCCATGCCTATCTCAGTCCTCAGCCCGGTTTCTTCTTCGGCTCCGCTAGCAAACCCGCGCCACGTGAAGTCCTGCGCTCCGCCCCATTCGGCCGCATCGCGTTTGCCAATACGGACCTCGCCGGCGCCATGGATCATCGCTACTCCATACTCGAAGCGCGTCGTGCCGTCTCGCAGCTTTTTGACGCTGTGATTGTTTAGAAGGAAGAAGGTACTTAGACAGGCTCAGCGATCGCTGCGCGACTGCTCGAGCCATCGCTCCAGCGTGGATTGCTGCCGCCCTTCCACGTCGAGAAACTCTAGCCCCATCCCCACACGGGGTTTCACAATGCGCACCACCGCCAGTGCCTCAAGGATCTGTTCTTTGCGGCGTAGCGTTAGCCGGAGCCGGCACCCTGCCGCTAACGGTTTGCTGGTGCACACAAAACACCCGCCCATGGACAGGTCGGAAGTCACGCCGTCCGCGCTCGCCCCCGTCTCCAAATCCAGAAATGTCGCATCCGCCGCAAACGGATGGCGAATCGCATATCTCCGGTCGCGAACTGGCAAAGAGCGCAATCCGTTCTTGTTCAGGTGTTCTTCCATGGAAATAACGTTCTTCACGGCAGCCGAGGTCCGTAGCGTCTCCGTCTGAGTTCCCGATTCTCAAAGTGTGACCGAAATTTCCGCCCGCCGGCCTGTCCTCTGTCCGGAATCTGCCAAAGAGATAACAGTTCTTTGGTACCAGCGGATCCGGTGCGCGTTATTAGTGGATGCGACAAAAGCGCCACCGCAAATCCGGTCACCGCCTAACTGCCCTTGCTAAACTCGCTTCATGCGCGGTTTTTGCCTCTCATGACCACCGTTCGCACCGAAGCCCTTCGTCAAAGCGATCGCGTCACCCTTCGCATGCCTGTCGAGGCCTCCTGGGTGGACGGTTCCGGCGTGGTACGCCGCTTTTCCGCTCAGACGCTTCTGGTCAGCCGCAATGGCGGCGTCCTTCGTCTGCAGGACGCTCTCTCTGCCGGCCAGGAGCTCACTCTAAAGCGTTCGCTCGAAGGCGACCGCATCAAGACCGCTCACGCTCGTATCGTTGCGGAAATTGATCGCGAACCGGAAGGTTTCCTCTATGCCATCCACATCCTCGAACCGCGCGCCGATTTCTGGGACATCGAATTTCCCGCGCCTCACAAGGCCGAAGAAGCTCTCGCCCGTCTCCTGATGGAGTGCGGCTTTTGCCAGCGCCGCGAAGTCGTCTACCTCAACGAATTGGAGCTGAAATCATTCGAAGCGCGCAGATGTGTTGCCCGCATCTGCAAGGTCTGTGATGCACCGGCCATCTGGATCGAAGCTCAATCGAATTTCTCTCAACCCGGCACGCATTCAGTTCGTGCCGAAGGAGACGAACGCGTCCTTCCGCGCCGCAACCGCACTCGAGTCAAAGCCCGCGTCCTCGCCTGCGTCCGGCGCCGCGGTTTTCAGGAAGAAGTGGCCGTTTGCGAAGACCTCTCCAAGGGCGGCATCGCCTTCCGCAGCCGCAACCAATACCCCGAAGGCAGCCGCGCCGAAGTCGCCGTCCCGTTTACTCCGGGCAGCAGCGCTATTTTCGTTCCTATTCGCATTGTGTTTTCACAATCGATTCCCTCAGCTGGCCTCTTCCGCCACGGCGCCGCCTATCTCAAACCTCCCGAGTAGACGCCGCTCGTCTGTGCAATGCTGATTGGATCTTCGTCTCAAACCACCTAGAATCCTCTTCCGGTTTACTCGGAGATCTGCGCCATGGCCAATCCAACCAAAGCGATTGTTTCTGCCGGAACCATTTGTGGCATCATGGATATCACCGCGGCTGTCGTCGTCTACGGCACGATGGGCGCGAAGCCGCTGCGCCTCCTGCAGGGCATCGCTGGCGGAGTACTCGGCCCACGCACCTACCAGGGCGGCATAGCCACCGCGTTACTCGGTCTCGCGCTGCATTTCACAATTGCCTTTGGCGCGGCCACAGTCTTTTTTATCGCTAGCCGCGCTTTCCGTTTTCTGATCGATCACGCCGTTCTGTCCGGCATCTTGTACGGCATCTCCGTTTACTTTTTTATGCAGCGTGTCGTCATTCCGCTATCTCATGCGAATCGAAATCCGTTTTCGCTCAAGTTCATGATCATCGGCATCGTCATCCACATTTTTTGTGTCGGGTTGCCCATCGCTCTTTCCATACGCAAGTATGCGCGCTGAGCGCCGTTCACTCAGCCTCGCGGTCCGGTAATTCAGTGCCTCATATATGCGTCGCGTGCTGGCGGGGTCATCAGCCGTGGCAACAGGAAGTGAAAGAAATTCTCCGAATCCGATGACAAACACGCTAACGCATTAGGCGCTCCCGCTGTTGGCCTTGTAAAACCCTTTTCGTCCACCGTGATATGAAACGCTTCGACCGGACATAGTTCCGGCTGAGCCACGTAGGCGACCGCCATGGCATCGAACAATGTCGCCGTCGGCGTCCGCGTCGCCCGCAGCCATTGAAAATACAACGCCGCCAGTGCGCTGGTCAGCCGCGACCCGGTGCTGAACACTAGCGTACGCTTGCTTTCATCCAATAGCAGTTGCGTCGAATCCAGCGGCATCATAAAAATCGGCACGCCGCTCGCAAACAGTCTCTGCGCCGCTTTGACATCGCTGTAGATGTTGTACTCCGGCTCTGGCCCGCGATTCGCCGCGTATCCAAGGTCTCCATAGCCGCGACGAATCGATCCACCCATCAACACCACGCGCTTGAATTTGCGAAAGCCCTCCGCATCGCGGTCAATCGCCGCGCCGATATTGGTCAGCGGCCCGATGGCCACCAGTGTCACTTCGCCCGGCGCCTTCTTCGCTTGCTCCAGCAAAAATTCCACTCCATCGGGGCGTGCGGGCACGGCTTCGCCTTCGCGCGCCCAGTCCGCTTGCGTGAAGTTCGCCTTGCTCTGCGTCGGCACGCCCGCCAGAACCGGTATCGAGCCCGCTCCTTCTTCTTTCACCAGACGTCGTGTCAAACGCGCCCGCAGCGCCGTGTCTCCCCAAGCTGTCGTGATCCCAAGCACCTCGACTTCCGGACTCCGCAACGCCAGCGCCAGCGCAAACGCATCATCAATGTCATCCCCGATGTCCGTGTCCACAATGATTTTGCTAGCGGAACTTTGGCTCGACTTGGACGGCGTTTGCGCTCGTGCCCCTGCGGGAGCCACGAAGGCTCCGCCAAAACCCAACATACTGAGCAGGATCGCAGTTCGTTTCATCATTCGCCTCAGAAGCCGGCAAGAATACCATTTGGCCAGTCGCGAGAAGACAGGGAAGTGCTTGCCTACGATTCCACTTCCCGCCCAGAACTGCTGTGACACAAAGTTGACTTGACACCCCATTCGCGGCGCGGTTCACTTGTTTCCAGCTTTTTCCGTGCTAACCTGGCTGTTCCAGGCATCGATCAGCGCAGGGCTCGTCATGGGTTTGCCTCGAGTGTTCTTTCCGATAGCGTTCGCCGCTCCTTTATTTTTTACGGCGGCAAGCATCCCCGCGCAGAATCCTCCGCCTGCGTTATTCAATTCAAAATCCGACCTCCCTGCCGCCACGCTCAAAGTCTGTCTCCGTCTGCAAGATGAAACTCCTTTTCTCGGCCCCGCGACGGTTCGCGTAATGCCTGAAGAGGGAAATGAACTGCTTGGCATGCCCGCAGATGTGCCCGGAGAATATCTGTTTTCTGGAGTCACCTCCGGAAAATATGTCGCCGTCGTCGGAGCGCCGGGTTATGACGTCCTGAGCCTCGGCTTCAAGATTGACGAAGGCCCTCGCCAGAAATCCCTTTTCATTCCGATGACACCAACACACTTCGCGCCAACAGAGCCCATCGCCAAAACCCCCACGTCCGCCGCGCTCGCTCCTTCGAGCGAAAGTTCTGCCGTCTCCACTTCTCTCCGTAAGCTAGTGCCAGCGACAGAGCCGGAGCCAGGGCCCGCTAACCTCATTGCAGGCGAACGCGATTTCTGGGGAGCACACGAACTGGAAGAAACGGTCCCTGCAGTAGATTCCTCCATATCTTGTCCCTGTGATGACATTCTCCACGGAGTTGGCGAGCGCATGACTGAGTTTGTCCAGTCGCTCGAGCGCTTCACTGCCACCGAAAAACTCGAGCACTTCGCCGTGAATCGCAGCGGTGCTCGCAAGTCTCCTGAAACGCGAACGTTTGCCTACGTCGCCTCGGTGCAACAAAATAGCATTGGTACGTTTCTCCTCGACGAGTTCCGTGATGGAAAAGTGGACGCGGAACAATTTCCGGCGCACACCGCCTCACGCGGTTCCCCTGCTATGGCCCTCATTTTTCATCCCATCCTCGCGCCCGATTTCGAATTTCGCTGCGAAGGCCTCGGTCAGTGGGCGGGCCGCGCCGCATGGCAAGTTCATTTCGTCCAGCGTCCTGACCACCCCATCCGGATTCGCTCCTACACGGCTGGCGGCCATTCCTCCGGACTCGCGCTCGAAGGCCGCGTCTGGATTGACCCCGGCAACTATCAGGTGCTTCGTCTTGAGTCGGAACTGGTGAAGCCTATTCCAGAGGTCGCTCTGACCCACGAGCATTTCACCATTGACTATCAGCCGGTACGCTTTCGCTCCACCGGCCAGCAACTTTGGCTCCCGCAAACCGCCGAGCTTTACGTCGAGCGCAAAGGCAGACGGTTCTATCGACGCCAAACCTACTCAAACTTTATGCTCTTCAACGTGGACGCTTCGCAACGCATTCAGCCGGTCGGCGAATCCTTCAGCTTTACCAACTCGTCTGACCGCGACGTCCGTGGCGAATTAACTGTCGCGCGTCGGGACGCCGTCAGCGGTGAACCGGTCACGTTGAGCTTCACGATTCCCGCACACGGAAAAATCTTCAAGCTCGTTGGTGCTGGCAAAGACATCAATCTCCCGGTCACCGCCGTCGGCGACGCCACTTTCACTCATGAAGGCGATCCCAACGCGATCAAAGTTGACACCCATTTGGCGAAACAGTCTTCCGTGGATGTCATCCCGCACACTGCGGTTCCACTTCTGCCCTAACCTTTTACCATCCGATTCTCCAGTCACGTTAGTGACTCTATTTTTTTGCGCCATTGCGGGTCGAGTCTCTGCGGTTTAGACTCCGAAATGGAATAAATGCTCCTGGTCATCGCACTGTCGGCCCAACTACGGAAAGGTTTTCTCACCTGCGCGGTTTCCTGCGTCGCCGGGTTAGTTCTTGTAAACTGTGCGTTTCTGGAGAGCCTTCCGGCAAAAGCCGCCGGTTTTCGCAGCGCCGGGCTTCAGCCCGGCACGTCGTCCTTTCAAGCCCCCGCCACCCAAACCCCATCGCCGCCTGCGACACTCGAAGGAAAAGTCTGCAATGCCGCTGGAGATCCGCTCGCAGATGCCCTCGTTCGTCTGGAAAAGGAGTCTTCCTCCAATCCTGTGTCCGCCCGCAGCGACGCTCAGGGCCGCTATGTTTTTTCCGGCCTCGCCGCAGGCTCGTATCGCATCACCCTTGAACAGAGCGATTTTCGTCCGCTCGTTCTGTCGCCAGTCTTGTTGAAACCTGGCGAAAAGAAACACCTGGACGCGGTACTCGAAAAACTCTCTGATGCAATCAACCTTAGCAGCTCCGGTAGCATGGAACTGTCCGACACCGCCGGCTTCACTATTGCCGGCGTCACTGATTGGAGCAATGTCGGACTCCACGGCTCCGACGTCAACGTCCGCACCAGCGATTCCCTCGCCAAAGAAGCCGCTTCTCTCACATCTTCGGCCAGTGACAAAAGTTCCGCCGCTTCCCGCGCAGGCGACGCACACCGGGTTCTTGCTGACGCCAAGGAGGCAAACGGCGACCCCATCGGCGCCGTAAACGAATACGAAGCCGCCGCTAAAGTCGATCCCAGCGAGCAAAACTATTTTGCCTGGGGCGCCGAACTCCTCGTGCACCGCGCCGGCCAGCCTGCGGTGCAGGTCTTTTCGAACGGCGCGAAAGCTCACCCCGATTCTTCGCGTATGCTTGCCGGACTCGGCGCGGCCTACTATTCGAATGGACAATACGCCCAGGCCGCCGCACAAATCTGCCGCGCCTCCGAACTTGATCCGGTGGCTCCCGCTCCTTATCTTTTTCTCGGCCAAATGGAAAAGGCCGCTGCTGATCCTCTCCCGTGCAGCGAATCCGCCCTCGCTCGTTTTGCCGCCGACCAGCCCACGAATTCCCGGGCAAACTTCTTTTATGGCCTGGTCCTCTGGAAAAAAGCCCGCAAAACACAGGATTCCGCCGGCCTGGCTCGCGCCGAACAGCTCTTCCAAAAAGCCGCACAACTCGATCCCCATTTTGCCGAGGTTTACCTTCAACTCGGGATGTTGTATAACGCGCGGGGCGAAAAGGACGCTGCGATGGACGCATTTCAGAAAGCCGTTGCCGCCGATGCAAACTCCAGCGGGGCTCACTACCAGCTGAGCCTGGCATACCGCCGCTCGGCCAACGTCGCCAAGGCCGATCAGGAGATGAAGATGTACGACGAACTACGCCGTACCGAAGACGCCAAACGCGATGAAGAGCGCCGCGACCTTCGCCAGTTCGTCACCATCTTGAAGAAAGATTCTTCTTCCTCGCACGAGTAGTGGCTTTAAAGGGAGCGCACATGAAAGTCGTCTGGGACCAGTCAATCAGAATGCTGATCGCGTCGGTCTTTGCATTCTTTCTCGCCTTTGCTGTTCGCGCCGCCGCTTCGAACTTCACTCTCCGTTCCCCCGACGACCGCATCGAAATCCAGATCCACGTTGGCAATCGCATCACTTACGATGTTGCTCTCAAAGGCCGGCCGCTGCTCAAAGACTCCACTTTGTCTCTGAACGTCGGCGGCAAAACGCTCGGTGAAAATCCCCAGCTCAAGTCCAGCAAAAAGAATTCCGCTGACCAGATGCTCGAACCTGTCGTCCGCCAGAAATTCGCAAAAATTCGCGAACAGTACAACGAACTCCGTCTTGATTTCGATGGCGGCTTTGCCGTCGTCTTTCGCGCCTATCCGGAGGGCGTTGCCTACCGTATTGAAACTTCTCTCGGCGGCGAAAATGTAAAGGTTTTCAGCGAAGACGCTACCTTCCGCTTCGCGGCTGACTTCTCCGTTTTCTACCCCGAAGAAGAAAGCATGTTCTCTCACAACGAGCGCAAATACCTTCCTCGCCCGCTCAAGGACATCTCCGACAAAACTTTCGCCACGCTTCCTGCCGTCGTGGATGCCAACGGCGTAAAAGTCGCTGTCGCTGAATCGGATGTCGAGGAATATCCGGGTCTATGGCTGCGCGGCACCGGCGACAACGCCCTCGCCGCGACGTTCGAACACTACCCACTCAAGGAACAACTCGAAAAAGACCGCGATTTCAAGGTCACCGAAGCCGCCGACTACATCGCGGTCACTCACGGCACGCGCACGTTTCCCTGGCGCATCCTCGGCATCGCCGAACACGATAAAGACCTCATCTCCAATCCGCTGATCTGGCTTCTCGAAAAACCTTCGCAGCTCACCGACACTTCGTGGATCAAGCCCGGCAAAGTCGCCTGGGATTGGTGGAACTTCAACAACATTTACGGCGTCGATTTCAAAGCCGGCGTCAACACCCAAACCTACAAGTACTACATCGACTTCGCCGCTAAAAATCATCTCGACTACATCATTCTCGACGAAGGCTGGTACAAGCTCGGCAACGTCCTCGAAGTCGTTCCCGAAATCAACATCGAAGAGCTCACCGCTTATGCCAGACAGAAAAACGTCGGCGTCATTCTTTGGGTAGTTTGGAAATCACTCGCCGATCAGATGCAGCCCGCGCTCGATCAATACGCGGAGTGGGGAATCAAAGGCATTAAAGTCGACTTCATGCAGCGCAACGACGAACTGCTGATAAATTTCTACTACCAGCTCAGCGCAGAATGCGCCAAGCGTAAAATGCTCGTCGACTTCCACGGCGCGCAGCGTCCCGCTTCGCTCACGCGCACCTGGCCAAATCTCATCAGCACCGAAGGCGTCCGCGGTATGGAGTGGAGCAAATGGAGCGCCGAAACTGATCCGCCGCACAACGTCACTCTGCCGTTCACCCGCATGTTCCTCGGCCCGATGGACTACACACCCGGTGCCATGCTCAACGCGCAGAAAGACATGTTCGCGCCAATCTTCAAACGTCCCATGGCGCTCGGCACGCGTTGCCACGAACTCGCAATGTACGTGGTCTTCGAAAGTCCGCTGCAGATGCTGTCCGACAGCCCGTCGAATTACGAACGCGAACCCGAATCGCTCGCCTTCCTCAGTACGGTTCCGTCCACCTGGGACGAAACCATCCCGCTGGACGGAAAAATTTCCGAATACGTCGTCGTCGCCCGCCGCAATGGTAAAGACTGGTACGTCGGCGCCATGACCAACTGGGCGGAACGAGACATCGAAATCGATTTGTCATTCTTGGCGTCAGGTAGTTTCACCATCGACGCCTATCAGGACGGCATCAACGCCGACCGCATGGCCAGCGACTACAAAAAATCAACTGCGCAAGTTACCAAATCCACCAAGCTGAAAGTCCACCTCGCTCCGGGCGGTGGCTATGCTGCCCGCCTTCACCCCTGACCACGTTTCTGTCGGGTGGTACTCTCGGTTTGCCAGGATGCGGTTTCTTTGGACGGCGGGAGCTCTGCTCCCGCTTTGCAGCTGCAGTTTCCTCACCTGCAATTCCCCACATCGCTCGCCCCGCTCTGTAACATTTGTTCGCCCTGCCGGTCTGCATTAAGCTAACCGCACCTTGGCCATTGGCAACTCCACCACAGCCGCAGCGGTTGTCGGCAACATCCCGCGCCGGCGCTGGGGCATCGCTCTTCTGCTCGGATTTGGAATCCTTGTCAACTACTTCGACCGCGTGAACCTTTCTGTGTCACGCGATGCGCTGCGCGACGCCTTCGGCATTTCCACCTTGCTCTTCGGGTTTCTCCTTAGCGCCTACAACTGGCCTTACATGCTGCTGCAATTGCCGTCCGGTCTGCTGCTCGACCGCTTCGGTGTTCGCCGTGTCGGAATCATCAGCACCATCGTCTGGAGCATCGCTTCTTTCATCGCTGCCGGAGCGAACGGCATCAACATGCTATTCGGCTCGCGTTTTCTGCTCGGCATAGGCGAAGCGCCCACCTTTCCCGGCAACGCGAAAGCCGTCGGCTACTGGTTTCCGAAAAGCGAGCGCAGCCTCGCGACTGCGATGTTCGACTCCATGGCCAAGTTTTCTTCCGCCATCGGTGTTCCCATCCTGGGCCTGGTGCTATTGCATTTCGGTTGGCGCTGGAACTTTGCCGTGACCGGAATCATCAGCCTCGTCTACTTTGCGATGTTCTACGCCTATTACAAGAATCCGAGTCAGGATTCACGGCTGAACGATCTGGAGTGCGAGCATATCCAACGCGGCGGAGCGCAGCCCGAAGACGCGGTCCGCGCGGCTGCTGGCGCTCCGCTCGCGTATTTGATCCAGCAGCCAAAAGTGATTGGTCTCGCTCTTGGCTACGGTTCTTACAACTACGTGTTTTATCTCCTGCTGACTTGGATGCCTACGTATCTCCTCGATGTTCATCATCTGGACTTAAGGCATTCCGTTTTCTATACCAGCCTGCCGTGGCTCTGCGCCACCGTCGCGGAATTGATCGTCGGCGGCTGGTTGGTGGATTCGCTGATCCAGCGCGGCTGGAACGCGACCCGCGTGCGGCAAACCGTGCTTGTTTCCGGCATGTCGCTAGGCCTCGGAATTTTTGGCGTCGCTTACGCGCAATCCACCCAGGCCGCGGTTTTTTGGATTGCCGTTTCCATTACCGGACTGTCTATTGCTGCACCGGTCGGCTGGTCCATGCCGTCGTTAATTTCGCCGCGCGAAAGCGTTGGCACCGTCGGCGGCATCATGAACCTCAGCAACCAGATCGCCGGAATCGCCGCGCCCATCGTCACGGCCTTCATCGTCGCCAGAACCCATTCCTACTCTGCAGCATTTATCACGGCGGCGGTTTTTCTCCTGCTCGGCATCGCAGCCTATGTCTTCCTCCTCGGCAACATGGCCCCTATTCCCGAACCGGAAAACGAACGCTAATGCGACGGCTTTCCCGTAGCCCAGCTATAAACTTTCGCGGTCGGGAGATTTCCCGAGATGGAAACGGACATGGTTTCGCCGGGCCCCGCCTCAACCCGAAGATAATTTCCGTTATCAACGCCGGAAGGATTCGCGATTAACTTCAGTGCGGTGTTGTGCGCTGTTCCGGCCTCCTCCGAGAAATGCAGTTGCCACATATCCCGCAGACCAGAAGAGGATTTAATGATATCGAGTGCCGAAGGGCTGCCGCCTTTTTTCGCGCCGTTGTCCACTATGGCGAGACGCGGGGCGAGCGCATGGACAAGCGCGGTGCTGCCGCTTTGATTAAAACCGTGGTGCGAGGCGATGTAGATGTCCACATGCCCCAGCCGGTTCTCGGGGCACATGAGTTCATATTCTTTGTCGGCAGTGAGATCGCCGAGATCGAGGATCTTGAGTTTTCCGAAGGTAATGAGTGTGCCCAGTGAGCGGGGATTTTCGGTTTGATCTCCCGTGGGAGCCGGCCCGGTACAGAAGGGATTCTTCTCACCAGCTCCAGGCAGCGGTTTGGATATGACAGCGCCGTCCGAGGAGATGACTTCCGCATGCATCCCATTGATGGGAAGCACATCGCCGGGCTTGGCCGTGATGTGTTTGTATTTTCCCGAGTCGAGCAGCGCCTTGTAAGCCAGCCAACGCTCCTGCGTGACTTTGTCGGTGGCTTCGCGGTTTTCGCCGTGATCGATGAACGTGCCGATGGGGATTTCTGCGGCAAGCTGTGTCGCGCCGCCGACGTGGTCGTCGTGATAATGCGTGATGAGCACATAGTCGATTTTCTTGATGCCGGCGTCGCGTGCAGCGGCGACGATGCGGTCCGCGTCACGGCCATTGTTGCCGGGCCAGCCGGTGTCGATGAGCAGGGAATCGCCTGCCGGAGTAACGAACAGCGTGGCTTGGCCACCTTCCACATCCACAAAATATATCTGCAGCGCCTTTATCTTGTCCGGCTGCGGTCCCGCGAGAATCACCGCGGCCGCCGCAAAAAAGAAAGCGGCCGCTGCCAACACCCGCGAGAACCCCCTTAGTATTGGCTCCGCCAGCGTTGTCATTCTGAGTCCGTAGACAGACGGGCGACGGATCTCAACGGCAACGCAATCGGTGACCCTCAACCCCACAAAGACATCAGCCATGTCTCCTCCCAACTACTTTTCGCCCGAATCCGGTGGCGTCGCCTTGCGCAACGCGCGCATAGCGCCTGTCGAGATGCCGCCGTCAACGAGCAGGGTTTGACCGGTGAGGTAGCGGCTCGATTCCGATGCCAGAAAAACTACCGCCCCATCCAGATCGTTCGGCCGGCCGGGTCGCTTCACGGGAATTCGTTCGGTCAGATATTCCACCCACTCTTGGTCTTCGTACATCACGTTGTTTTGCGCGGTGCGAAACCATCCTGGCGCCAGGCAATTGACCGTAATGCCGTGTTTGCCCCAATCGTCGGCAAGGCTCATGGTGAGTTGGCGAATGCCGCCGCGGCTGGCGCCATAGGGGCCAAGACCGGCGTAGCCCGCAACGCTGGTGACCGAGCCAATGTTGATGATACGGCCGTAACCGCGCGGAATCATGAGGCGCGCCACCGCTTGCGCGACGAAAAAGCTGCCGCGCAAATTGGTATCCAGAATCAAATTCCAGTCATCCCATGTAACTTCCAGCGCTGGCTTGCGCACGTTGCATCCGGCGTTGTTCACCAAAATATCGAGGTGGCCGCAAGCCGCTTCCGCGTCCGCGACGAAATTTTCGATGCTTTGCTGGTTGCGGACATCGAGTTCCAGGCAGGCGGCGCGGCGGCCAAGTATTTCAATCTCTTTCGCAAAGGGAGCAAGGTCTTCGCGCTTGCGCGAGGTGAGTACAAGGTCAGCTCCAGCTTTGGCCAGCGCTCGGGCAAAGTATTGGCCGAGGCCGCGGCTGGTTCCCGTGACGATGGCGGTGCGGCCGGTGAGATCGAAAAGTTCGTTAGAGCTCGATGGCGTCATGCGGAAGTTCCCGGAGTCAGGACGATCTTAAGAAGATTCGGCTCGCGAGCATAGAGGCGTTCAAACCAGCGAGATCCTTCCTCGAGGGGAGCGATGGCAGTGATGAGAGGCTTGACGCGAATCGCCCCCGAAGCCATCCAGCGGATCGCTTGCGGATATTCTCCCGCGGAGGCGCAGGAACCTTGCAAGCGAATCTGGCGCGTGACAACCTTCTGCAACGGAAGATTTACGCTGGGTGTGATGTTGCCGACAAGAACTACGACGCCACCTTTGCGGACAGCGTCAATCGCTAAGGCGACGGTTTCGTTGCGACCGACGGCTTCCAGCGCGACGTCTACGCCTTCGCCGTCCGTGACTTGCAGAATTTTGTTGTTGAGCGACTCGTCGGAAAGAAGAATTTCCGTGGCACCAAGTTGCCGTGCCATTTGCAGGCGGTTGGCATCCACATCGGTGACGAACACGCGAGTGCAACCCGCGGCGCGCAGCGCTTGCACCGTGAGAATGCCGATGGTTCCCGCTCCAATCACCAATGCGGTTGTGTTGCTAGAAATTTCGGCGAGATTGACGGCGTGAATCGCCACCGCGACGGCTTCCAGCATAGCTGCTTCCGCAAACGGCAAGTTGTCTGGCAAGGGGTGCAAAATGCGCGCGGGCACCGCGACAAATTCGGCGAATGCTCCGGCGCGGCGGTAATCGCCACAGGAAACACCAAGCACCTGCCTACGGTCGCATAGATTGATGTCGCCTCGGCGACAGTTGGCACACTCGCCGCAGTACACGGTCGAATCAAAGGTAACGCGATCGCCGGGCACAAAAGTGTTTACCGCCGAGCCAGCAATCTCGATGGTTCCGGCCGCTTCATGGCCCATGACCAAAGGAGGGATCCGTCGTCCCGACGAACCGTCGTAGCCGTGCACGTCACTGCCACAAATCCCGCAAGCCGCCACGCGGATCAACACTTCATCCGCACGCGGCTCTGGCGTCGGCACGTCAGCCATTTCCAAATTTCGATAACTCGTCAGCATCAAAGCTTTCATAAGTTCATGAGCCTACCACAGCCGATGAAGTGGTTTGCTGCGCGAACGGTTCGCGATCTACATCACCAACTTTGGGTACCCCCGTCGCCGGATCTAAAGATGATTTGCTACTGAAACAAGAAACTTTAAGCCGTTTAGAACCAGCATTTCGGTAAGGGCGGGGAGGGCCGCCTGATGGAAAAGGTCAAAACGCTACTTGACCTTTGCCGGAGGCTTGGACGACGCCCCAATTCCCCCGCCTTCGCGGATCGTAACGATTTGGTTAGCAGCAACTTTGATGAAGCGCTCGATTTTCTGTGTCGTCGGCCATCTCACTTCGATCACATCGGCGACCGCCGCCTTGCCCAGGCCAAAATGTAGACGCAGGTCGGATTGCGACATGACGCTACCGCCGGAATGCACTTCATCCATCTGCGAGTGGTTACCCGTAACCACTCTCACCCGGGCTCCGATCGCGCTTCGGTTGCAGGCAGTGCCAATCAACTTGAGCTTGATCCAGTTCTGCGTATTGCCGCTCTCGTGTGGCTGATCGTTGCGAAGTAAGGAAGGCGGATCGTTCATGTTAAGAACGAGCGCGTCGATGCCGCCGTCATTGTTGTAGTCACCGAATGCAGCGCCGCGGCTGGAGAATTTTGCGCCGATGCCTGGGCCCATCTCGGCGGAGACGTCTTTGAACTGGCCATTACCCATGTTGCGGTAAACGAGCCGAGGATTCTTGTAGGTTTGACCGACCGAGTGGCCTTCGATTTCCGGATAGACGTGACCGTTGATCTGCATCAAATCCGCCCAACCATCATTGTCGTAATCGAGAAATGCGCAGCCCCAGGCGACGTATTGGTTGTTGATGCCGACCCCGGAAGCGAATGTCACATCGCTGAAAGAGCCGTCGCCGTTGTTGTGATAAAGGTTGCAGGTGTCGTCGGCAAAGTTGGTTTTAAAAATGTCGAACCAGCCGTCGCAATCGTAGTCGGCTACGGCGACACCCATGCCGGCTTGTTCGTGGCCGTTGTCGCTGTACGCGCAGCCGGCGATGACGGCGACATCGGTGAACGTGCCGTCGTGGTTGTTCTTGAAGAGGATGCTGGGCTGCGAGTCCACCGCGACGTAAATGTCCGGCCAGCCGTCGTTGTCAAAATCGTACGAAACGCTAGTGATGGAATAGCGCGGGCCGGGCTTCAGGATGCCGGCTTTTTCGCTCACGTCGGTAAACGTGCCGTCGCCATTGTTGTGGTAGAGCACGTTGGTATCACCGGGCATACCGCGCGGTCCGCACATGACAGGAATGCCTTTCCATTGGCATTGCGGCGCGGAGCCGCTGGGGTCGGGCGTTTTGGCGGGATCGAGCCTGATGTAGTTGCAGACGAAGAGATCGAGGCGCCCGTCACGGTCGAAATCGAGAAAACTGCAGCCTGCACCCCAGCGAACGTCTTCATTGTAGAGGCCGGCTTTTTTGGTGACATCAGTGAACGTGCCGTCGCCGTTGTTGTGAAACAAAATGTTGTGTCCCCAGAAGCAGCAGAAAAGATCGTCCCAGCCGTCGTTGTCGTAGTCGCCGATGCAGACACCGGTTTGCCAGCCGGTGCGCGCCAGGCCCGATTTTTCCGTGACGTCGGTGAACGTTCCGTCGCGATTGTTTTTGTAAAGATGCGAAGTGGGCGCCTGCCCGGCGGGCCATTGTTTGCCGAGCTGCGTGCCGTTGGTCAGGTAAACGTCGAGCCAGCCGTCGTTGTCATAATCGAAGAAGGCGAGGCCGGACCCCTTGGCCTCAATGATGTAGCGCTTGTGGTCGGCTTCGCCCCAGACGTTAGGCGCGCTGAGACCGGCTTCGCGGGCGACATCAATAAATTGGACGGACGATTTGCCGGCGACGGCCGCAGCGGTGTATCTGGATTGCGGGAAAGCTGTAGCTCGCAGGATCGCGGCTGAGCGCCATTTCCAGAGCGGCGTCGTGAGCGCGTCTAGAAGCGACGCGCCGACGCCGACGAGCGAAGAGCCGAGGAAGCGGCGGCGGGGAAGGATCATGAGGCGCACCGGAAACGGCAAAAGCAGACGCCACGCTGCGCTCGGGATGACACCACCAAAAAACCGAATGGCCGGCGCGGAGGAGCGATCATTTGCCGGGCACCTTTGGAAAGGTATGCGGGACGATGCCGGCGTTTTCCTTTACGGCGACGATTTTGTCCACTGGCACATCTTTTAGCCGATCCACGGTGCCGCTGGGCCAGGTGATTTCGAGCAAGTCGATCTTGCTGTGCTTTCCCAGGCCGAAGTGGATGCGCGGATCGCTGGCGGACATATAGCTCATTCCGCCTTTGGCTTGTTCGACGTGGGTCTCGCCCTGCGCGGTCAGTTTCAACGATGCGCCGACACCGTCGCGGTTGGATTTTGTGCCGATCAGCAAGATCTCCAGCCAGTGATTGGCCGTGGCTCCATCGTTTCGCAGCAGCATCGGATAATCGCCACGGTTGCTGATGGCCATGTCCATTGCGCCGTCGTTGTTGAAATCGGCGGTGGCGATGCCGCGCCCCGCAACGGGAACGCTGAAGTCCTGTCCGAGTGCGCCGTCCGGAATTTTGTCGAACTGGCCTTTGCCCAGATTGCGAAACATCAACAGCGGTTCCTTGTAGCTGACTTCGCTGTGATACAGGTGAACGTTATCCACCATTGCGCCATTGAGCTGAACGATGTCCGGCCAGCCGTCGTTGTCGTAATCCACAAATTTCATCGAGACGCCGCTGAGCAGGATGGCCTTGTTGCCGATGCCGGAGCTGAACGTAGCGTCGGTGAAGCTGCCATCGCCGTTGTTCGTGTAAAGGCGATTGAGTTCGAAATCGAGATGGGTGATGTAGATGTCCTGCCGCCCGTCGCCGCTGACATCCGCAGCGTCAATGCCCATGCCGGCTTCGTAGCGGCCGTCTTCGCTGGCGGCAATGCCGGAGACGAACGAAGCGTCCTGAAAAGTTCCGTCGTGTTTATTGATGAAGAGAAAGTTTGGCCAGGAGTCGTTGGCGACGGCTATATCGGTCCAGCCATCGCCATTGAAGTCGGCGGCGACTACACCCATGCCCTTGGCTTCCGGCTTGCCGATTCCGCTTGAATCGCTGACGTCGGTGAACGTCCCGTCGTGATTGTTGTGGTAGAGCTTGATGTGCTGGCCTTTGTAGTTGCCCGGATGGCAGTAAGAGCGATAACCGGGCCGATGTTCGCCGCACCACACATTATTGCTCGCTGACCACTCGATGTAGTTGAGCACGACGATGTCGAGATAGCCATCGTGGTCGTAATCGAGCCAGGCAGCGCTGGTGGACCAGCCGCCGTCGTCGCCGACACCGGCTTTTGCGGTGACGTCGGTAAACGTTCCGTTGCCGTTGTTGTGATAGAGAATCGCGCGCTGGTAGCCGGTGACGTAAATATCGGGATAGCCGTCGTTGTCGTAATCGGCGACGGCTACGCCCTGGCCGTAATGATTTTCGGCGGCGACTCCGGCTTTTTCCGCGACGTCGGTAAACGTTCCGTCACCGTTGTTGTGATAAAGGGCGGAGCGCATCGGATGATCGGGCTTGTAGAGTTCAGTCGGACCGGACTGGACGAAGTACAAATCCATCAAGCCGTCCTGATCGTAATCGAGCCAGCCGACGCCCGTGCCCATGGTTTCCAAATATAACTTTTCTTCCGTTTGCGTCGAATCCTGCAGAAACGTGATGCCGGAATGTTTGCGAATGTCGGTGAAGGTCACCTTGACGGGTGAATTCGGTTTTTTTGCCGCTCTTTGTTGGGCAAAACCTGCCCGGTGAACAACCAGAGTGACTGTCGCCGCGATCGCAAACAAAAGCAAGCAGCGATCGGCGGAGAAAAGGGAATCGCCTGGAGACTGTTTCATAGCGTGCGATCCGCCAGCGAGAGCGCGATCTGCAAAAACTGCTGGCGTGCCGCCGGAGGAAGCGGCTGGGCAATGGAGTCAGAAGCTTGGGGTGCGTTGGCCAGCGCTTGTTCGATGCGGTTTACGTCGAGGCCGCCGGAGCGGCTGCCCTTGAACCGCGACAATACTTCGCGCGCCTTGTCGTATTGGCCGGTCTGATAGTAGAAAACGCCGAGCGTTGAATAACCGCCGGGCCATTCGGGGAGAAGATCGACCGCGCGGCCAAGTTGCTCAGCGGCCTGCGCAAAATCGCCGTGCAGGGCGGAGAGCACACCGAGTCCCCACTGAATCTTTCCGGAAGCAGGTATGCGGTCGACGCCCCTTTTCAATGTCGCTTCCGCATCGTTCATGCTTCCACCGCGAAGTTGCGAAAGCGCCAGCGACAAATAGTATTGATCGTTGTCCGGATTGCGGCGGATGGCGTCCTGAAAAATCTGTGCAGCTTTGGATGTATCGCCAAGATGGGAATAGATGTCGCCGAGCAGTGCAAGATATGCGTCGTCCTTTTGCCCATCGGCAGAAACAGTTTGTGCAACTTCGAGAGCCTGCGCATGTTGGCTCCGGCGGAAATAGGCATCTGCGAGATCGAACTTCACATCATCGGAATCCGGATTGGCTTTGGCGGCGGCTTGAAAGTGGCGAATGGCGTCGTCATACAGGCGATAGCGGGCCAGCAGAACTCCTAGGCCAGCCTGCATGCGGAAGTCTTCGCCGCTCGATTGATCGAGTTGTCCGACGGTTTGCCGCGCCTGCTCGAGCTTGCCGAGTTTCAAATACGTCTCTGCAAGGAGATAGAGATCCTGCGGGCGGCCCGGGTGCGTTTTAATCTGATCTTCCAACTCCGTCAGATCGAGCTTGGTGCGCTCGCGAGCGGAGAGATTGGCGCGATTGTCCAGATAATCGAAAAGATGTTGGTACGGATAAGGACCGGGCGAAGAATCCTTGGACAGCGTTTGGAAGACGTTGAGGTCGCGCTGTGCGGCGTCAAACTGTCTGAGGCTGCGCTCAACCATCGCCAGTTTGTAATAACCCGAAGACGGTTCTCGTGCGGATTTGACATAGCGGCGCAAGAGGTCGGCCGCTTCCAGGTTGCGCTTGGCGGAGATGCGCAGATTGGCCAGCTCCAGCAGCGCTTCCGCATAATCGGGGTTCACCTTCAATGTCTGCTGGAAGTATTCCTCGGCCTTGGCCTGATTGCCCTGGCGCCCCTCAATGTAACCCATGTTGAAAAGGCACGACGCATTGCGCGGGTCGAGCCTAAGTCCTTGTTCGAAATACTTGCGGGCTGCGTCGAAGCGCCCCAGGTGGCGATAGGACAAGCCGAGGAAAGCGTAGGACCTTGCCGTCGGATCAACTTGCACCAGTTGATTGAATACTTCGATGGCTTTGTCCGTCTTGCCGGACATGAAGTAACTTTCGCCGAGAGCGGCGCGGAGATCGGCCCGGCGAGAATCCAGCTTGAGGCCGGATTCCAGCAAGGGGATGGCGTCTTCAAAGTAGTTTTGCGTCATGCTGACGCGCCCGAGAAGGAAAATAATGTCTGTGTTCTCTGGTGCCAGTTTGTGAGCGCGCACCAGCAACTCCAGTGCATCGACCGGCCGCGACTGCTCGGAGTAGACCTGCGCCAGCAGGTAGAGCGTCTCCGGCGATTCCGGTTTCAGAGACTGCGCGCGTTTGCAGACTAGTTCTGCCTGGCGGTAATCGCGCAAGCGCAGATACGTTTGCGCGAGATTGAAGAGGATTTCGAATGTCTCCGGCTGCAGGGAATTGGCTTTTTCCAGTTCCCGCTGCGCCGCGCGATATTGCTTTTCGGAGGCTAGAATGGTGCCTAAGGTGAAGTGAAGTTGAACGTCCTTCGGATTGCGGGTGGAAAGTTCATCGGCGACTCTTAGGCCCTGAGCAATGCGAGAGGCACGCAAGTAGGCGCGCAACAGGTTTAGCTGCGCAGGCGTGTTAGCCGGCAAAACTCGCTGCAGATGAGGGATAGCTTCGGCGGGTTTGTCAGTGGCCAACAGAACCAGCCCAAGATTGTAGTTTGCGTCCGCATTCGACGGCAACGCGCGCAGGACTTCTCGGAATTCCTTTTCTGCGAGATCGAGCCGCTGTTGGGCCACATAAAGATTGCCCAAATTGTTGCGAGTGCGCGGCGAGGCGGGATTCAACTTGAGCGCATGTCGCAGCGCGTCCGAAGCGCCGGTGTAATCCTTTTGTGAGATACAGACGATGCCGAGAAGATTGTAAGCTTCCACGCTGCTGGGGTCCTGCCTAAGCGCGTCGCCAATTTTCCGTTTTGCCTCATCCGGGCGGCCTTGTTCGAGCAAAGACTCGATTTCCGCGAAGCGCGGATCGTCTTTCGCGCTCTGCGACGCGATTGTTCTTGGAGTGAGGGGCTGCTGAGCGATCAACGGTGACCAGAACAACACAAGAGAGAGAAGCGCGCCGGTCACACAAGCTATCCGCTTTTGTTGCGGGTGGCGCAAAATCCAGCGCAAGTTTTTTGGTCTTGGCTTCAAGAATCCCTCTGCGTCACCCGATTTTTCTCAATTTAACATCTCCAAGGCTTGCTGAGCCAATTTGTGTGCCGGCTGCAGCTTCAACAGCGCCTCGAGCGTCTGGCGCGCTTTCTCTTTTTCCTGCAGCAGCATGTATAAACGAGCCAGATTCAGATAAGCCTGATCGAAATTGGGCGCGATCCGGATACAAGCCGCGAATTGCTGCTCTGCCTCAGTGTTTTTGCCCTGGCGCACGTAAAGAACGCCCAAATTATTGATAGCGTCCGGATAATCCGGGCGCAGAGCGACGGACTTTCGCAGCGACGCCGTTGCCTGCGTCAGGTCGTTCTGTCGCGCGTAGAGCATGCCAAGGCTGTAGTTGGCCTCCGAGTTCTCCGGTTCGAGTTCGAGCGCGCGTTTTAGAAGGCGGCTCGATTCCGCCATGTTGCCTTGGCGGCGATAAACGTTTCCAAGGTTCAGCAGCGCGGTGACGTAATCGGGACGCTGATCGAGCGAACGCTGGAAACTGCGGATGGCGTCGTCGAACCGGCTCTGCTGTCCGGCGATCATGCCGAGATTGTTCCACGCTTCGGGATACTCTGACCGCAGCTTGACGGTTTGTTGCAGGTACTCGCCGGCCTGCTGCAGATCGTTCTTACGCAAGTACAGCGTGCCGAGATTGTAGTAGGCCTCGGCGTTTTCCGGCTGCACCGCGACAACTTGTTTGAACGACTCCGCCGCCTGATCGAGATAGCCGTGTTGAAAAAGCGCTACGCCATAAGTGAAATCGTTGCGTTTGAATTGGCCGTTGTAAAGGGTCCCCGGAAAGGGGAGCCCTTTTGCGACGCGAGCTGCGTACGTGTGCGGAATCGACGCCGCATCATTTAGGATCTGCCGGCCGTCCAGTTCTCCTTGATAGACCTTCACGATCAGTCCGGATTCATCCAGGAGAAAAGTACAGGGAATGGGCAGATCGCGCCGGCGGTCAAACAAAAAGCGGTACAGGATGTTGTAGATGCCCGCTACCTCCGCTGTGGCCACGCAAATGCGCAAACTGAGCTTTTCCTTTTCGGCGCGCGCGCGCACCTCTCTGGGATCTCCATCTTTATCCAGGTTCAGCGAAACGATCCGCAGGCCCTTTGCCGTGAACTCCGACTGGTAATTCTGCAGTTTGTGGAGTTGCCGGACGCTGAGCGGCGCGGCTCCCGCCCAAAAAGTCAGAAGCAGGGGGTTGCCGCGGAACGCCGCAAGTGTCGCCGTCTTTCCCGAAAGATCAGGCAGTGAAAAATCAGGCGCCGGCAGCGGATCGAGCAGCCAGGTTGACACCGCAGTCGGCAACGGACCGGGTTTCACGGGCGGCGATTTGCGGGAGTACGCCGCCGAACCGCCGGAAAAAGGAGATCCGGAAACGTCCGGCTTTCCCTCCACAATCGTTACGCGGTGATTTGCGGGAATATCGGAGAAGTTTTGCAATAGCCCGCTGGGCCAACGCACCGACGCAGTTATCTTTCCTGCTGGTTTGCCAAGTCCAAAGAACACTTCCTTAGTATGCTGCGAGAGAAATCCCGTGCCAGCCTGCAAATACTTTGTTTGGCGAAGCTCGCCGCTGCGCACCGTTATCGCCGCTCCGATGGCGTCGCGGTTGCTCTTCGTGCCGCGCAAGCGAAAGCAGACCGCCTCGCCGATGTCGGTCATCACGTTGTGCAAGACCCGAATCTGCGGAGCGTTGCGGTTCTTGGCGATTACTTCCAGGCGGCCGTCACCATCAAGATCGGCCAGAGCGAAGGCGCGGCTGTCTTCCAGCAGATCCAAGCCGCTGACTCCGGAAACCTCGGAGAAGCTGCCCTCGCGATTGTTCCAATAAAACGCGTTGCGTTCGTACCCGCTCCAGGAGTGATCGGAGCGAATCAATTCGTTGATAGCGTTCCAACCGTGTTCGTAACTGGCGGAGGGCATCGCGTTGGCGGGCGAATTTCCGACTACCTGGCGCCAAAAAAAACTGGAAAGCTCGGGTTCTGCCGCGCCGGAGATGTACCCGTTGGTGACATAGAGATCTGAGTAGCCGTCGTGATCGAAATCCCATGCATCTGACGACCACGCCCAACGGCCCCTTGCCGCGCCACTCGATTCGCTGGCGTTCGTAAACTTGCCGTCCCCGCTGTTTCGATACAGGCAATTGCCGCGTGCGTGCCCGCGATAGAATGACCGAATTTCCATAGAATCACGGGCGTGAAAGATTTCGCTATCTGAAACTCGCTGACCCGCGGCTGACCACATGTTCGAAACGTAGATGTCCTGCTTTCCATCGTTGTCGAAATCGCACCAGCAGGCGCTCATGCCAGCTCCTGGCACATTCACGTCAGCTTCGTCGGAAACGGCGGCAAAAGTACCGTCCCCATTGTTGTGGTACAAATTGCTGCGTCCAAAGTCATTTGCAACGTACAAATCGGGTCCGCCACTACCGGCGATGTCGCCCCAGGCGCAGGCAAAACTGAAACGATCATTTTCCGCATTCAGCCGAGCCGCCTCGGTACAGTCCACAAAGCGGGCATTCCCTTCATTGTGAAACAGGAAATTTGGCGGCCCGTTGCGGGCGTCAAAATAAGGTGAGGGGTAATGGTATTGATCCAAGCCGAGATAATAGGTGTACAGACAGAAGTAGACATCCAGACGTCCGTCGCGGTCGTAGTCCGCAACCGCCGCGTGCGTAAATGTACCCTGGGGGGGCTTCGCGAAAGAGAAAGCGCCCGGCTTGGGCGCGAAGGTTCCATTTCCTTGATTCAAAAAGAGGAGTGGGCCCGAATTGCAAACCACCAGCAAATCCTGCAAGCCTCGGTTTTCAAAATCTGCAAAAACCGCGCAGGCGGTCGGGTCTAATATACCGACTCCTGCCTCTTCAGTTATATCTTCAAACGTGCCGTCGCCGCGATTTCGATAAAGCCGGTTCGGCAAACCCGCCGGCTGACACGCATAAATGTCATCGCGCCCGTCGCCGTCGAAATCGCCGGCTGCAATACCGTTGTTCCCGTAAACGTCAATTCCGCAGGCGCCGTCCAACACGGTACGCCAGTGGTCCGCTCCATAAAGCAGCTGTTTGCTATAGGAATCCGTCCCTGCAAAAGCTTGCGCACTTACATCTGTAAAGAGCTGCGCCGCTACTTGCGCAGCGCTTTCTTCCATAAAAAGCCACTTGGTGGCCACCCAGCCTGCGGCAGCGCTCTGCCGCCAGCTCATGCGCCAAAGGCCAACCCGCTCCTCGCGACTGCGGTTCGGCCGCACGCCGACCAGCGAATAACGAACTTCAGCATCGATCTCTAGCGGCGCTGCGGTTTTCTGCTTCAAGCTGACGATTTCAAATTCAGCCGTTTCGATGCGGCCCAGCGACATAAAATATCTCAGCAACTGCGGAACGAAAGAATCCTTGCCGGCGCGCTCCGCCGCCGCATAGCTGCGCTTTCGCAAGGCTATCGCGCCGCCGGTAGGAAGTTTGCGTTCCCGCACACCAGCTAGCTCGCGGGCTTCCAGGGATTGGTCCAGAATTTGCGCTAATCCAGTCGAGTTTGCTTCGCCCGGCCCGGCCACCATCTGTCGGAGGTTCGCGAACCAGATCTGCAGTTCCGCCGCATACTTTTCCGTTACGCACGCGTCGGTTCCTGCAGGTACAAGCCGCAGCATCTCGTCCAATGGAGATCGCGCCGGATAGTCCGGAACCAGACGAATGTCCGCGCTCAGTCCGTATCTTGGCTCTCCGCTTCCGATTGCCGGCCACGCCCGCAACGGAAATGGAGCAGGCAGGAGAGCGGGCGAAGCGTATCCCAGTTGTGCAAGAAATTGACGGCGGTTCAGCAAGCTGGGTTCGGCTCGGCGGCGCCCCATCCCGTTATGTCCTTTGTTTTCGACAACCACTACGATGGTAGCACCGTTACAGTTGCCCCATACCTGGCCCAATCTATTGAAAACGTTGTCAATGTGACGCCAGGAGGGCTGCCTCATAGGCAGTGCGTTTGTCAAGCGCAGATCATCTTTCCGCGCCAGCGTCCGCCAGCGTCCATGTTGCGGAACCTTGCTAGTCAGCGGCAATTTTACGGACTGAGCGTGAAAAAAGTGATGACCCAAAGAAAAATCTTGACAACGAAATTCGGGAAGTGTAAATCTCTACCCATCGTAGTAGTTTCGCATTAGGGGTGCTGTACAAAGGGTAAGCGTTTACATTTAGAGGTAGCGCTTTAACCGCAAAACTTAGGGGCCGTATTCGAACTGCCGTTTCCTTTAATTATTCTGACGCGGCCTTATTACTGCAGATGGCGCGGAGAAATCGTTTACTCGGCTTTGCCGCGCGCTCGCAGGGGAGTTGAGGGCACGCGACGTGACTCACGGGGTTGGGTTTAGGAGGATGGGCTATGCAATGTAAGACCGTTCGTGTTTGGGGTGGACGGCTAGTTCTGGGGCTAGCGTCTTGTCTCTTGCTTCTCCTGTGCTCGGCGGCTCCTTCGCTGGCACAGGTGGACGCAGGATCGATTTTGGGTACGGTTACAGACTCTTCCGGCGCTGCTGTCAGCGGCGCGAGCGTCACGCTCACCAATGAGGGCACCGGTGCGGAGCTGACCATCACCACCGGCTCCGATGGCCAGTACAAATTCACTCCGGTACGTATTGGCTCGTACAAGCTGACGGTCACCATAGAGGGATTCCAGACCAGCTCGCAGCACGGCGTCACCGTCAACGTTGGGCAAAACGTCGTAGCGGATTTTGCACTGAAGCCGGGCTCGGTGAGCGAGACCGTCACGGTAGAATCGACCATTCCTGTGCTGCAGTCGCAGGATGCCTCGGTCGGCCAGGTTATCGATTCGAAAAATGTCAACGACCTTCCGCTAAATGGGCGCAACTTTACATTCCTCGCGCAACTCGCCGCCGGCGTCAACACGCCGCAGGCGGATACACGCGGCAACGCAGCAACGGGCGCTTTCGCGGCTAACGGCAACCGTCCTGCGCAAAACAACTATCTTCTCGACGGAATTGACAACAATTCCGACACTGTAGACTTCTTGAATGGTACGAACTTCGTAGTCTTGCCGCCGGTCGACGCTGTGCAAGAATTCAAGGTGCAGACCTCCAATTTCAGCGCGGAGTTCGGCCGCTCGGGCGCAGCAGTTTTGAACGCAACGATCAAGTCCGGCACCAACGAATTTCACGGTGCGGCCTGGGAATTTTTCCGTAACGACAAACTAGACGCCGCCGATTTCTTTGAAAACGCAGGCGGTATTCCCAAGGGCGCTCTCCGCCAGAATCAGTTTGGCTTCACCGCCGGTGGCCCTATCAAGAAGAACAAGATCTTTATCTTTGGGGATTACGAGGGTTTCCGCCGCGTGCAAGGCACGATTCTGACGGGTACCGTACCTACGGCTGCGGAAATGACCAGCCTAAACTCTGGCGGCGCCACAGCCAACTTCCAGGACTTGCTACAATCCACCACGCACACCGACGCTCTCGGCCGCGTTATCCCTGTTGGAACTGTTTTGGACCCGGCCACCACGCGCCAGATTTCCCCCGGTGTGTTTGTCCGCGACCCGTTCGGCAGCTGCCTCAACGAACCAGCAGGCTTCGTTTACACCGCTGCGGGCTGTGGACTCAACCTCATTCCAATGAGCAGGCTGGATCCGAACGCCATCGCCTTGTTGAATCTTTATCCAGCTCCAACGAATAGCTCGCTGACTGCCAACTTTGCCAATTCGCCCAAGCTCTTTGAGCATCGCAATTCTTTTGATGCTCGCATGGACATCAATTTCAACGAAAAGAACCAGTTGTTCTATCGCTTTAGTCTCGTGGACGATCCGCAGTTCATCCCCGGCATTTTCGGCGGCGTCGCGGACGGCGGCGGGTTCCAACAGGGCACTCAGACTGCGAACGCTCAACAGAGCGCCTTAAGCTATACACATACTTTCTCTCCTACTTTGATTAACGTTGCGCGGGCCGGGCTGAACTACCTGCACACCACTCGCGTTTCACCGTCGGCAAACGATCTCAGCGACATTCCGTCGCAATTCGGAATTCAGCAAATCCCGCAACTCCCGGAAAACGGCGGTCTGCCGGCCTTCGGCATTGGTGGGCTTCAAACCCTGGGCAGCAACGCTTTCCTGCCCTCCGACGAGGTCACCTCAACTTTCCAGCTCACCGATGACGTCACGAAGATTCTCGGCAGGCACACCTTCAAAATGGGCTTCGAATGGCAACACGTGAAATTCTCCACTTTGCAGCCACCCTGGTCACGCGGCCAATTTGACTACAACGGCGACTATACCGACGTTCCGAATGATAATAGAAGCAACGTTACCGGCCGCGTCCAGTTCCTGCTGATTCCTTGCACTGCGGGTGATCCGACGGGCGCCTGTCCGACCACCGTCAACCCAGGGCCGAATCCTGTTAATTTTCTCGCCGGCGCCAGCAATATCCGCGCTTCAAACATCGCTGAAACCGACAACGGCAAGAATTACTGGGGCGGCTATTTTAACGATGACTGGAGAGTGACCGACAAGCTGACATTAAACCT